>Ga0214921_10009098_pt1 | contig 12654 bp, 16 predicted proteins | sample LL1505_MetaG_FD_177992 | JGI IMG/M metagenome (GOLD analysis project Ga0214921, IMG submission 177992) | Freshwater microbial communities from Lake Lanier, Atlanta, Georgia, United States - LL-1505 | ecosystem: Environmental > Aquatic > Freshwater > Lake | place: USA: Georgia | collected... | reverse complement strand
CAATCATTAAGATCTACAGGAACATCGGATAGTTCAGGGGGTAGTAAATTGTTGATGTCAGCTACTTTAATATTTAAGTGTGCTAGGTTGGATAGCTGTACTTTAGCCATAACGTAACCAAGTTCAGTTAAATAAATGCCAACTATTTTTTGTGGTTGGGGGTTGGATTGGGATATTTCTGTCATATTGTTGGTTTATTATTCCACAATATATCGTTTGGTATACAGTAAAAAATAGATTTAATACTGGAATCTTTGAACCTGATCTATACCGTTATAATTAATCTCGGGATTCGGCGCCATTATAACAGAAATACCATCGGATAAATCATATATGCTCTCGATGTAGCTTTGAACCTCATCTTTCTTTGATTTATCTATACCCAGTTGATTAAGTGCATCACTAGTAATTTGATCGACTGAATCCATGAAATTTCCGCTATCGTGGAAGTTAAAATATTTTTCATATTTTTTTAGCCAGTTCCTAATCTCTGCTTGCTCTTCCGGATTAAGGTCTAAGTCGTCCATATAGTCGGAGAATTCTAGTATTTTTTTCATACAATATATATCATCTAAATTACATTCAAATGGAAGACGAACAACAATTACCAGGAGACGAGATATCTGCGGATACGTCTCGATTAAATCAAGAAATAGGAAGAGAGGAAGGACAGGGATCTTGGGATCAGTTCGAAACAGAACCAGAAGAGGATCCCAATACAGAAATTGAGTCTGGGCAAGAAGAACATGAAGTTATTGTAAATGACTCAAAGGGAGAAGAAGAGGAAGAAATAGAGCAAAAAAATACCCTGCAAGGCGAGCCAAACAGAGTATTATCATTTAAGGACTTCTCTAATAAAAATTAATCCTCTGAAGTGCTCTTACCTAGATCTCTTCTAATTAGTCTTCTAACATAGTGAGATATTGATACCGGTGCATCGCCTTTAGCCAATGCGCTTTTAGCGATTTTTCTGCTAAGATCGGTTAAATCCTCCTCAGACAGAAGTACCTGTATTTTTTCTGATTTTTCTTGTTGACTGCTCATATTGTTTTATTTATTTTTCAAAGTAGATTCCTGCATGGGCTTCACCCTTTGCTTTACCCGGACTATATTTATCTTCAGGCTCTTCAGTAACCACGAATGCCTTATTAGGGTTTACTATTAACCCCATTCTTCTCATTAGTGTTCTATTTGCTAAGAATGGTGTGCTTTTATCCGTTCTACCGACAGGTGAAACTTTAACATTAGGTATTAGGCTTCCGTTAAATTCAAGGTTAATTTCTATAATAGGTCTAGTGTGTGTATCGCTTCCTATTTCAGCATCAGAATATCCAACGATATCATTAACGAACTTTTTATCACCAACTGACCAAATAAGCTTTTTGCCATTCTCTTCAATCTCGTCTGCATGAAGAGAGCAGGATTTTGCACCATTTCCCGTGTCAAATTTAGCTACCATGTCACCAATTCCAGGTACAGATACTTTCTCAAGATAACCAATTTCTAAATTAGCATAGCTCCAATTAGCCTTATCTAAGATGTAATCAAGTACATCATTAACAATGGGTTTACCTATAGCCTTGGAAATACCCTCGGTTCCGGGGGATGAATTAACCTCTAAAATATATGGTTTCTTAGTTTTCTTATCTATCATGATATCTACTCCACACCAGTGGCATCCAACTGCGTTAGCTGCTTTGCAAGCTATTTCTACTAAATCCTCTGGAATTTCGTAATTTGATACAGATCCGCCTAAAGAATAATTAGTTCTAAAATCTTTATCTACCGCCTCTCTTTTCATAGACCCTAAGATAATGCAGTTGTCTGAAGATGGTTTAATTGGATCGAAGTTTTTAATTATAACCTGAATTCTAAGGTCAAAGTTTGAATCGATTTTTTCCTGAACTAATATCTCGCTGTTCTCGTCAAGTTTTCTTATCGTTTGATATACAGACTTTAAAGATGCGTAAGAATCCACAATAGAAACCCCGATACCTTGGGTTCCTGATAAAAGCTTCATGATGATTGGGAATTTGCCACCTATCTTTTCTAGTGCAGAATCAAGAAATTCCTCATTCGGTACTAAAGCATATTTAGGAACGGGTAATCCCGCTTCCTCCATATATTGTGAAGTTATGTACTTATTTTCACAAACCTCAATGGATTCCAGGGTATTCACAGTGAAATATCGGTCAGCTTCTAATTGTGTCAAAATTTGCTTAGTGTAAGAGTTTTCTATCACTCCTCTTCTTGGTATAATCACCGTTGAATTGGGATCAATTAAAATTCCCTCTTTTCCAGTTTTTAATAGATGCCCATTATAAACTTTTTCTATTATCACCTGATTTACGTCAACCACATAGCATTCAACGCCCCTTTTTTCGCATTGTTCTGCGAAAGACTTAGATGTCTTACTTCCCTGCGTATTTCCGGTCAGAACTATAACCTTAGTAGTTTCACCTTTTGCTTCATTCAAAAAAGACCAAAAATCCAATACTTTACCAGCCATTAATATTTTATTATTTTTATAAGCTATATATCACTTATCTGGTCTCTTAAAAAGTGCTTAACCATTATTGCCTTCTTTAATTCGTTCAGCTCCTGTACAATTTCATGTTCTTCCTCTAAATAGAATAGGTCAATCATCTGATCCAGATTAAATAGCTTAGTTATTGAGCCTATAGAATTTGTTTGAATATACCGTTTTTTCCCCTTTAGGACTAGTTCGGTCTCTTCTAATATGAATTTACGATATAAATCATAGTTATCAAGTATGTTCCCCTGTGGCGTGTTTTCTCTCTCCATTGGATTTTATTTTTTCATAAAGTGAATCAAGATAATCCATAGATTCCTTAGGACCTATTAGAGCATCTGATTTTCCCACAACCGCATCCAGAAATTCCTGGTCCGAATTATAGTCCTTCCTTCTTTCCTTTAGTACCTCTATCTTCTGAATATATCTTTTGTTGAATCCCATAGTGTTAAAATAAAGCGTTTATTAAGAATAAATTTGGACTTATTGTATTGTAGCCCATAACCTCAATGAATCTATTAATAGGATCCAGAATTGTTTTGGTAAATTGCATGTCATGGTCTATCGGGGGTGCATATTCATAAGGATAAGTTCCCTGTGCATAAGCAAAAACGTTATTGTCCATAATGGACTTAGTCTTAACAAAATAATAATTGATTTTTTCTCCACTTCTAATTAATGGGTACTTGTCTTTATATTTTGATCTGTTCAGCAGAAGATTATGATAAGCTGCTGCTCTAACTTGAATAGGACATCCCTTTGTGACTTCTAATGCACTTACATCATTAAAGATATACTTTTCATAATTATTAATTGCTATTGCGGCAGAGATGTTCCTAGGCTCTTGTATTTTAAAGTCTCTTTTAATATCTTTAAGCTCTCTTACAAATTCTCTTATATCGAATGCACGGCCTTTAGCAAAAATGAATTTCGTTAGGTAAATTAGTTTCTCCCTAACAAAAGGTGGGGTTCCGCCTTTGATCATTTCCACTCCTACTGTCTTTATCTGTGAGAGTGGATCCATATGTAGACCATCTGAATAAACTAGATTAGTAACATACTTCTTCTTTCCTAAGAATATACCATTTATTGCCAGGTTCTCCATCTCGAAATCCTGGTAATTTATCGTGCCCCATTTTTTGGAGTATTTCTCAAAGCATGCTTTAAGATAATCTGCTAACCTATATTCGTTTATTTTTAAAATAAGATCTTTCGGATCGCCATTCCAATCACACGAATCTACTACCTCCTGAAAGGTAACATAGTTAGAATCGGTGTCTCCATAAATAACAAGAGGTTTAGAAACTCTCTTAACCTTAGTTAATTCTAGCTTGTCGTGGAGTTCCTTATCTACATGCCAATACTCATGAAAATATTTATGAAGCACCTTCTCCGAATATTTGATCAAGTCCTGGCCCTGAAGTGTCACTGCCTCTGCAACGTCAGGGTTAAAGCAAACAAACCAATTATTTCCAATCGCTCCGTAGATGGAGTTCATCGTTAATTTTACAGCTTGTTCCTCGTTCTTTAACTCGTTCTTTAGAGAAGTGAGTTTTTCTATTCTTTCTTCTATCGCCTTAACTTCTTCCTGATCCATTTATCTTAAATTTGTTGGGTCACTCGTTACTCTAACTATATTTTCAGGATTTCTTGGTGATTTTAGATAAACCCAATTGCTTCCGTCGAATGTATTCCAGTAAATATAATCACTTGGCCCTTGGTTAGTTTCAATGAAATCATATCCAAAATTTCTTCTGCAGAAATTTAAAAAATTAAATCCTCCTGGATTTTTAACTATTTTCCCGTTCAAATCATTTATAAGCAATCCGGAGATAGATTGATCGTGTCTGTGCCCAACCTTACCGCAGTTTCCCACATCAACTCCATAAAAATCTCTTATGGGTTCGTCCAATGACGATAAACTAGCACACTCATCTATAAGATTCCATTTTAACCACTCTGATACAAAATCTAGGGTTTTCTTGGATTTTTGAAAGACTATCATACCTGAAGCATGCTGTATAGAATGGCGATACTTTTGCATATCCATTCTATTCATACAGGACTCTGTGGTAAAGTTCTCGTGTGTATGTGGAGCAACTTCGTTATTAACCATCCAAACACTTTCAGTGCTAAGTATACCACCGTTTGAGTTGCATAGTTCTTTTATAACGTCAAGGCTAAACACCGAAGAATCGAATGATAGATTAGTCCAATGCTCTGGTGAAACGTCATTATAGATTAAAAAATCCCCATCTCCTATTGACTTTAAAGCCTCTAGGATAGTGAATGGCTTATAGCATCTACCATTCATAGCGGGATCGTGATTATCTAGCATCTTTTTATTCTCCTTATAGAAATCTGTCGATAGTATATCATTAAATTTCCAAAAGAAAAAATTAGAGAATCCCATATGAGAATTACTCCTAAGAGTTTCTAGAATAAAATCCTGAGTTGATGAGTATTTGCCATCCTTACGACCATATCTGTCATCAGATACCGTTACAAATGAAATGTTGCTTGTGCTCATTAATTATTATTTTTCAACTAATCCTATTGCAATTGAAGTAGAAGATTGTTCAGAGCACATAACCAATCTGTTATCATGTACGTAAACTTGGCAAGTCTCAGCTTCCATGTATGATAGTTGTCCCTTGTATATGTTTGAGATAACTGATTCCGATGTGGTTATTTCAGAAGCACCTAAATTAAGTTTATATCTGAACGAATCACCAAATGAATGTGCATTTTTTTCGTTTATTTCAAATGCTAATACTTCCTCAGAGTTTGTTTCCATTCCACATAAGGAAAGAATTGTGGTAAAGTCTGATTGGTAGATCTTAAATTGCGCAACTGCATCTTCCTGTGAATGTACCATGCTTAAGATCTTATCTTCGACATAAGATAATAATCCTAGATCTGCACATCTTAATCTGATGTTTAATGAAGCAGATATAAGTTTGATCTCGGTCGATACACAATCACCATCTACGTTATCTGTGGTAAGTTCTAAGTAAACATCCTCTTCTGGTCTAAAATGTTTAAATGCTTCCATTAATCTTGTAGCATCCAGAATACCAATTTTAACTCTATCAGTTTTTAATTTTGCCCAATCAACATCTCCCTCCATAACATCGGATAATAAAATACTAGTGTATTTCATAACCGATTTATCCGCGGTGTGAACTTTTGAGAATAAGCTATCCTTCGTCAATTCGAGGATTACACTTTTTTCTACTGATTTAAGCCTTTTTAAAAAGACCAGAAAATTTTGGATGCTCGTTATTCTTAATTTCATTTTCTTATTATTTAATAGTTCTAGATTTATTTTACAATTAAATTTCGTTTTCTTCTAAATTTTCATCCGAAATTACTATATCCTCTTCATCGGGTACCTGATAAACTTCTATTCCCTCTATTTGATTTGTCTCGAATAGATTTATCATAGGTTTAAATGACTTAATTTTACCTAATGCCTGTATTTTCTTAGCCGCTTCTTTATGTATTTTTTCCTGATCTTTTACAAGCTTTTTAGCTTCGGTTATTTTTTCTTTTAACTCCTTGATATCAATCTCAGTTTGTTTAATATGATCAGAGCTTAGCCTTATTATTTCAATCCTCTGCAATCTCTGTGAGATCCAATTTTCAAATTCTCCAAGAAATGCTATGATCTCATCGTTTGTTCTTTTCTTAGATATCATGAAATTAAGGAACTTTAGTTTTGCTTCCAAAAACTGTAGCTCTCTAGAATAGTCACTAAGATCCTTTAATAACCTTTTTAGCTTAACCAATTCAAGATGACCTTTGAAATGATCTAAGTACTCTTTGACAGAAGTGAATTCCATAACACCACCGTCACGGATGAATATAACATCCTCAGTAACTATAATCTTACATAACCTTGAAATAATTTCAACAATTTCAGTAAACCTGGTATTGTCCATACCTCTTAGTGAAACTATAAGATCGCACTTACTCTGTGATCTGTTTTCTATTCTATACTCACATCCGGAGTTTTCTAATTTAGAATCTAGCTTATTTATGAAGCTATCATATCTCATTACCGGCGGTAAATCGTAGATGTGTATTATTTTTTTCTTAGCATCAACATCAAATCCGCTTTCGAATAACCACGTATTATCCTCGTTTCTAAATTTTGATATCTTACCTGAGAAATCTTTAAAATATGGTTTAAGCAATTTCGGAGATCCATTTAGATATTCTATAATATCTTCTAATTTTCTAGGAAGGATGTTACTTCTGTATCCTACTGCAATACCAACAACGTGAGTTAATAATCCAACAGGAACTTCAACATGAAGCCAATCGTGACCACCCTCTTCGTTCTTGTCATTAAGATCATAGTTTTTAAATAGAAAATCTTTGATCTTGCTATTGATTTTAACTGACGTATATCTAGGGGCAGATGGGCTTGGATTAACCGGCGATCCGAAGAATCCATCACCTTCTAAAACACTAAATGAACATCCGAAAGGTCTAGCTAATTTTGATATAGCACCAGAAAGAGAAGAATCCCCGTGGTGATACAAACCAGTTTTAATTACCTCTCCAACCAAGCCAATGGTCTTATTAAATTTTCCAGGGGAATTCTCTAATATTAATCTTTGAACTGGCGTTAAGGCATCATAGAAATTTGGTATGCCCCTGCTTTGTAAAACATATAATGCGTACGTTCTATATTGATGATTTATTTGATCTGATATGCTTAAATTTTGTAACATTATAAATTTTTTATTATTAACTATTTCTTGATCCTTTAACTAAATAAATTATAAATGATTCGATCAATACGGAAACCCCGCTTTGAATTATTGGGTATGCTATGTAGCCAAACCACCAGTAGCTTGATATGTAAGGAACTTCACCTACTGCTAAAAGTGGAATGAATATGATTACCCCAACCCATAACCCTGTGCATTGTATACAGGAAAGTAGTTTTCCAAAAAATGGATACCTTACAAGAAGGTAATTTCTAAGTGGATCAAATATGGATCCGTTTACTAGGATAGACGTAAGTGACCATCCAAGAAATAAATATAGTGCAATCATAGTTTAAAAATATTCTATTGCTTTCATTTGTTCTTCTGTAAGGAATTCCGGTATTTTAATATTTACCTGGACTAGGATGTCACCAAACCCAAACCCATTAAATTCAGGTAACCCTTTGCCTTTTAATCTAAATATCTTACCTGGTTGTGTTCCGGGAGGAACTTTTATTCTAAAACTAGATCCGGTTAAGTTGGGAAAATCAATTTCACTACCCAGACAAATCTCTTTAAATGAAATGTATTTCTCGCTTACTAGATTTATGCCATCTCTACGATAAACCGGATGTGCATATTCTTCTATTGCTATAATAAGATCCCCTGGATTTGAAGGTGCCTTTGCCCAATCCCCTTTAGCAGCCAATACATAAGAGACACCATCTATAGATCCTTTAGGTATATTGAAATCAATCTCTTCCTCTTTTTTGACCGTACCCGTTCCTGAACAGTCATTACATGGCTTTCTAGGTTTAGCCCCATGCCCTCCGCAAGATCTACATGTTTCCTGTGTAACCATTTCTCCGAATTGATATTGAACAGTTTTATTAACTCTACCAATTCCCCCGCATACAGAACAATTTACAACATCAGCATTCTCTGCACCAGTACCCTTACATGGATCACAGTGGACTCTTCTATTAAGTTTGATCTTCTTATTTGCTCCTGTCATCATCTCCTCCAAAGTTAAAGCTATGATAGTGTTTATATTTCTACCCTTGTTTATCATTGGTTCTTGAGATCTCCTACCCTGGCCATTGAAAAACGACGAGAAGTCTCCACTTTGGAATGGATTTGTCCCGTTCCAGTACTGTTCAAATGGATTACCTCCGCCCGAGAATTGATTTGGGTTATCGTATTTAGATTTTTTGTTCGGATCAGATAAATTATCGTAAGCCTCCGAAGCCTCTTTAAACTTTTTCTCCGCATCGGGATCATTCCCTGTTTTGTCCGGATGATATTTTATAGCTAACTTTCGGTAAGCCTTTTTTATTTCATCAGGTGAAGCTCCTTTATGAACTCCTAATATTTGATAGTAATCTTTCATCTTGTTATTCCTAAGATTTAAAAAGGTTTTTTATTCTAGAAATACTTGGAGATTCCTCTACAAATTCTCTGTTTTTCCATCTTTCTTTAAATTCTTTGCTTAAATCTAAAACTTCCTTGCAAACTTCATAATCTTCTAATCCTTCCCAATAATGGAGGATTCTTTCAGTAAAGCTATCTAGCTGGAACTCGTCATTAAACACATAGAGTAAATCGTTAGTTCTACTTCTCAGTGAATCTATAAAAAGATCCTGAACTGCTCTTTCTATATGCTTCTTTATAACTTCGAATTGCGGATGTCCACCCTCGTTTCTGAAATCATTTATTTGGAAACCCCCACTATTCATATTTTATATAGAAGGTTCGTTTAGTATTTCTACTACGGTATTAAAATTATTAAGATCATAAAGGTCTGTCATTTCCAACCCAGATTCTTTGATACCTAAATCGGTTTTTTCTTTACCGAAGCTGTCACAAAGATATTCATACTTTACTAAAGATTCCATATTTCTGTCAATACTATATTTAATCTCCTCTGTGTTTTCTTTATTAAGAATCATATTCTCAAAGTTCTGTATATTCTCTTTCATAATTTAATAATTTTTTATTTTCTTCCAAGAATTTCAGCAAAGCCAAATCCTTCATTTTTACTTCAAACTCTATATCAAAATTAAGACCATAAGTTTCAACCTTTCCCCACACCCAGTCGGTGTGTGCAACCTCTTTCGATGATTCGTCTTCATAAAGTTTTTTAGAATCCGAATAATGAGTAATGGCTGGGATTTTTTCCGGCCAAGTAGATAGGCATAGAGCTAGTGCTTCTTCCTCTGAATACTGGGAAGGGTTACATCGATTATGCAAATAATCAAAGGTAATTGGAATTCCTAGTGGCTTATATATTAAATGAAATAGATCAACCGATGTATACTGGGATTTCTTATCATCAACCTCAACAACCAGCCTTTTCTTAACTGAATCGGATAGTCTTTGGAAATTTAAACAGAACCTTTCTGCAGCTTCTTCTTTTGATGGCTGTGTAGTATTTACATGTATGTTTATAGGATAAAATAAATTCCTATCGAGACCCATTAGATCAAAGATTTCTCCATGCTGATTTAATTCTTTTATTGCTTTAGTAACTACTGATGGATTCACCGAAGCTAAAACGCCATATGGTGATGGGTGAAATGTTATTCTCTGGTCAGTTCTCTTTGCAAAATCTCCACACGATTTCAGTATCTCTAAAATAGCCTGATAATCGGGAAGATCACTTATTTCATATTCAGAGCACCAGGGAAAGATGTCACTGGACATCCTAAACATCCTTATATTATTATCATCATTCCACTCTAGTATATGTCTGAGATCTAATACATTCTTTAATGCAAGTTCAGAGGCATAAGCGATTCCTTTTTCTAAAAAGGTCTTTTTAACCATTCCCCTATTTGTAGAAATCTTTTCCTTAGCTAAACTTAAATTTATACAACAATAACCATATCTTCTTTCCATTCAGTAAATGTATTAAAATATTTCGGTATAAAAAAATTAAACAATCGAACTTAACCATTTTTTTCTCTCCATTGCGGACTTACCAAATGCCATATCTAAATGGTACTTAGTTTTCTTGTCTTCAATTAAAACTGTTATTCTTTTATTCTTCATAACATAATCCCAGTCTTCAAGAGATAATGAGCCAAGTCCTTTTAGGTATCTTACGTTTCCTTTATCAGATTTACCCGATCCTTTCTTAAATTCTTCAAGTGAGTAGAAATACTTTTTAGACTTATCCCCAGTAGTAACTAAGGGTGTTTCCAAAAACTGTATTCTTCCCTGTTTAATCATCCAAGGGAACCAAAGATAAAATAGATTTATTAAGAGTGAAGTAATGTGTGCTCCGTCAGGATCCTGATCAGTAGCTATAACAACTCTGTCAAATGGGCATTGTATATTTTGTCCCTCCGGATCCAGATTTAATATCTGCATCAATTCTAAAATTTCTCTGTTATCAGAAAGATCAGATAAGCTTCTTGCATTTTTAATTTTTCCCTTTAACGCATAAACAGCTTCTTTCTTAGGATCTCTTTTTTGTAATATAGATCCCATGGCACTAAGTCCTTCCACTATAAAAAGGGTTTCTGGTCTGGAAGATGCAGAGGGAAAGTATTTATTTGATTGTTTTATTCTAATTGATTTCTTATCCCTTCTTATCTTTTTTAGCTCGGTCTCTTTTTTTCTGGCATCTACAGCCTTCCTGATGTTCTTGTAAACCTCGCTCTTAAAGAATCTAGCCAATATAGGATCAAAGTGTTTTGCTATGGTTGGCTCTACCTCTTCTCTTTTAGAAACGAATTTAGTCTTATTCTGATCACCGAATCTAACGATGCCAGGGGAAAGATTCAATACAATTAATGTGTCGTAAAAATGGTGTCCCAAAGAATCATCCAGCTGTCCGTTGATTCTATCAAGAATTATCTTTTGGTGGATGCCAGTACAAAGAGCACTGTTTACAAAAGAGAAAGATCCAGACTCCGAAGTTTTTTCCCAGATTAGTATTTCACCTATCGGTGTTTTTGCAGTCCAATCGGGTGAAAGGAGACTTGTTATATTCTCTGTTTTTCCGTCCCAGATGAAATCAATCTTAAGGCTGGCAGTTTTAGATTCGGTCTCTAATACTCTTTTCTTTAAACAAAGGTATGACTTTATTGTTTGATAATCCCATTTTGAGTTATCAAAAACCTGGTGATTTGGTACGAAGGTTACCCTAGTTCCGGTTTGCTTACTCTTTGCTTTAGGCGTAACCTTAGCAGAAGATGCTTTAAAAGTTTTCCAAGTCTGTAAATAAGCTTCATTTGGATTGACCGTTTCAATCTCAAACATATTTGATAAGGCATTAACTAAGCTAACCCCCATACCATTCGTTCCTACGAGGGTTTCTGTGATTGAATCATTATCAAAATTGGATCCAGAACGGAGCATGGAAACAGCAGTTTCGATGTTACTTAGACCACTCTTTTTGTTTATCGTAGATCCGTTGGTAAATCCGTCTCCGGTATCGGTAATAGAAACAGAATTCTCTTTTATGTTAACATCGACTATTATTTTCTTCATCGGTGTAGACATCCTTTTCGCTTCGTCTACCGAGTTTGAAAACACTTCATCAAATAACTTATACATTCCAACCGAATGTTCTTTTACGACGCCCTTAATGATGCCTGCGTCAATTATAGGAAGTGTTTCCTCGCTCCTTTTAACACTGCCAACATAGATTGTTGGTCTTTTTATAATGTGTTCAAAATCTGTAAGAACCTCGATGGTCTTATTAACTTTACTCATATTTTTATGTAATTAGATCCGGAGATTATATGCTTAGATCAATCAAAGTTTCAATAAAAAACCCCAATATTTAAAAAAATATTGGGGTTTAAGTTATTTAAAGGTAGACCTGCTTACTTATAACCAAATATATTACCTAAATTAAAAGTAGTAGTAAGTTTAAAATTTGGAGAGTCTAGTGCTTTCTCTAATCCAACTTTTACTTCATGATTCTTTCCAAGACCGGCAATATTTAAAACAATACTATCTGGCATAATATTTATTTTTACATTATTTAAAATATTATGATTTTTAAAATTAGTCGGTTTGAAAAACTCTGATTTAGTTGTAGTAGATAGATTATACTGACTCTTTAATTCTGGAGTATCGGTTAACTTATCCCATAAAGCAGTCTTTATCTTTTCTTTATCCCCGTCTCCTAACGGTAGAGTCAATGCTTCTGTGCTTGAGCCCCCAGTAAATTCTTCATATAATTTAATAAACCGTTTTATCATTAAATAATTAGGATTTATTAAAATAAATCTCCATTATTTGATCTGGTGATATTTTAACAGTGTAGTAGTCTTTTAAACTTGGTTCTCTTTTAATCTTGCTTACGAAAGAAGCAGGAATACCGATTAAATAATCCTTTCCGATCTCTCTAACAACTCCTTCGATAGCATATTCAGAGTCAACAAA
>Ga0214921_10009096_pt1 | contig 12658 bp, 13 predicted proteins | sample LL1505_MetaG_FD_177992 | JGI IMG/M metagenome (GOLD analysis project Ga0214921, IMG submission 177992) | Freshwater microbial communities from Lake Lanier, Atlanta, Georgia, United States - LL-1505 | ecosystem: Environmental > Aquatic > Freshwater > Lake | place: USA: Georgia | collected... | reverse complement strand
ATAAATTAATACTTTTTTCACCTCATCATATGTTACATTCATATGATAAATTTGTAATCTAGTTAATCGTTTAATATTATCTAAATTTGATACTTCATGTAAATGACTTGCTGAAATAAATGATATATCACGATTTTCTAATTGGACAATACTTGCACCAACAATTGATATAGCTGATGTAAGTTCAGTACCCACAGCTAATTCATCGCAAATAACTAGAGAATTATGAGTCGCGCATTTTAAAATTGTTCGGAGCTCCATCATTTCAACCACAAAAGTACTGTGTCCTTTAAAAATATCATCACCGCTAGGTATTCGAGTAAATATACTTTTATATGGAGAGTATTGGAATTTTTCAGCTGCCACATACATACCTGACTGGGCCATCAATACTGCTATACCGATCGATTTCATTAAAGATGATTTTCCCACTGCATTAATACCATATAATAATATACCAGTTTGATTATCAATACCTAAAGTAATGTCGTTAGGTATATACTCTAAATCTTGGATTTGCTCAATTAAAGGATGACGTAATTGATTTGCCTTTAAAAAACTATTCTCAAAATTATTATCAACAATAACTGGTTTACAATATTTATATATTGCAGCTGATTTAGCATTTGCGACAAATACATCAAGATTGCCTATAAATTGTACTATTTTAGTAAATAATACTTCATAATTATCAGCAATATAGCTTAGTTCAGTTAAATATTGCTTAATGACTAATTTTGCCAGTTGTTCCTGTAAGTTATTTAAATTTTGCTGTTTTTCATACATACTGGGAAACAATATTCTTAATTGTGTCTTGTTATTAACCGATAAAGGCCTTGCATCCAAAAAATCAAGCGAGAAACCATATTTATCTTTAAAATTAATGACATGTTTTTTACCTTTAAAAGTATCATATCGTTTTTTTGTTATCGTAATCCAATATTCATTCTTAATAGATTCCAATTTAAATACATGTTCTTTTTCATCACTATTAAGATCGCTTACCAAATTATTAAAATAAGTATGAATATCAGAAATATCGGTATTAATCTTATCTACGTCCGGTAATATTCCTATATTAAAAAAATTACTTGTAATTGTATCTATATTGTATTTTGACATTTCGGTTAAATCAAATTTACTTTGATAATAATGCATCATTTCTAATAATTTATTTTGAGTTGTAATTCCCCATTCAACTAGATTTAAATCAATCTTTTCTATTTTATTTAACGTTGTAAATAGGTCTAATACTCCTTGTAAAGATGTGTTAATATATGTAAACTCCACTGGTTGCAATGTACCAATCGCTATTTTTCGAAAAAGCCGTTCTAAATCATAAATGTTCCCAAAAATAATAGCATATTTTTTATACTCATTATTATGTATCAGTAATTCTACCATATTATAACATTTTTCAATTTGCTTGGTATTGGTCAACGGATTAAGTAACTTTTTTTTAAAAATTCGTTTACCAATAGCAGTAACACAATGATTTAATAAATTATGAATACTACTATTTTTACCAGATGTATTAGAGATAATATTTAAGTGATTTATTGCATTATTAACAAGTAGTAAATAGTCTTCATTTTCTTTTATTTTTGGCTTATTTAATCTTTTAACAATATTTTCATTGTGTTGATACGCAAAATTAATAATATAGGTAAAACAAATTATGCTATACGGTCGATTTTCTAAATCTAAATATTCTATTTGTGACAATAGACCTGTATTAGGATAAATTTTTCTTAATATTGTATTCTGATACGATAATTTACAAAATATGTTAATATCATGAGCTAAATAATTATGAACACAACCTACTGAAATAGTAGTGGTCCATTTGCATATTTTATCAATAGTTATGGTTTCTAAATCCGTAGAAATTAAGACCAATTCTTTAGGACGATAAAAAGATAAAATACGAGACATTTCTTCTAGATTAATGACATCAGAAGTATAGTCTAAAAATTCTTGTAAAAATATTTCACCGGTTGAAAGATCGAGAAAACAACAACACGAAATTAAATATTTATTTTTTAACCGATCATAACCCGAAGAAAAATATATACAACTTAGGTAATTATTTTCTACTGTATTTGTATTAATGTTATCAAGATAAGTAGAATTACTAATAATTTTAGTAACTTCTCGTTTTACAAATGGTGGTCCCGTAACTTGTTCTACTAAAATTATAGTATAGTTATTATCTACTAAAATATCAAGATATTTTTTAATTGCACACGATGGGACACCAGCCATATATGGATTATTGCGATTACATTCAGGTAAAGATTTATTTTTCTTTGTATGCTGTATATCAAGTAAATCACTAATATTTTTAATATTCGGCCCTTCTGAGTCAGTGCTGTATAATTCAAAAAACTTACCTACTTCAATCAATACAATCGTGTTTTTTCCATATTTTTGCGTATATTCATTATAATATTTTATGTAATCATCATAAATCATTTTTTAAACTGTGTTCAGGTTCATATATTTATATTTTATTTCTTTAAATAGTAATTAAAAAATATTTATGATTTAGAAAACTAAAAGTGTAATTTTTTAGTTTTCTAAACTAGTATAAAATAAAAATAATTTAATATTGATAATAATAAAAAATGAATTTTGGTAAAATAGTTATTATTTACATACTTCTAGTAGCAGTAATAGGTGTAATTGTTTACTATGTAAAAGTTAGTAAAGAACCGTTTTGTACTTGTAGTGGGATGAAAACAAAAATGTGTATGAGCCCTGAAAAAATACAAGCTCTTTATAATTCAGGTGAACTTACAGAATTTACTGAATTACCGGATCCACAATGGCCTGTTGATACTGATTACTCTAAAGCTACTCGAAATTGGACAACGCGATCAATGTAAATTACTTATCTAAAAAAATATATTATTATATTAATCATATATTTCTAATATGAAAGATAATGTAGTAAAAATTATGTTACTATTATCTACTATTATTATCATTTCTGTATTAATAATTAAAAGATTTGTTTATTTTAAACCTACAACTGAACTTTTACCGACGACAGAAAATTATAAAGTTATAAAAAACCGTCATTTACATGGTTGGTTATCTGAAGGAAAAAATGATAAAATTATTCTTTTTTGTCATGGAAATACTGGTAATATATCACATCGTGAACATAAAACAAAAGCTTTAAATAGTTTAGGTTATTCTGTTTTAATATTTGATTATTCAGGATACGGTAAAAGTAGCGGTATACCAAGTGAAACCCAATGTTACAAAGATGCATCTCTAATGTTATCTTTCTTATTAGAAACCTACAGACCACATCAAATTATATTATATGGAGAATCAATTGGTGGTCCTATTGCCACTTATGCAGCACGTCGATATAATATACCCAAACTAATCTTAGAATCAACAATATCAAATATAAAAACATTAATTACACAAAAATACAATTTAGAAATGATAGCTTTTTTATTTTCTGAATTTAATACAGAAACATATTTAAATGGGTATACAGGAAAAACATTATTATTGCATAGTAAAGATGATGAAATTATACCATTTTATAGTATTTTACATCTACAACCTTATGTATCTTATTTCGTTCCGATGTCCGGAATACATAATAATCCATATATTCCATGGGATAAAATTAAAGAATTTATTGAAGTTTAAATATAGTCACATTTTTCAACCGTATAGAGAACATTATCGGATGTACATAATTTAAATGGTTTTGCACAGCCAAATATTAAATTTTCACATACAAGTTTATCACAATCTATTTTAGATAAATGTGGATCTATTTGTCTATAATTATGCTTATAATAGCCACATCGAAAAATTTTACAATTAATCTCATTTTTATATACTATAATATATATTTTGCAATACGGACATTCGAAAAAAAGACTGTTATCTTTATCATTGTATTCTACTGGATACATTATTATGTTTTTTAATTAATTCTTTAATTTAAAAATGAATTTATTTTTTATAAATATTTATATAAACATAAAATATGCTAAATGATAATAAATTAATTGGTATTATAATAGTATCAATATTTATATTAATAATTATAGGAGTTTTTAAATGTATTAAATTATTAAGAACAGATTACGATCGTAGTGATAATACTGATCACTATAATAAATTAGATGACGATCGTAGTGATAATACTGATCACTATAATAAATTAGATGACGATACTCAGCATGTAATTTATAATTATATACATAATAGTGAAAATACTGATAGTGAAAAAGAATTTCAGTTTCATCACCGAAATTCGGTTTAATTAAAATCACCCATCCTATAATGATACACCAAAAACGATGTTAATCCTAATATAACATCTAGTAACAATAATACCCATGCATATTTGTATTGTTTTAATGCTAATATAGCAAATGTAATATATAATAACCCAAATATAGGTCTTAAATTATTCCACCATATTTTTTCACCAAATACTTCAGGTCCAGTCTTTCTAGAACCAGAAAAATATATGTATAAAAATCCAATCCCTATACAGAATGCTGGAATAGAGAGATACGGTAAATATTCAATTGGTATATTTTTGGCTATTAACACAAACAATGTTCTAGTAAGAATACATCCAAAAAGGAATAAAAATATTCTTTTTTGAATATTAGTTAGCATTTATTATATATTTTTTAATTAAAAAATAAAAAATATTGTATATAATAAAATGGCAAATATTGAACATCTCAGCGAAGGACAAAAATGGGTAATTGGATTGTATTGCGCATTATTATTCTTACTAATTGCTTCACCTTTTATGTATCGGTTAACTAATAGAATAACTGAAATGGTTGGTCTAGAAACATCTTACAACGGATGTCCTAACATGTATGGATTAGTGTTACATGCCATTGTATTTTTACTCTTAGTACGAGTATTAATGTTAATACCTAAACTAAACGTTTAAAAAATTACATTTACTTAAAATAAAAATAATATAAAAAAAGAAATGAATATAATAAATGAGTATTAATTATATTCAACAATACAAACAATCTTCGTGTAATTGCTGTGATAATATTAAACCCGTAAATCAGAACATAGGTGTACCTTCTAATATGTCGGTAGTTAATTGTAAATTTTCACCAGATAGTGATTGTTATAATAATCAAGTTTTTCGAAAAGACTTAGAACCAGCTAATAAACAGGGCTATGTTAATCTTAATCCACGAGTAATGTCGGATGTATACGCATCTGATTTTGCACCAGTTAATAAAGCCAAAACTCTGTATGGTAGCACAGATCCACGCTTAATTAGTGCTTTTCACAGTGGGCAACGACTCTTATTAGATCGCCCTCCGTGTGATGACTCTGTTAAACTAGCAGATATTTATACCGATCCACAATTAAAAAATTATGGAAAAAATTATAACACCTATACTGATATAAAAGCTGGTCAAATCATGTATTATATTGATAAGTCAATTGAAGATCCATTTTTTACTCCTAATTTTGCCACTACTGCACAAGCAGTTGGATCCATTTATAAAGATCCTATGAGTGCTATTAAACCAAATTATGATCGAATACCTATAAAATGTCGAAATCCGGTAATTACTAAAGGTGCTAATTATACCAGTGGATTATCATTTATGGAGGATACAGATTTCCAAAGAGAAGATATTTTAGCGTTACAAATGCGACGTATGAATCGTGAACGATGGGAACCAAGATGGCCACAAAAGTAAATTAGTATTTTATTTTATAAAAATAAAATATTTTTTAATATAAATGAATCCTAAAAGTTGTAAAAGAGGTTTTATAATGCGTAAAAGTTATAGTAAAAAATCTAGAACACCGATTAAAAGGAGTTGCGTACGTTCTAAAAGATTACGAAGTCGTAGAATAAAACCGCTTAAAGTTATTCCTATATTACGAAGTGGTAGTCTCGGTAAATATGGTTATGCAGTTCACGAAACCGAACGTTCTCGACACATAGCGCTTAAAAAGGCTTTGCGTAAATACGGATTTTCGAGTGTGATAAAAAAATTAAATACAGTACGTATATTATCTAAAAACACAAATTCAATTATTTATAAACGTGATATTCGATATCTTGAGAATAAATATATGAGTCGATCTGGTAGTCGTCGTAGTAAAGTAAAAACTAGTAAAATAGTCAATCGTTCTATTAAAAAAAGTAGTAAAAGCAGTTTTAAACTTGGAAAATAGTTGTAGTTAAATTTTTAAAGTATTTTTACTTTAAAAATAAATTTATTTTTTATACAATACACAAAATGCATTTTTAACTATCTCTTCTGAATATTTTCTACTTTTTGAAGGATAAAATTCTATTTTATCTATTGTGCTAACTATGATATTTGCCTCTTCGGTATTTATATACTCGGTTGTAGTAACCACATTATCTTTCCAATCACGTAGTAAATTCTGGGTAGTGTATCCTATACTGTTAAGAGGTTGCCAATGTAGACTCTCAATACAGTATATACCACCATGATTTAAGTGTGACCATACTGATTTCAAGGCAATTTGTTGACTTTTAGAACAATGAGGACCATCATCAATAACTATATCATAGTGTTTATTACCCGTACATGTATTTATACAATCACCAGATGTTTGATCACCAATATACACATATACATTATTTGAGGTATCAGTGTATTTTAGATATTTTGTATGTTTATCAAATATATCTATATTTAATAAGTTATTACTAAAGTATTTTCTCCAAAGTGTTAATGATGGTAAATCTATATATCGTCCAGCTCCAAATTCAAGCAAATTTACTTTTTTATTATTTATAAATTTTTGCAATAATAGTTCATAGTAATCTGTATATGTATGTCCACAACCAGCTTTAGATCCCTTATCACAATTAATATTATTTGCAATATCTGTTAATGATGGGTGTTGCCAAATATTATTATTAATATTATAAGGATTTATTTTTTTATGATTGATATATTTAACAGTATTTAAAAATTTATCTAATATAGTTATTTTATATATATGTTTATCATTTATAAAATCACAAAATGCGATAACTGTGTCCTTATAAATTTGGGCATCTTTTACACTGTATTCCAATAATGGATATCTCATAAAATTAGTACCATTCATTCCAAATAGACTTCCTGTAGTATCAATATTATATCCTTCCAAACTAATACCCTTAACTGTCCATGTTAATCCTTCAAATGAACTTTCAATATAATGATATCCCAGTACATGAACACGAGGATATTTACCAAATAATTCTAAATACAGTTTTCTTCCAGAACTAAATGATCCATATATATCAAAAAGTATAGCCTTATCTGGATCATACATACTTTTTATATATTCCTTGTATTCAGGTGTTGGATTATGATGTATTTTTCTTGAACTCTGTAATTCTAAACACTTATAGGTTGGGTACAGAGTTGGAAAAATATGTTTCATAAGACATCCGTCTCGTGTTAATAATAACAGTCTATCTCTACCTTCTGTAATCATCATATCATTTAATATATGAGACATCATATATAGAGCAGGAATATTATAACAAATCTGATCATTATATAGTTCATATTCATGACTACCAATGTTGTAGGGATTCATATGTCTAAACTTTCTTAATATAAACGCAAACTCTTTGTAACCATTGTCTATAAAGAATTGTTCAGTCTGGTTTATTTTATGTATTGTAGTTAATTCTCCTTTAATATTATGTATACTCGGTGATATTACATCGCTATGATTATTATCTCCTAGATGAATTCCAATAGAATATAGAGATTTTAATTGTGGCCATATATAACCATTTGATTTACCAGCTGGTGAAGCGAATAATTTCACATTTTTTGAGAAACCGTGAGCTCGTAATATTCGCATTATATCGTTTTCTGATAAATACATATCTGATACTAAAATATCACCATTTTTAACTCTATTATAATTGGTCACTAATAAGTATGAATTACTAATTTCTGTTTGTATTTCAAATTCTTTAAGAAGTTTACATGTATCTTTATCAATATTATACAGTTCACCAAATTTTTCGTATATACTATCAAAAGTACCATTTGAATGACATTGTGCTTGACAACGCATATTGTAGAAATTAGGAAATGGAAATGTGTTTTCAACTATACTGAATATATCAGTTGGATTAACTACAGTTCTGCATAAAATAGTATCAAACACATCAAAACTATTAATAGTTTTATCCTTTGTAAATTCAGCATCCCATTTATTAATTCTATGTAAAATATAACCTTTTTGTGATAAAAATTCTTTTATTTCATTAAAAAATTTAGTAGATCCTCCATGTTCAATAGTTAAAAATTCGATTGAGTACTTATCAAAATCTAATCCTTTTAATGCAAATAAATCATATCCCTCTATATCAATTGACATATAATTGATAATATTTGGTACATTATTCTGCTCAAAAATTTCAGTTAATGTTTTAGTTACTTTTTTAATAGTTTTAGTCTGTTCAAATTGTCTATCGAAATGAGAATTTTTTATATTATCATTTTTAATTCTTGATAACATATTATTCCCTTCAGGTATCTCATTTGCTAAAGGTATTTCTAACTCAACCTCTATACCAGATTCATTATATATACACTCATTTAAACATACACAGTTTCTATTATTTATTAAAATATTAAATATTTCATCATTTGCTTCTACACATAACCCATTCCAATTTAAATATTTTTCTAGACAATAAGTATTGGAAAATGATATACCGTCATTTGCACCGATATCTACAAAATATAAACCAGTTCTACTATTATTTATATTTTCAATAAAATATTTATCTTGGCCAATTTGCGATTTATAATCCATTTTTATTAGTTTAATACTATTTTTTAAATATATAATTTTATATATAAGGTATATTATATTTAAAAATATAATATACCTTATATATAATCATTATGAATAAAACAGTATGTGCTTTTGATATCGGTACTAAAAATTTTTGTTTCTATATTTCCGAATTTACCCTTTCAAATCTATTAAATATTTCAAATATACTTGATAAAGATCGCTATATAATAGACGGTACTTGTTCAACTGAAATGTCTGAGTTATTAAAACAAGTATTTTGCGAAGGTAAAACTATTTTTTATAAAAATTCTGATTTAACAGCTAATTGTACTAATAAAACATTTGACATAGAAATACTTCATAATATGTATGATCTACTGGATACTCATGCTACCTATTTTGACACATGTGATGTATTTTTAGTTGAACAACAAATGAATTTTGGAAAAAATCGTAATCCTGTAGCCTTACGGCTAAGTTATTACTGCCAAGCCTATTTTACATTTCGTTACGGTCGTTTTAAACGTGTTATTGAATTTCCGGCTTATCATAAAACACAGATTTTAGGGTGTCCAAAATTAAGTTATAAAACTAAAAAAGGTGTACAGAAATATAAAGCAGTTGATAAACCGACTCGTAAAAAATGGAATATAGAAAAAGGCTATGAAATATTGGAAAAGAGAGGTGAGCATACAATTATAGAAACAGTGAAAAAGATAAAAAAACGGGATGATATATTGGACTGTTGTTGTATGATAGAATGTTATAAATATCTTTTACTTGATAAAAAAATGTCTATTTAGGTTTAACTTTAGCTGAATTTTCTAGTTTTTTATTTTCTATATCTAAGGGTTTTATTTTTTCAGTTGGAAACACAATTATTTCATCACTAGTCTCTTCTTCTTTTGTCTCTGGATATTTACATAAAGTGGAATCAATGTACTGTATAAGAAATTCTATATCACATACTAGTTTTACATCAGTTGAATAAGTTTCTTTTATATTTTCTAATCCAGCTTTAGAACAATATAAATCATGTACAATATGTGGTATATGCATGCGATCAGATTCTTGATCTGATTTTTCGTATAATTTTAAGATTTCCATAGCACGTTGAATTGTTGACTGTAGAAATATAAGGGTATTAGCCCGATTATCTTGGTAATATAGCGTGCGTAATAATTTAGTTATTACCCCCTCTTGTTGGATACCTAAATATTTTGTATTTATTTTTTCGCTTTTTTGGATTTTTCCAATAAATTTTAAACGACTTAAGGTTTCTTTATTATTATCCATATTCAATTTAGTTTATACTTTATTTATAAACTAAATTTATTTTTATAAATTATAATTTCTTTATATAAAAATGAAACTACCTATATTTAATTTTACATCTATGCTAATAAATAATAAGAATTGTAATATGTTTAATTCGTATAAATTTAATCCATCTATAAGTCATTATAAAGATGATTTATATTTATTAGTATACAGAAATTTTGTAAGATATCCAATGTTAAGACAGGAAGGTCTGTATGATACAAATCCTATAAATAATCCAAACCACCCTTGGTGCGCTGGGCAAAATGGTAAACTTTGGTGGCAGTCTTTATACGGAGAAGATGTAACAAATATAGCTTTAATGTCTATCACATATGTTCCTAAAATATTGGGATTTTACACCGATAAAATTGAAGGAGTTGATGCCAGATTGTTATATTTAGGCGACAAAATAGAAAAATATAAAAATTGCTTCTTATTATCTTATAATCACTATTTTGTTGATGGTAAATTTCATGTTAAATCAAACGATTGTAAGGATGGATGTTTTCTTATTGCTGCTAGAATAATAGAATTACAAGATTCAGATTACAGTAAAATAAAAATACACAATGAATCCTATATATGCCCGGAAATATCAAATAAAATTGAAAAAAATTGGTCATTTTATGTATATAATAATAATATTTATTTTTCATATGGAATAGATGGACAACACGAAATTTACGTAATTGACATAAAATCAGATTATACTATTAATTGTGTTAGTTCACAAAAAGTTACAGTAATAACACCTATTACAACTAACTTAAAACAATATTGTAATAATTTATTATATATTTCAATAACTACACCTTCTTTATTATTTAGTTTTGAAAAACAAAATGATTCATTTATAGGTGTGGGGCATGTTAAATATGATTGGAACCAAGTTATTAGAGATCAATCTTTATCGGGAAAACCTATTAAAAACTTTACCGAACAGATGATCAGTGATAATAAGATATCACATCCTGTTTTTATATATTTAATGTTTTTTTATATATTCTCTACCGGTTCCAATAATAATATACCGGGTAATTTAATTGCTATTTCAGATATGTTTTTACCCCTTAGTAATTTTTCTTTATGTTTTCCATCGGGTATTACTAATACAAATAATGGAAATAAAGTAATTTCTTACGGAGATGGAGATACATACTCTAAATATTTTTATATGACAAATGATAATATAAAGATCATGTGTAAACATAATTTGTTTACAAATCCGAGTGATATAAACTTTATAATGCTAAATTAGGGGGTAAAATAGGGCTAAAATAGGGGGTAAAATAGGGGTAAAATAGGGGTAAATAAAATTGATTTTTAAGCGTAACTTTTACTCAAAAATGTATAATAATGATAATTTTTACAGATAATAATATGTATATGAATGATCTTTTACAGTTTACAAGTGAAGTTATGAATGCATGCATATGTGATATTATTTATATTTCTAGTAAAAGTTATGACGGAGAGTATGTTATTAGACTTAAAGTATCTGATAAATATATAGGGTGTTCAGCAGATAAGATTGTTAAGTTATATGATCATCCATTAGACGATACAATTTTAAGGTACGATTGTAACAAAATAAAAACAAATCACGGGATACTATCATGTTGTAATAATGTATTAAGTATTTTAGACGATGAACTATTTATATTAAATAATTTATCGTCTAATATAAAATTTTGTTATTCTAATTTAATTAATTTTGTAAGAGATGGTATCATATGCAAAGAGAGTAAAATAGATTTACAATATGCATCAGAAATAATTCATAATACACCCCATACCCGTGTGTCAAATTTACTCGAAATCGATGAAATATTTTGGACTATTTTAAATGATCCAGACTTACATAGTTTTCTTAAACAAATATTTACAAACGGTTATCATTGTACTACATATTCATCTAATACTCTAAAAAAAGATGTAGATAACACTGGATGGCATTGTGATTATCCTTATCATACGATAAACTATCCGTATCCAAAAGAAACATTAGGTGTACAAGTTATTTGGTCATTAGATGATTTTACAGAAGAAAATGGTGCTACTTATTTTGTAAAAGGTTCACATAAAACTTGTACATGGCCGTCAATTACATATGAAACACCTATGCATCGAATGATCATGAAAAAAAATAACTATGTAGTATATTTCGGTAAATTATGGCATACTCAAGGAATCAATAGAACTGATTTACCTCGTAGTGCACTTTTAGCTAATTTTTCACCGCTCAATATACCAGTTAAAGATAATATTTCAGAACAAGTAAAAGATAAGAGTAGAATTATAGACGATAAGTTAATTTTTTATTAAATTATGACCAAAAAATATACACTAAATTTTTTAAAGCAATGTAAAAGATAAAAATTCCGAGATCATCATTATATTCTGTTATTTCTTCTTTATCCATATCTATATTTATATATATAATTTATATATATAAATTAACATTAAATTATTCTTTGCATTTATTAGCATCATTTATACC
>Ga0214921_10009095_pt1 | contig 12662 bp, 11 predicted proteins | sample LL1505_MetaG_FD_177992 | JGI IMG/M metagenome (GOLD analysis project Ga0214921, IMG submission 177992) | Freshwater microbial communities from Lake Lanier, Atlanta, Georgia, United States - LL-1505 | ecosystem: Environmental > Aquatic > Freshwater > Lake | place: USA: Georgia | collected... | reverse complement strand
GAATAATCTGGATTTTTGAAATTAACGATCATGCCACCAGAAATGCGTGACTTTAGTTTTTCATCAATATTTTCAAGGTCAGAAGGGCAACGATCGCAAATCAAAACCACTTGTTTATTGTCTTCAACAAGTGAATTAAAGCAGTTCATAAATTCTTGCTGCGTGCTTTCTTTGCCAGCGATGAATTGAACGTCATCGACAATTAACACATCAATTGAGCGCATTTTTTCTTTAAAACTCATCACATCGTTGCTGCGAATTGACTGCACAAAATGAAACATGAATTTTTCAGCTGACAAATATACAACTTTTTTAGATTTATCCGCTTCTTTGATTTGCCACGCAATTGCTTGCGCTAGGTGAGTTTTTCCCATGCCAACATTTCCATGAATGAAAAGCGGAATTTTATCATCAAACAAATTAATTTGCGCATCAAGACCGGCAGCGATTTTAGCCATTGAAACCGCAAGCTTGTTGTATTTAGTGCTAACGAAATTCTGAAAAGTATAACGTGAATTTAATTCGGTTCCAAAAGCAAAAACATTATCATGTTTGGAAAGATTAACAATTTTAGCTTCAGTGATTCTATATTGCGGAGCTTCTAAAGCAGTTTTAGCCGAACAAATGACGCGTACTTTTTTAACTTGCGGACGAATTGCATGAGCCAAACTTTTCAAGTTTTTGCCTTTAACTTCAACAAATTCACGAATAACCCAATCGCGAATGAATTTTGAAGGAGCGGCAAAAATAATTTCGCTTTCTGATTGCGAAAAAATTTCTAAAGCGCCCAACCATTTATTATAATTATCTTCACCGAATTCTGATTTGCAGGCAGCTAGAAATGCGCTTAGAAAAAGATCATTTTCTTGGGATAATTCTGTATTTTTTATAGCAACTTGCGGCATCTATTTCTGTCTCCATGGTAGGTTATTAGCTTTCCAGCCATTGATTTTTCCTCTTTGCTGATCTTGATCCAAGTCGCCTTCAAAACCAGAAGTGATATTGTAGCAATTTTCGTAACCAATATTTGTTGCATAGTTCGCGGCTTGGTTAGATCTAGCGCCAGAACGGCATAAGAAAAAAATGTGAGCATCTTTTGGAGCGGCTTTTTCTAAAGAAATAGCAAAATCAGGATTTTCATTCATGTTAGGCAAAATTTGCCAAGGCAATAGCGTCATTCTATTGTTGAATTGCGCAGCATTTACTATTCCCACGAAGTTGAATTCTTCGAAGGTTCTTACATCTATAAGAATAGAATTTTGATCTTTTTTTAATCGCTCAAAAGCGTCTGAAGCATTTATTTGAATAACTGACATTTTTAAAATGATTGGCAACTTGGGAAAGAAATTAGTGATGAAAAATTTCTTATATTTTTTAGTCAAAAAGTTGAGCTAATACTTGAGTAATTTTTGCTTAGGTAAAGGTATTTATTTTTTGTTTTAGGAAATAAATTTCTTGACAGCCAGCGAGGCTAAAACACGCCAACAAACAATTTTTTAATTGCTTGTGGAAGCTTAATTATGAAGGCTTCGCAAGATTGATCTTCGATCGCAGTCTAGAGGGGAAACAACTCTAAATCACGCAAGTTTTTTCTTAAAATTATTTTAAAAGTTTTCTTTTTTGGGGTGAAAAAAAGCTAAATAAATTCCGAAAAAAATTAATGGCAAAGATAGAAGCTGTCCCATGGTGATTTTGGAAAGAAAAAATCCGAGTTGTTCATCTGGTTCGCGAAAATTTTCGATTAAAATTCGGAAGAATCCGTAAAAAATTAAAAACATACCGCTTAAAAATTTTCGCTGTTTTCTTAACTTTTCAAAACGACTTAAAGTGAATAAAATAATGAAAAGCAAAATTCCTTCCAAAGCTGCTTCGTAAAGTTGACTTGGATGTCTTGGTAAATCGCCGCCATTGGGGAAAATAATTCCGTAATTAGAACCAGTAATGCGGCCGAAAAGTTCCATATTTATGAAATTAGCAATACGACCAAAAAAAAGTCCGATTGGCCCTGCGACGGCAAGAACATCCATCAATTTCCAATATTCTACTTTATAATGCCTCGCAAAAAGCCACATGCCGAAAATTACACCAAAAAGCCCGCCATGAAATGACATTCCGCCTTGCCAAAAGGCGAAAATTTGAAAAGGGTGCGAGAGGAAAAAAGCGGGGTTATAGAAAAAGACATAGCCGAAACGACCGCCGAAAAGAACAGATAAAACAGCCCAGATTAGCCAATCATCATAGGCTTTTGGAGTTAGGAACGGCTCTTCTTTGTTCGATTTTTTAAGCCAGAAAAGCGCGAATAAAATGCCGGCGATGTAAGCAAGAGAATACCAGCGAATTGCAATCGGACCGATTGCGATTGCGATTGGGTTTAATTCTGGAAGATGGATGGGGAACATGATTTATCCACGCCCTTTATAATCCGAAACCGTTTGTTCTTTTATCCAAACATCTTTCGGCAATTTTCCACTTTGGAAAAAAATATCAATCGGAATGCCGCCTCTAGGATACCAATAACCACCGATTCTCAGCCATTTTGGTTTTATACAAGTGATAATATCTTTAGCGATTTGCACCGTGCAATCTTCATGAAACGCGCCATGATTTCTGTAAGCAAACAAATAAAGCTTCAATGACTTGCTTTCAACAATCGAATTGCTCGGAACATAATCAATTACCAAATGGGCAAAATCAGGTTGTGAGGTTATTGGACAAATTGAGGTAAATTCGGGGCAGGCGAAGCGAATGGCATAATCAACATCCAAATGAGGATTTGGAACTTTCTGCAAAATTTTCTGCGCTGGTTCTTTAAAATTATAGTCAGTTTTTTGACCCAATAATAATTGTGATTTTTTTTTCATTATTCCTCGTTCATTTCATTAATTGGCATTGGCGCTAATTGAATTACTTTCATTGGTCGCATTTCAGCATGCGGATTTTTAACTCTTTGAATAAACTGGCTTTCTTTTGCGCCGCTAATTGCATTATTCAGACGCATTTCTCCGCCATCGTTAAATAAGACGCAATTCAGTAATTTTCTCATAAAATCACCGTCATTATTAGTAGAAAATTGACCAGCACCGTTTGCGACAACATTATGAATGTCGTTACCATGTCTGGTTTCGCGACTAACTTTTACTTCCTTGTCTTTAAAAAAATTTTCAATTTGATCACCAAGCGGACGAACACTATCCGCAATATCATGAACAACATGCGCGATGTTATGAGTAATCTCATGCGCCACATGCGCAATTTCATGTACAATATTTTTAAGATTTGTCATTTTCCATTATATTGCAGGTTAAGTGATTTAAATCAGCACCCATTTCAATCATGTCGGCGATAATTTTTTCTAAATTTTCATCGAGCTTTTCTGTATCTTCAATATGACCAAGAGCGGTAACCTTATTTTTCTGATCAGAAATAATCACAATAACGCCACTCTTGGCATTTGGCGAAGCAATTATTGATTCATCGCCTTTAACAACGCCATATTCGCCACGAAGCACTACCAATGGCTGGCAAGTTGATATATCTGTTAAGTTAATCATTTTAAATTGATGATTGCGGATTGAAATGCGGGCATTTATTTTGCGCCAAATTTTTTTATAAAAACCAATCTATTTCCTTAGACATGAAAGACGCAAATATTTTTTATCAAACTCCAAAAAATGCTGCATTAATTTTCCCCGATGGCACTTGTTTTTATGGTTATGGAATTGGAAAAAAAGGCGTTACTACTGGCGAGATCTGCTTCAACACCGCAATCACCGGATATCAGGAAATTTTAACCGACCCATCTTACTTGGGACAAATCATTAATTTTACTTTTCCTCACATCGGAAATATCGGAACTAATTCTAAAGATATCGAAGCTAATTTGGTTAGAGCTAGCGGCCTTGTAATTCGTGAAGCGATCACCAATCCATCAAATTATCGCTCGCAAGAAAATTTGAACTCATGGCTTGAATCACATAATATTACTGGCATTTCCGGAATTGATACCAGAAAAATCACCAAACTCATCAGATCAGATGGCGCTAAGACTGTCGGCATTGTTTTTGCTGATAAAATTGACGAAAATTTAATTAAAAAAACAATTGCAGAAATTAAAAAAACTCCTGATTTAGCCGGAGTTGAACTAGCGCAAAGCGCCAGTGAAAACCGCAATTATCATTGGGAATCTGAGGGCAAATGGGTGCAAACCAAAAATGATTATAACAAAATTGGTGAGAAAAAATTTAAAGTTGTAGCGATTGATTATGGTGCAAAATTAAACATTTTACGCTGTTTAACTCAAGTAGGTTGCGATGTTGAAGTTGTTGGTGCTAAAGCGGGTTTTGAAGAAATAATGGCAAAAAATCCTGACGGCGTGTTTTTATCGAATGGCCCGGGAGATCCTGCTGAAACTGGCAAATATGCAATTCCTGTAATTCAAAAAATTCTTGAAAATAAAATCCCGCTTTTTGGAATTTGTTTAGGTCATCAATTATTGGCTTTAGCAATTGGTGCTAAAACATCCAAAATGGGGCAGGGACATCGCGGAGCTAATCATCCAGTGCAAGATTTGCGTAGCAAAAAAGTTGAAATCACCAGCCAAAATCATGGATTTTGTGTTGAAGCTGCTTCAATTCCAAACAATGCCGAAGTAACTCACATCTCGCTTTTCGATAATTCGGTGGAAGGTTTGAGATTAAAAGATAAGCCAGCATTTTCAGTGCAATATCATCCTGAAAGCTCGCCCGGACCAGATGACAGCTTCTATCTCTTCGAGCAATTTGTTGAATTAATGAAAGAAAATGGGCGTAGTTAGCAACATCTACCTCATTATTTTTTTACCTTTAGTTGCTTCACTTTTTTGCCAGATCTTTGTCAAAAAAAGCCTTTCTTTTTGGATCGCTTTTATTTCCTGTGTTGCGACTTTTTTTCTGGCGTTAAAAGTTTTCCCAGATGTTTTGATTTACGAAAAAATCAGCAATGATTTTGAGCTTTCGCCACTTTCAATTGCCTTGGAATTCAGGCTAGATTTACTTGGAATGATTTTTTTACTTTTACTGACTTTCTTAAAAATCGTAATTTTATTTTTCTATCGCACCGATATTGAAAGAGTTTTAGATGATAAAAGTATCCGCATTTTCTATTCCGTTTTTCTGCTTCATCTTTTTAGCTTAGTTGGCATTTTCACCACCAATAATCTGCTTAATTTATTTTTATTTTTTGAAATTTACGCCTTCAGTTTTTTTGCCACTATTTCAATTTCTCGTGATAGCGAGCTTTTAAAATTGTCATTTCGTTATTTCTGTCTAAACGCCACTTCTTCGCTTCTAATTCTTTTTTGTTTTTTTGCAATTTACCTAACTTTTGGTGAAATAAATTTCGATAAAATTGCCGAAAATTTATCTTTAATTACTCAAACGCATTTATGGTTTCTAGCCTCTATTTTCATACTTTTAGCCATAGCTTTTGTAATAAAATTTTTCCCTTTTTGGCTTTATTTTGAAAAACTGAAAAGCACTAATTTAATCGCTAATTTTCTGGCGATCGACGCACTTTTTATCAAAACCACGGTCGGCATTTTTTTAACTTTAAAATTCATCTACTTCTTTTTTGGAAATCATCTTCTTTTTGTTAATTTCAACTTCGCGCCAATTCTGATTTTCCTTTCAATTCTGCTAATTTTTTATAGCGCAATTAAACTTTACCAGCAAAAACATCTTAAAATTATCTCCGCTTATTTTTGCCTGAATAATTTGGGATTTATTTTTGCTTGCATTGCGCTTCAAACCATTGAATCACTACAAGCGCTGTTTTTTTATCTGCTTAATTTCACCTTGGTAAATCTTCTAATTTTTATTTTTGCCACCTTCTTAAAACGCTATTTTGCTACTTCTTCAATCAATAAAATTTGGATCATCCGCAAAAATCATTTTCTCTTAATTTTACCAATCAAATTACTGATTTTCTTCATCGCAGCTTTTCCGATGACAATGTTGTTTTTTGGCAATTGGTATCTCGCTTACGCCAGTTTTAATTTTGGTTTTGAATTATTTTTATTAGTCGCAATTGTGGTTTCAAGCTTTGTTCACACTAGTCTGGCGATAAAATTAATTTCCTCATTTTTTGCTAAGCATGATAATGATCAAATTGAAGAAATGCCGCTTTTAGGAATTAAAAAATATCAATTTTACCTGATTTCATTTTGGTTTTTAATCATCACGATTTACGTTGCCGCCTTTAGTTCCGGACTTATCAATAATCTTTCTCTAAGGTTCGCTTCCTATTTACTTTCGAACACAATTTAAAATTATGACCCAAACGCAATTCTTACTTTTATTAATTGCAATAATTCCCTTCATAAACTGCCTGATTATAAAGCTGTGCGCTGAATCGCCAAAACTTGTAGATATCTCTTCAAAACTTTTACCAACATTATTTCTAGCAAATTTAATCGGTCTTTACGGAAATTTAAATCGTGATAATTCTTATTTGGTAATAGCAGAAGCCACGCGTGGCGTAGCTTTGGGTTTTGATGTCGATGTTCTTGCTTTGGGATGTTTATTTTTACTAACTTTTTTTTGGATTATTTTTGTTTTTTATTCCCAGCGTTTTTTCCAAATTTCTGAAGCCAAAAATGCCACTAATATAAAAAGCTTTTTTGCCATTATCATCGCTTTTTTAAACCTCATAATCATCAGCAAAAACCTGCTTAGCGTTTTATTTTTTTATAATTGTCTCATAATTTTATGCCATTTTTTTGCCACCAAATTTCTTTATAAAAAACAAAATAATTTCACCCATTTTTTTACTTTCCTGCTTTACCTCGAATCAATCTTTCTATTTCTGGCAATCGTTGCCACCTACAAATTCACTGGCAAAATCGATTTCGTTGCCGAAGGAATAATTTCGGACAGCTTAAACGATGTTAAATATTCGATAATTTTAACTTTATATTTAGGCGGCCTGTTTATGGCGATTTTTATTCCGTCTTATTTACTTTACCGCAACCTTATAAATCTTGATCCAATAATCATTTACATCCTTTTCTTTCTAGCTTACGGACTTAGCACACTTTACATTTTTATCAAAATTCTGGCATTCACTTTCGGCTTTAAATCATTCGCTTTAATGGGTGAAAATTTTTTGCAAATTATTGAATGGATTTTTCTCGTTAATATTCTCGCCACTTCAATATTTTTGCTTTTTAGCAAAGGTTTAAAGTCGTCATTTTTCTATCTTTTTTTTCAGCAATTTCTCTTCACTTTATTCTCAATTTTTATTTTTGCGATTTACGATAAATCGGCGGTTTGTTTGGCTTTATTCTCATTTTTATTATCAATTACCCTGATTTTTTTAACTACTTCTAACTTTATTTTATATCTCTCCAAATCAGAACATAAATGGTTGGGCGGGCTTTTTTACAATTTAAAAATCACTTCAGTTTTATTTATTTTTGCCATTTTCAATTTGATTGGATTGGCTCCGGGAATTGGTGCTGTAGAAAAATTTTATCTCATTAAAATCCTTTTCCAAAAAGAATTAATCGTTCCTGGAATTATCTTTGGCATTAATTTCATAAGCCTTTTACTATTTGCTTGGAAAGTGATTTACCCACTTTTTTTAGATGATCCAAAAAGTGATCCCGAAATTTCAGCCGAAGAAATAAAAAGTGCCGGAGAAATTGCTAAAGCTATTGATTTTGATTCTGGCCTTATTTTAAGTGCATTAATTGTAGCGGTGACAATATTTCTTGGGTTAATTCTATTCCCACTTTTAACCAATCTCATATGAATGAAGTAAAAGCAAAAGTTTTAAAAATCTGTAACGACGCTAAAAAAGCGAGTTCAGAAATTGCCACGCTTGATTCTGCAACTAAAGATCAAGTGTTGCTGGAAGTGGTAAAGCTGTTGAAAAAACACACGCAGAAAATTATCAAAGCCAATCAAAAAGACGTTAAAATTGCTAAAGAACATAAGCTCGATGCTGCAAAAATTGATCGTTTGGTTTTAGATGAAAAAAGAATTATGGGTTTGGCAAATTCAGTTAAAGACATTATCAAACTTCCAGACCCTGTTGGCAGAATTCTTTATGATACATCACGCGAAAATGGTTTGCGCATTCGCCGCGTAAGCACGCCAATCGGAGTTTTATTGGCAATTTATGAATCACGTCCAAATGTAACTTCTGACATTGCAGCTTTGGCTTTAAAATCAGGAAATGCCGTGATTTTGCGTTGCGGTTCTGATTCGATTAATTCCTCGAAAATCCTTGCTGATATTTATCGCGAAGCTTTAGAAAAATTTGAAATTGATAAAGATGCTGTAATTTTAGTGCCAAATATCGAGCGCGAATATGTTTCTGAATTATTGCACATGGAAAATCATATTGATGTTGTAATTCCACGCGGCGGTAAATCTCTGATTAAAGCGGTGATGGAAAATACCAAGATTCCGGTTTTTCGTCATCTCGACGGCAATTGTCACACTTACATTAATGAAAAAGCTGATTTTGATAAAGCGCGAAAAATTTTGCTCAACGCTAAAATGAGGAGGTTGGGAATCTGTGGCGCAACTGAATCGCTTTTAATTGACAAAAAAATTGCCAAAAAAATTCTGCCTTTAATTGCTGATGATTTGGCGGAGGTTGATTGCGAAATGCGCGGCGATGAACAAGCCGTTGAGATTGATGGCAGAATCAAAATTGCAGAGGAAAAGGATTTTTACACTGAATATCTGGATAAAATCATCTCGATTAAAATCGTTCGTGATATTGATGACGCGATAAAACATATCGCAATTTATGGTTCGTCACACACCGAAAGCATTATCACCGAAGATTTAAAAGCGGCGGAGCGTTTTTTAAAAAAAGTAAATTCTGCAATCGTCATGCATAATGCTTCAACTCAATTTGCTGATGGCGGCGAATTCGGACTTGGCGCTGAAGTTGGAATTGCCACAGGAAAATTACACGCCCGCGGCCCAGTTGGATTAGAACAACTCACAACTTATAAATATATCGTTGAAGCCAATTGCGGTTTGAGGAAATAAAAAAGCCTCAACTAATCGAGCAGATAATTTTTTAGATCACCCAAAATCAACAACGCTTCAGGCAAAAATAGTGATTTCGAATATGTTCCAATATATGGCTTGATTCTTAAATTCCCAACTATGTAAAGAATGGATTTTAAATCTCGAATAATACTTTAGAATTGTTTGAGAATTAAGGTCGGCTCCTTAAAAAGAGCCGGCCTTTTTTATTTCTCGCAAATTCACTAAAAATAATGCAAAAAAATCTCATCGAAAATTTAAGCAAAATCATCGCCAAACTTCCGGGAATGGGGCCGCGCATCGCCAAAAGAATTGTGCTTCATTTAGCTAATAACAAAGAAAAAACTTTGCTGCCTTTAATTGAAAATCTGCAAGCGCTGCATGATAAAATTCACAATTGCGAAATTTGCGGCAATTTAGATGAAGGAAAAATCTGCGCCATATGCGCCAATACTGGGCGCGATAATAGCGTGATTTGTGTGATCGAAGAAGTTGCAGATTTATGGGCAATTGAACGCGCCGAAAATTATCATGGAAAATATCATGTTTTGGGCGGAAATCTTTCAGCAATTTCGGGCAAAACTATTGAAGATTTGAATTTGGAAAATTTGTATTTACGTTTGAAAGAAGGAAATACAAAAGAAGTGATTATCGCAACAAGCGCAACGATTGATGGTCAAACAACGGCGCATTTTTTGGCGGAAAATTTGAAAGAATTTTCTGTAAAAACCACGCGCTTGGCGCATGGAATTCCAGTTGGAAGTGAGTTGGATTATTTAGATGAAGGAACAATTTCAATCGCCTTTAAGACTAGAAGTGAGTTTTAAAATTTCCAAGAAAAGTAAATCTATAAAACATGTTTCTTCCATCAATCCTCACCAAACACGCCGCTAAAATAATCACTCAAATGCAGCAAAAAAACCTCAGGCTTGTTTGCGCCGAATCCTGCACCGGCGGTCTTTTGTCAGCCTTATTCACCGATATTTCAGGTTCTAGCAAAGTAATCGAACGCGGTTACGTTACATATTCCAACCAAGCAAAAATAGAATTGCTCGCAGTCAAAAAAGAAACCATCGAAAATTTTGGCGCCGTTAGCGCAGAAACCGCTGCTGAAATGGCCAAAGGTGCTTGTGGAAATTCTCAATCAAATGTCGCAATTTCAATTACTGGAATTGCCGGACCAAATGGCGGTTCAGAAGATAAGCCAGTTGGCTTGGTTTATATCGGATTTTGTTTTGTCAAAAAGAATCAGGTTAGAAAATTTAACTTTTCGGGCAATCGTGATGAAATTAGAAAAGCAGCCGTAACCGCAGCGTTACAAATTATTGAGGCTGGAATTAGTTAACAACCAAACCCTTCCACACAAATTCAGTTGTAAAAGGCAATAACGGCGCCGCCGCTTCGCACATTGTAATTAAAACCGTGTAAAGCGAATCATAAGCGTCTTGTTTATCTTGATCCATTTCACCTTTCCAAAAGCGTTGGCGATTTCTTCTGATATACCAATTATTTAGGCTTTCAAAAAATTGGTTAAATTCCTCGCAGGCAATAACGGTGTCATAGTTTTGCATCGCTTCATCAATTTTGCTAACCGTGGCTTTTAACTTAGCCAAAATATAGCGATCTAAAATATTTTTTAGGTCTTTTTTAAACTCAATTCTTTGTGCTAAAACTCCGTCGGCGTTGGCGTAAAGGCAGAAAAAGTTAAAGGCGTTGATCAAAGGTTTAATTGAAAGACGCAAAGTGTCGCGAATTGCTTTTCCATCCTTATCAATACGAAGTTCTTGACCGCGCATTACTGGTTGCGAAATCATATAAAAACGCATCGCGTCTGATCCTAAGTTTGAAAAAATTTCCAGCGGATCGGCGTAATTTTTCAAACGTTTGGAAAGTTTTTGCGATTTTTCATCCAAAATTGTTCCGTGGCAAATCACGTTTTTAAAGGGCGCGCGATCAAAAAGCGCGGTTGAAAGCACAAAAAGCGTATAAAACCAGCCGCGAGTTTGGGCGACATATTCGGTGATAAAATCGGCGGGGAAATTTTCTTCAAACCAATCTTTATTTTCAAAGGGATAATGAACTTGCGCGTAAGGCATTGAACCGCTTTCAAACCAGCAATCAAGCACGTCGGAAACGCGTTTGTAAGTTTCGCCATTTTCTTCAAAAGTGATATTATCGATGAAAGGGCGATGTAGATTTTCAACTTTTTTGCCTGCAACTTTTTCTAGTTCAGCAACTGATCCAAACACTTTTATTTTGCCCGATTCGCTTTTCCAAACCGGTACCGGACAACCCCAAAAGCGGTTGCGCGTAATCGACCAATCGCGAGCGCCTTCCAACCATTTTCCAAATTGTCCGTCTTTGATGTGATTTGGAATCCAATTGACGCCTTGGTTTAATTCAACCATGCGATCTTTAAAGTCGGTAACTTTTACATACCAAGAAGAAACGGCGCGATAAATCAGCGGCGTGTCGGTGCGCCAGCAATGTGGGTAATTGTGGAGATATTGCTCGGTTTTTAGCCACGCGCCGGTTTCTTTTAGATATTTTATGATGTCGTCGTTGGTTTCGAAAACTTGTTTGCCTTTGATTGAAAGTTCAGGCAAGTCAAACATTTCTGACGTAAATTTGCCGCCTTCGTCAACTGGGCAAAGAGTTGGGATGCCGTTGGCTTTGCAAAGAAGTTGGTCGTCTTCGCCAAATCCCGGCGCCATGTGAACGATTCCGGTTCCTTCGTCGGTTGTTACAAAATCGCCGTGTAAAACTGTGAAAGCTTTTTGGTTATTTTGGATTTTTTCGTGATTAGTTAAATAAGGAAAAAGTGGTTTGTAATCTAAGTCCAACAAATCAGAGCCTTTAAGGCTTGTAACCTTTTTGAACTCGCCAAAATCTTTAGCAAATTTTTCAACTAAATTTTCGGCTAAAATTAAAATTTCCAGATCCTGTCCTGCGACGGGATGACAGGCTAGGGCGGCGTAATCAATTTTTTCGCCAACCGCCAAAGCAAGATTTGAAGGCAAAGTCCAAGGAGTTGTTGTCCAAGCAACTAAAGAAATTTTGGGTGTCACAAACCCCGTCCCGCTTCTCGGTGTCACCCTGAGCTTGTCGAAGGGTGATTCAAGCCCGTCCGTCGAATCATGCTTCGACAAGCTCAGCATGATATCGAGGAGTTTTTTGGCGCTCTTTTCTTCCAACTCAAACTTCACCGTCACCGCCTTGCTCGCTTTTTGGCGGTAGGAATTATCCATTCGCGTTTCAAAATTTGACAAAGGCGTTTGGCAAGCCCAAGAATAAGGAACTACGCGAAAATCTTCATATAATAATCCTTTCTCGTGAAGCTGTTTGAAAGCCCAAATCACCGATTCCATGTAATTTAAATCCATGGTTTTGTAGCTGTTTTTAAAATCGACAAAGCGACCTTGGCGCGTCACATAATTTTCCCAAGTCTCAGCATATTTCATCACTGACTTGCGGCAAGCATCGTTAAACTTCTCAATTCCATATTCCTGAATCGCAATTTGGCCAGAAATTTGATAACCCTCGCGCGCGGTTAATTCTTTTTCGGTTTCCATTTCAACTGGCAATCCGTGCGTGTCCCAGCCGAAACGGCGTTCAACT
>Ga0214921_10009093_pt1 | contig 12666 bp, 16 predicted proteins | sample LL1505_MetaG_FD_177992 | JGI IMG/M metagenome (GOLD analysis project Ga0214921, IMG submission 177992) | Freshwater microbial communities from Lake Lanier, Atlanta, Georgia, United States - LL-1505 | ecosystem: Environmental > Aquatic > Freshwater > Lake | place: USA: Georgia | collected... | reverse complement strand
GTACACCGAAGCGCCACCGCCACCACCGTTTATGCGACCCAGCAGCATTGCCTGCTGATCCTGACTTAGAACCATCTCACCGGTCTGCAACATCATCGGCACGTTCGCGCCAGGCATACCACCAACAATGCCACCAGTATGCGCCCACTGCGACAACGTCGGCACACCAAACGACTTGCCACCGATCCCGGGCACCCAATCAGGAATGTCGAAACTCAGACCACCAACGGTGCTATTCCAGATCGACACGACCATGTTGAACGCAGCCTTGAACGCACCAATGATCGCGTCTTTGACACCGTTGAACACGGTAGATATGCCGTCCTTGATCCACTGAAATTTCTCCCACAGCCACTGTATGCCACCCCAGATCAAATCAAACGTCGTCTGAAGGATCGTCCACCACAACTGCAGATAAGCGATGATCATGTCGATGATGAACTTGACACCTTCACGGAACCAGTCAAACTTGTTCCATAGGTACACAACCGCCACCACAACTAGCGCAATGATCACAATGATCAGCAACAACGGCCACGTGACACCAAGTTCAGCGATCGCCAACGCAGCCATCACACCAGTGAGAATGATGCCGGCCACGATGATCACACCAATAGCGATCTGCAAAGCAAGCAGCGCACCCTCATGCTCTTGGAAGTACTTCGTTACCTGATCGATCTTCGGGCCGATGATGTCCATGACCTCGCCGACCTTGTCAAAAATGCCCGACGCAATCGGCTCGACCGCCAACATGATTCGGTTCTTGAGCTTCGTGAACTTCTCACCAAAGTCTTCCGTGTCGGTCGTAGCTTTGGAGATCGTGTCGCCCTCACTGATCGACTTCTTCAGATCGTCGTACGACAGCTTGCCCTCACGGACCAGCTGCGCCATCTTCGCACCCTTGGCGCCAAACGCCTTCACCGCTTCACCAGCAGCTGCAGTATCTGACGGTGCGTTCTTGATTGCAGTGAACGTCTCATTCAGATATGTTCCAGCGTCCTTGCCTGCCTTACCGGCAGCAGCCAGATTCTTCGACAACGCAGGCATCACATCGCTGGTATCAATACCGGCTTTACCGAGCGAGCCAATGAAAGCAACGGAACTCTGAAAGTCCATGCCCGACGCACGGAGTATTGCGCCCGAGTCGCCGAGCGCCTTTGCAAGATCAGCAACAGGCACACCGGTCTGCTGGGCAGCACGGAACAATACGTCAAGCGCTGGTGCCTGATAACCAGCAATGACCCCAAAGTTCTGAAATGCCTTCGTAACAGCATCAACATTGCCGGCGAGGTCAGTGCCCGTCATCGCTGACAAATCAATCAACGCTTTCGTGACATCCTCAAGCGGCTTGCCAGTCAAACCAAGTTTGCTGTTCAGAGTTGCGATCGTCGCAGAAGCCGCTTCGAACGAAGTAGCAGTTGTTGAAGCAACAACCTTCAGCGACTCCTTGAGACCATCGAGCTCAGCACCGGTCTTGCCGGTATTCGCACGCAAGTTGTCGTACACACCATCGAAGGTCTGACCGATCTCGAACAACGCACCAGCTGCAACACCAGCTGCACCAAGCACACCAGCGCCAAGTCCGCCAGCCACTTTCGTAGCTGACGACAAACCGCCCTGGACCTTCTTGTTCAGCTTGCCCATCTCAGCCTGGGCCTTTTTGAGCCCAGCGTCGTTGAAGGTTGACAGAACACTGATTGTCACAGCCATGATGTCAACCCTTCGTAGACGATATTGCAGCTAACCGCAAAGACAATTCGGATTCACGCCGATGAATGATCTCGAGCACACCGGCTTGGAGTTTGGCGTCGCCGCCGGCGTCACCCCACGCACGCCACAACAAGCGCGGTTCTTTGCCGTGGTAAAGCGACATCGCCGCGATCATCCTCCGGCCACTGTCAGTGCGTCCACCTCGACGCCCCATACCCTCAAACGCTGAACCGGCACCGTCAGTGTTCCGCAGTTCCCAAGATGACACAACAGCTTCACCGGGTCTGCGTTTTTTCTTCTGACCCTGACGAACCACAATGCCTTTCAGGATTGCGCCCTGATCCCAGTTCGGTAGCTTCCCAGCAGCGTTGTCTTTGCCCCGCCCTGAACCTTGACGCCAACCAGACAACGCCACATTCGGCACCATCGACTTAGCGTCAGTGATCACCGGTTTCAGATACGCACGAATCTCTTTATCCATCGCACGTTTCAGATCCGGTGCAAACTTAGACATCTGTTTCTTCAGATCTGCGTAACCCTTCAGCGACGCATCCAACTTCACCTGATCTTTAACATCAGGTGGATTGGCGAACAGGTCAGCGATGTCTTGCACAGATACGTTCGCCATGTTTCTACCTGCGTGCTTTCGCTTTTTCGGCTTCGCGTGCCTGTTCTTTGAGCACTGCCACCATTGCGTTGAAGATCTCCGGTGGGCACTCGAGCAGGTCAATGGGACTGATGCTGGTAGCCACAGCAACCTGGGCTACCAGCAACGTCATCGACTCTCTAAAGGGAGTGCCTTCTCATCGACTGCTTCGATGCTGTCGATCTCACCAAGCCACTCATCGAACGGCTTGACGATCCGCAACGCGAGCTGCGAACCACGCCACGCCACATAACACAGCGCTTCATACGAAGCAGTCTCGGCTGCGAACAGCTTCGACATTGGCTGCTTGAAGTGACGTTCAACTTCGACAATGACCTTCGGACCGATGTTGAGCTCATACGAATCACCAGCAACTTCGATGACCCGTAGACGCATGAGCCCGGCCATCAGGCAGTGGCCTTCGTGATCAGACCATCAACGGGGAACGTCACACTGGCGGTCGCCAACTCGCCTACCTGAGCATCAAGAGGCATCCACTCGGTGACAAGCACGTTGAACGTGTAGCTGGGGTTCGTGGAACTAGCTGCGGTGCCGTTTGGCTTCACAACTACAGCGGTTGTTGACCCGATCAGCGGGTACAGAGTGGCTTCCACTGCAGCAGCCTGGAAGTCCTGGTTGAAGTCGATTGCGACGGTGGAATCTTTGAGCCCACCGACACGACGCTTTGCGGTCTGACCGAACGTGGTGGTTTCGAGCTCATTGACGGATGTGGACAGGGTCACCTTGGTGATGTGCGAGGAAAGATCCACGCCACCGATGGAGACGACTGCGTTAGTGACGACGATAGCCATAGTGACTAATCCTCCTGGGGTTCTGCAGCAGCTGCGCTGGTGCGTTTGGTTGATGTTTCAAGGTGACCGGAACTGACCAGGTGATCAATGCTGATACCAGGTAGGTCAAGGTCGGTGTCAGTCAGGGTTTCCCCTGGCTCACGCTCACAGACCCGATAGGGTCCGATGATCTTGTACGTAGCCATCAGGCACGCTCCTATGCGTTTACGTTGACGTTGAACTCACATGACAGATAGACGTTGTCGCCCAAAGACACCGGACGAACTGCCAACATGTCATTCACTTTGACGGTGCTACACACACCACCAAGGGTCTGGTCATCTTCGAGTGCGGCACGCACCGAATACACACCATCGAAAGACATCCAACCGTCAAGGGTTCGTTGCGCAGACCGGTCGCCCATACGGCCACCAATAACCGTCACAACGAAATCCCATGACGACAACCCGCCACGCATCGCACGGTGGTATGTCACCGACTGCACCTGAATCACACCAACCGGTGGGTTCAGCTGCTCCGGCAAATGATCAGCGACACGCAAACCCTGAACACGCCCAAGTGCTCGAGCAAGCCCATCTTGAATATCAAGCCCAGTGCCGGCCATCAGGCCACCACAAGCACACGATACGGGGCCAACATGCGCTGCACATCAGGATCGATGGAACGCACAGTGATCGCACCAAGGTCACCGAAACCGGCGACACCAAGCAACGAATCACCGCGCTTCACCAAACGACCAGCAAGAATGATGCACGCTGACTGCACAGGTTCCGGCACAGCCGGCCAACCCCAACGCGCTGTGACCTGCACGCCCGCAGGTGCATACGTTGTCGGCAGATAACCACTGGCAGTGGTGCGAATCATTGTGATCGGCACACCACGAGACACAGCGTTCAACGGTTCAGCCTGATAATCAGCGGCACCCAACGTCGTCGCATACGTTCCGTCACCCGCACTGTCAGTCTTCACAACAAGCCCGGTCGTGCTGCTTATGTCATCAACAACCACAGTCGTTGATTCAGCGGCAACAAAGATCCGTGCAGTAGCCGACGTGTCAGCATAAAAACGACGGTTGCAGTAGTCGTCAATGACCCGTGACGCTTCCTCAATGCGAGTCTCAAACAGCACATCATCGACGGTGTCAGTGACCCGCAGCACAGCCTTCAACTGGTCAAGTGTGCAGTATCCGTTAGTGATCGTCATTCAGATCCTCCAGGCTTGTACGTAACCGTCAACGATTTTCACGGCACCACGCTGCTCAACAAACTCACCAACCCGTTTGCCTTTGCCGGCCTCGGGCGTGTTGTCGTCAACTGCGACGATCGTTCCTCGACGGCACAGGTGCCATGCTGCGACGATCTCACGTAGGTGATGATGCTGTGCAGGTTCGGGTGCAGCGAAGTCAATGTCGAACGCATCGAGATACAGCAGGTCTGTTGCGGCAGACAGTTTGCGTAGGGTGACTATTGAGTCACCTGTGATTGCTGTGGTGTGTGTAAGCGCGAGGTCATCAACCAGGTGCATGCCGATCGGGTCAATGTCGATTGTGGTGACATGCCCTGCGAGTACTCGAGCAGCTGCATCCCAGACGATCGTTGATTGACCGTCGCCAAGCCAGTTACCTAGTTCACGGACGGTACCGGTTTCAACGATCACAGGGTTTGCGGGTAGCAGATCAATGATCGTGCGGAACGCTTCAGCCCGTTTGCCTAGCTCATCCCATGGGACATCAATCAGGTTCGCTGTTCCCATCGTTCACCCGCTCATCAATCTTGCTGAGGATCGGTTCCCAGCATTCTTTGAACACCTTGTCGTGTTCGTATAGCAGTGCATGTTGACGGGCCTTAGAACGCCTCACAGGGTCGTTAGAGGTGACGTAGGCGTCCTCTAACTGATCAACAATGGAATGCACAAGCGGTGTGCAAAACCACGCTGATGACCCGGCATCCCAATACGGTTGCACCGTTGCGAGATACCCGAAGTCAGCGACCAACTCAGGTTGCGCTGTGAAGTCAGAAACGATTGACGGCACACCACACGCTGCAGCCTCGAGCACAGGAACCCCGAACCCCTCGCCGCGACTGCACAATAGGTGCACATCTAACGCACTCATGATCGCTGCGAGAAGATCAGAACCGAGCCCTGCGTAATAAGCCCACTGGTCAACCCAGATAACCCGGTCTTCTGGGATACCGCAGGCTGTCGCAAGTGCTTTGAGATCAATGCCCATTGATGCACCACGCGACTCGGTGTGCATGTACAAGATCACGTCGGTGTGTTGGGCCATGAAATGACTCATAGCAAGCAGGTTCTCACCAAACGCTTTGCGTACAGGTGCGCTGCCTTTGTTCGCTGCGACCATGCCAACAACAAACGCATCATCAGGAATATTCAGAATCTCCCGGCCGCCAGCGTTGCGAACAGTCGCACCAGGCTTGAACACGTCAGTGTCAACGGAATGCGGTGCGTACTCGGCGTCAATGCCGGCACGCTGCAGCTGCTCCAACCCGAACTGTGACATAGCGATCGACATGACCGTTGGCCGCTGCGAGAACTGCAGCACCTTCGGTGGCACCGGCAGATGATCAACCGGCACCCAAGACGCCACCAGATCAATACCGTCAATGTTCGCACCGTCATAAACCCACGTGTCGAACAGGGTTAGGAGCGCGGTTCGGTGTCCTGTGGTTTGCGCTGCGTGCTGGGTGTGCGCGGTGAGGATGTCGCAGGAATACGGGTGGTACCCGTTGGGTAGGACTTCGATGCCTTCCCAGTCGGTGATTCCACCGTAGAGCCCGTAGTTAGCTGAGAACGTGACCGGTCGCCCGGTTGCTTTGATTTTGCGCGTGAGGTTCGCTGCTTGGACCCCGTAGCCGGTGCCGGCCCAGGGTGCGTTGGAGTGGACGACGATACCGGTAGTGCTCTCATTGCCAGCGTTAGCGCTTCCGCTATCTGGTCCGGTAGGTCTGTTGGTATGCCGTTGATTTCCACCAGCATTGCGGTTCCTCTTGTTGCCCATGAGATGTCTCCAGTAGTCCCGTGTTGCCAGTGTTAGAACCAGGTGGTGTGCGCTCTGTGTCGCCCACGGGCAAGACGACACAGAGCAGCACGACCTGTTGATCGGTGATCAGGTAGCAGCACCGATGTAATGCTTGACGGCTGCGGTGTCCGGCAGGTTGCCGTCTCCACGCCAGGTGATACGGAACGTGATCAGATCGGACAGAAAGCCGATACTGTCGTCACGTGCGACCTCGATGCCACGGACCTGACGCACGAAGTACGACGAAGCGTCACCGAAGATGACGGACTTTGCCGAGGTTCCGGTAGCAACGACATCCGGGTTCTCATACACCGGGAAGCCAAGCAGGGTGTCGGGCTGACCAACCTGAAGGGAAGGCTGCCAGATGTACTGGTTGGTGGTGTCCGTGAGCTTACGGATCGCACCAAGAGTCGCGGCACGCATCTGCCAGGAAGCCCCACGACGACGGTACGGCGAACCAACGCTGTACGCCAGGTCGATGAGGTTGTCAGCGGTGGGCACGCCAGCAACACCAGTGCCACCAGTGACACCAAGCGTCGAAGCGGCGACGATGCCCTTGGGCTGGGTGGTGCCGGTACCGACTGTGAGACCAGCGTTGACGGCGGTGCCCATACCAGTGGCGGCCTGACGGGCAATGAAGTCGAGCAGGTTGATACCTGAATCCTCGACGACCTCACGCGATACCTGCAGGGTAGCGGCGTACTTGAACGCACCGAGGGTGATGAATGCGCTGAACGACGGGTCCGACTCCGAGATAGACGAACCTTCAGAGGTGATCACCGGGGCGGTGAAGCCGCTCTGACGGGGCACCTGAAGGTTGTTGCCTGAATCGGTGGTGAGGATGGTGACGACGTTGCCGTCAAGCATCGGGCCCTGGACGACGAGCTGCTCAACGAGACGATCGTAGAAGTTCGTCGGCACAGGTGCACCAGTCGAACTTTTCATGACGTCGCGATGTTCGAACGAAGCCGAACGACGCTCACCAAGAGCGATGCTGCGGATGATCTGCGCATCAGACTCAGCCTGACGGATCTCAGCCGGTGTGAAGTCCTGCGGAAGACCAAGAGCCGAACGGCTTTCGGTGATCGCACGCTCACGGGCCTCAACGTCAAGGATGGTCTTTGCATGGGAATCAAGCGCATCAATGTCAGCGTTGATCCGATCGAACTGGGCCGACTCTTCAGCCGACAGGTCACGGTTCTCGAGAGTCGCAACGTCAAGCAGGTTCTTGGCCTGCTCCCACGCCGAAGCGCGCTTCTCGACAAGCCGCTTCACGAGTTCTTCACTCATGTTGTAGCTCCTTTTCTAAAGGGGGGTTTGGGGGTTTGCTTTACTGCATTACGGGTGGTGTTCGTGGTGGTGGCAGCCGCAGCTGCTCCGGGCACGGACCCGAGCCGTCAATCGACTGAACGCTTGGCGTTCAGTTCGAGCTTTCGTCGCATCAACGCAACCGGAACACCAGGTGCGGACGCAACAACATCATCATCGGTGCGAACACTCGCACCCGAAGTCTCGGGGTACGCAGGGAAACCCTGCACAACAGAAACTTCGTGCAACACAACCTCACGCAACACACGTGACGAACCGTCAGCAGACCAAGAATCGCCACCCTGCGGAACACTGAACCCGAACGACATGCTGTGCACGGTGCCATCAGCAATCAGCGTTGACAGATCACGACCAAGGGTCGTATCAGGAAGCTTTGCATCGACACGCAACCCGCGCTGATCTTCAGTCAACGTAAGCGAACCGTTACGAGTCGTAGCCAACACCTGATCAGTGTTGTGATTATTGAACATACGGATCTCACGACCCGAGCTCAACGAACGCTTGAACGCACCAGGTGCGATCTGCTCGATGAACGGCAACGGTTCGCTGTCACTGTTGAACACAGCCGCATAACCACTGAACGACATGCCGTCACCAGTCTCAGCGGCACGCACCTCGAGCGGCCCAACAGTCACCGAACGAAACTCAACATCACGCCCATTGACCTTACGAACCTCAGCGTCCATCAACGCATAACGCAACGGTGCAGCGTCAGACGGCGCAGGTTCCAACACATCACCAACCGAAGCCATATCAGCAGTCATGGCCGGCGCAGCAACAGCCTCAGGATTCACCAGCGACTCAGGAATAACCCACTTTTTGCAAATACCACCGGGGTCAATGTCGCCGGCCACGAGCTCACAAGCCCTCGGGCCTTCGTAGTACACGCAACTGGAACAGACCAGACCATCAGCGGCGAACGGTGACACGACTGCATAATGCGCACCAGCTGCACCTGAGCCCTGATCGTATTGACCGAACAAACCGACGATCTCGTCTTCGGCTTCCATTTGCGCGCGTTGTTGTGCGGTCAGCGGGTAAATGCCTTCGACCTCACCGTCACGGGTTTCGATGTTCATGGGTTCCGACCTTCCATTCAAACTGTTCAGAATCTCAGCAGACCATGATTGGCCTGCGTCGCCACCCCATAGAGCCCATGCGATACGACCCGCAGAAGGAAAGCCGGGTTCATCAGCCCGGAACCCTTCCGCTTCTTTGTCAACAGCATGCCGTGCAAAGTATGACGACATGCGTTGCACGGTTTGCAGTGACAACGCACGACGATTCACGATGTCACGCGCTCGAGCAACACCAACAGCCGTGCCGCCACGACCAAACTCAGCACGCCAATCCAACCCCTGCTGCGCTTCAGCAACCATTGCAGTAGACGGTTCGTAAGACGCCATCAGACTGGCGGTTCCGAATCAACACCCATAGGCGGCGGATCAATACCAGGACCGGCCATAGGTGAACCCGGCAAAGCCATCACGAACTCATCGCCACCGTCATAAGGTTCGAGCCCTTCAACGGCACGCGCTTCGTTCGGAGTCAAGAACCCATACTGAATGCCCATACCATGAGCCCGGTAACGGTTCATTTGATCGGCACGCAGAAATCCTGCAGTATCAAACATGAGCTCACGTGGTCTGGGCATCAACTCAGACAAAGCAGACTCAATGCGACGCAACCACGGCAACAACGTATAAGTAACGAAATGCTGACCAGCTGATTCGTTATTTGTGTACGTGTTCGACTCGCCACGCGCACCAATCATGTACGCAGGCACCCGAAAAATTCTCGCAACCTGAGCAATCTGCAACTCACGTGATGCGTTCATCTCCATAGACGCAGCGTCACTAGTGATCGCACGCCACTTCATGCCGTTCGTCAACACTGCCGGCCTACGCCTACGACGGTTCTGGGTTTCCCAAGTCGCCTGCAACGCTTTCGCCTGATCAGCGGTCAGATCACCATCAACCTCGAGCACCGACGATGGGGTAGCGCCCTCACCGTAGAACTGCGCCAAATGGCGTTCCATCGCCAACGCCAAACCAATCGTGGTCTTCTGCATCTCAATCGGGCTAAGCCCAACAGCTGCCTGCGGTGGAGTCCACCAGCGAAGATGCAGCATCTGATCGAACGGCACATTGCCACCGTTGACCGCGTAATAGCGCTGACGATTGATCACATTGCATTGCACATTCGACGGATGCAACGGAGTCAACGAGATCGGCAAAGACGAACCATCACGGTCAATGAACACATACGCGTTGCCATGCAAAGCCAAGGACGACACGATCATGTGGATCAGTTCATACCTGGTCACAGTCAACGACGCATCCAACCACGTTGGCACAGGTGCGCTCTCAACACGATCACCCACATGCCGAACAGCTTTGATCGGCAACGACGCAACCGAATCGGCAAGCAAAGACACAGCCGCCAACACCGCAGAAACCTCAAGCGCACTGGTCTCATTGATCGACTCACCCGACCAGTTGTTGCCCATAATCCACGGTGACACAGTCAGCGGATCAGGTGGGTTCACAGCACGCTTCGCAAACAGACTCATCGAGCACCCAACCAGGACAGACCGACCATCATTAGGCCGGCAACGATCAACGCAACAGGAACCGACAGAAACCCGACACCAACAACAACCAGAACACAACCCAACAACTCAACCACCGTGGTCAACACATCACGCAACAGAATCACCCCACGGATCAATAATCGTCGGAACACCCGACGCAAACTCGGCACCCACAACACCCAACAAAGCCAACGTGCACGCCACCAACGGGGACACATCAACCGCAGTATCACGACGATGCCAAGCCCAAGCATCACCCAGCTTCCGACGCTTCGCACCAGCAACAGCACCCGACAACGGTGACTGCTCAATATGACGCAACCCACCCGACACACAAAAATCAAAGAACTTGCCGCACGCAGTCGCAACCTGACGACCCGACACCTCATGCACCTGCAAACCCAACCGGGCAAGATCGCCGGCCAACGAACCAGCAGCAGACACCGGATCGATAGTCACCGACCGGTATTCACGCACACGCTCAGGAGTAAACCACTCCAACAGCCACGCAGTACCAGGACGATTACCAACCACCTCGACATGCGGCAAACCATCAGCACGCAACCCAGCAGCACAAATCGAAGCCATAGACCGCGACGGGGTCACATCCAACGCCAACGACACCGGACCCTCAATACGCGACCGGGCATCAGCGCACTTGCCCCACTGATCTTCGCTGATCACCTGCCACGGTGCAGCAGCTGCACGATCCTGACGTTGATTCAAATACGCACGCCGAAACTCAGGCTCACGCATCGACTCAAAATCACTGCGGATCGCTTCAATCGGCACAGTGATACCCAACGCAGGCATGCAATCCAACCACACCCGCTCATCAGCAATATCAGCCTCATCAGGAGCAGACCACTCAAAGTAAGCGACCGCTTTTGTGTCGCCGGCCAACGCTCGAAGCCTGCCATCATCAACCTTGTCGTTGAGATACAGGCTGTCGTTAGTACCGGCAGTGGACACAACCCACAGTTGCGGTTGTGTCCTGGTGACCATTGCAGGCTTCATGGCCTGCTCAAGTCGGTCGTCTTGTAGCGCGAACGCTTCGTCAATTACACCGAGATCAAGCTGCGCACCGTGGCCGGCAGTGTCCGTGGTTGCCATGAGCGACCAGATAGAACCGTCACCCCATCGGATAGCTTCGCTTCCGTTGGTGCGACGTACCGTCATCAACGGTGCGAACGGCGAACGCTCGAGCACGGGTACGTGTTCGTCTTCCCACTTGAGTCGCGCGTCTTTGCCTGTTTGCGCTGTGTAGCTGACACGCTGCACACCACCCATCGCAACGCATCGATGCGTCATCGCTGACAACATGAGCGTTGTTTTGCCTGACTGCCGTGGGACTGTCAGCCGGATCTCCCGGTAGACCAGGCGCCCGGTGTCAGGGTCGATCTCGTAGGCGATATCAGCAACGTGTCGTTGCCACGGCATTAGCGGTGTGCCGAGAATCTCAGCGATCTGAGCAACACGCCCGCCGAGTGTCGGACGGTTAGTTCTTGGTGTTGACCACCGGGGCTGACAACTCTCGTAAGAGCTCAGCGAATCCATCTGTGTCACCGCCATCGCGGTTCTCCAATTCAGTCAGCGTTGCCCGTAGTTCACGTGACACGGCTGCTGTTGCCATGCCCGCACCTGCATCTAGCGTCACTGCAAGAACGATCGCCAACCGACCGCGCGCGTCCTGTGTTGCGTCAACCTCGAGCGTCTTGAGGGTCGCCCGCACTGCTTTCTCCATCGGACCTGCAGCCATCAGCGCCCCTGCTCAAACGGGTAAAGATCCGATCCATTCATTGATGTTTGCGAACGTCGCACCACAGTTGCGCCAACGACGGCCAGTCACAGTGAGATAACGGCCAGTTCCGTAGACCTCGACGCCTGGAGTCACTCGGCCTTTGCCGACGGTGCCGAATCCCCATACATGCAAACCATCACCAGACGGTGACACTTCGATATAGGTGGCCGGCACAGATTCAAGTAGCGCTGCTGCCCACGGCAACGCACGCCCACGACCGTCAAGGCAGTGATCGAAGTCAACGCACACGATGCCGTCACCGTTGAGTACAAAGCCAAGCCCGGCACCGATGTTGCTGGTTGCTGCGGTGTCGTAGTCGCACCAGGTGTCAGCGTTGGTTGATGAAGCAGCTGCACCGTTGCATTGCACTGGTCGCTTTGACTCCATACGACGCACCCAACGGTTGCGATCTCGGAGCTCTTGTGCTGGTAGTGCACGGTGCGCAGCGACACGGCACCTGCTCGAGCAGGTCACCTGGTCAGATCGTCGGAGCGGTGAAAGCTGTGTTTGGCAGACGGTGCAGAACATGCAGCAAGCGTACCATGTAACGGCTGCGCTGTGATGTGCTGCGGGTTTGGTTCACCCAAAAAACACTCCGCATACAATGCGTTCTAAGCGCCTCAAGCAGCCCCAAATGATCAGCCGGACACGAAATGCGCCCGCAAAGCCCCACAGCTGCTACGGTGGGCCTCACGTGCCACCTCCCCCGCACTGCTCGGGGAGGGAAAGGTGACA
>Ga0214921_10009092_pt1 | contig 12667 bp, 13 predicted proteins | sample LL1505_MetaG_FD_177992 | JGI IMG/M metagenome (GOLD analysis project Ga0214921, IMG submission 177992) | Freshwater microbial communities from Lake Lanier, Atlanta, Georgia, United States - LL-1505 | ecosystem: Environmental > Aquatic > Freshwater > Lake | place: USA: Georgia | collected... | reverse complement strand
TTCCTACATTTTGTATAAGTTTTTTGAGTTACTGGAACTCGATGATTACAAGGTATACTTTCCACTGCTAAAATCCCGAGACCGTCTAATCGCACACGATGAAATTTGGAAGAAGATTTGCGACTATTTGAAATGGGAGTTTATTTCAAGCGTCTAACGTCTAACGGCGCTTGGAAAGCAGACCGGACTTCCAAACTAGAGTCCAGGCGACGACGAATACTACGGAGTGGACGACGGCCTGCGTCACGAGAGATGAGCCTGGGGGGAGAGAGACTAGCACACCGGGAGTTAGGGCAACAAATAACGCGGCGAGAACGGCGAGTTTGGCGAACATTGTATAATACTTGTTTAGATAATTTTACCTACTGGATACTTACCCATTAATCTCAATAACGCTGGGGCACTTCCTACTCCTCGGTCGTACAGCAGAGGACCACCAGCATAGCATAAGTACGGCATACCCGGAATATGCTGTGGCTTCTCAGGGGGGCACTTCTTGTAGCATAAACCGTCTACTCTTTCGGTGTTCTCTCGGGGACCTCCGGGGTCGGTGTTAGGACACGTACCTCCACCGTTCAATCGCCCACGGACTGCCCCACCACGAGCACACCCCCAGCATTCATTGAATAATCCACGATGGCAGCACCCATCCCATCGGAGAGGTTCGCGACACGTTAATCCGTCATTATTCCATCCCGATGGGCATGGCTCAAGCCCTACTGGTGTTCCAACTCCTCGGTTAAATGAGTCAACCCTACACGTTGTCAAAGACCCCGTATAACCGCTACGGCATTTAGGGTAACACAGTCCAGCATCTAAATCGGGTTTGTCAGGTGGACATGTGAATGGAGTACGGGATATTATCTCCTGCCCTCCTATTCCTAAACTAACGGTATCAAACCGGAGAAGCTCGTACCCCCCAACAGCTTGGGGCAGCGCTAATCTAAAATTCTCCCTAATTCGGGTGAAAGCCCAAAATGTAAATACAAGCAGGGCAATCCAAACAAGTACATCAAATACCCCCATTATATCTTAAATGGATTTAACTACACGGACTATGAATGTCCGATTTTAGACGGCATTCACCGGAGGGGCATTTGGTATATCCAGCAGGGCACGGCTGCTCGGCTCGTGTATTTGGGTTATCAAACTTTTCCAGGAGAGGGCGAACATACTTGTAAACTAGATAGTTGACGACTGCGAATATCAAACCGTGTATCACTGACTGTTCGAGCAGCTTACCTCCCGGCGGAATGTTCAAATGACTACCAGGAACGAAAAGCATAAACAATAATGCCTTGAGTAAAATATTAATCCACATTTACTTCTTAACTAGTTTTTTCGTCAAGTTTCAGGGGGTCATACGTCGCATGTCCGGTCGGAACACATCCTCCGTCCTCGGTCATACGGAATCCATTAGGGCAGGTTCGCCCGTAGTTTCCGAAATTTTCACGATAAGACCAGTAAGCGCCCATTACTAAACTAGCAGCTACCGCAAACAGAACAGCGTGCGTCACTAGTACGGTTGCACGACTACCTTTGCTGGGTAGGCGAAACAGTACCCCAGGAACAAACGCCACGAATAGAATTACCGACAAAACGCTACTCACTATATCCATTTATCTACTTGTTCATAAATGTTTTCTTTACCCAGTTGCGGTCGGCCGTATATTTTCTACTCGCATCCTTGTCGGTTCTCTTGGTATATATAGCAACCGCGTTGAGCTTACGGAATGTCTTCAAAGCACCCGTAGAATGAACTGAACGACGAAGGGACCGATGGCGCGCATGTGAACGTTTACGGGCGGAATATCCAAACTTGGACAAACTGCCCGGCTTCAGCTTACCAATACCTTCACCATTCTTATCCGCCCAGCGTCCAGGCGCACCGCGGTCTGCGATGCGAACCGACGGTACTCTCGCTTTCCGTACAGTTGTCCTGTGGACACGCGTATCCGTTGGACGCGTGAACGAACGACGGTCGTGTGCTCGCCGAGTGTATCCTTTGCGGATAATTGTACGCATTTACCTATCATACAGAAGGGTTTTTATTAGGACAGGAAGAGCATTTCTTCGGTGCTATCTTAACCTGTGAATATACCATTGAGATATACAGTACTATCGGAACTATCAGTAACAGTAGCCACATCCACGACATTTATTTTATCAACAGTTTTCATTCAAGACGCATATAACATACACCGATATGGGTATTCCTTTTTATTTCGTATCGCTTCTGAAATCGCACAGGAACATTACGAAACCCGTCAAGCAAAGATTGGATGTTGATGTGCTGGGTGTTGATTTCAACTGTTTGATTCATCGTTATTTGAAGGACGAAGACCCGGTACACTCGGTGATTACTGCGTTTGAACATATCGTTACCGAAATATGCCGACCTAAACATCTGCTAATCGCAATGGACGGGGTAGTTCCCTACGCAAAGATTGTTCAGCAAAGATACCGTCGTATGCGAGCGTCTACTGGAACATCGGTATTTGACCGAAACCAAATCTCACCCGGCACGCCTTATATGAAAGAATTGGAACACGCACTTTCCCTGAAGTTTCCCCATGCTACTATGAGCTCTACGGCGGAAGAAGGGGAGGGAGAGCATAAATTGTTTCATATGATTCGCAGACTGCCCGAAGGTGAGCGTCGCGACGTATGTATTTACGGTCTCGACGCTGACTTGATTTTGATTTGTCTCCAGCACGCAGGAGTATCTACCACTATGTCCCTGCTGCGAGAAAGTGGTGAGTTTAACGACCCCAAATTGGAAACCGCAGAATTTTCAACTTTGTTAATTCAATCCCTAAAGAGGGAACTGCCTATTCAAGTTGACCAGTACATCGCACTGAGTATCCTCTGCTTCGGAAACGATTTTATGCCGAACTTGGGGATGTTTTCTTTGCGAGAAAGTGGATACGAACGGGCGCTACAAATTTACGAAAAGGCAGGGAATCCAGACCTCCTGACTTTTGAAGGTCGCGATTGTTTCTTGGATTTCGCCGAACGTTCCGAAATGACCACGCTCAAAGAGAGAATTTCTTTGCGAAGACGTCCGGAAGAGAAGGCAATTTTTGGAAGAGATGGGTCTCAATTTGAACGAATGTACCGCCTTCACATCCTGGATGGTGTAGAAAATATCGAGCCGGTAGTGCGAGCATTTTGGATAACCTTTCACTGGACATTGCATTATTTCAGAACGAATGAGGTTCTGAATTGGGATTGGGTATATGCGTATCCCGAGGCACCTTTGATTCAACATCTTTTGAAATTTTCAGAAACTGAATGTGAATCAGGTGAAAAAACGTTTGGAACCACTCGGCAACTCCAGTTTATTCTTCCCGCAAAGTCAATCAGAGTAGCAAAGAAGCTGATGAAGTTCCCCGATGAACCATACACCGAAACACGGCATCCGTGGATGAAACGGCACGATTGGGAATCGGACCCCCGGATTTCTCTGCCATGGTCTACCTTAAGCGAAATCGTCCCTCTCTGAGACCGATAGCTGTTAATTTTGTTGGAACAACTGACAAAGCCCCGCCCGAACGCATAATATTTCGTGTTGAAGGGGTTTCATCAATAGAAGTATCTACGTCAGCAGACATATCAAATGTCCGCGTGCTCTCATCTGTCTTTTGATTCCAATATTCTTCATTTATTCTTTTTAGATTACGTGTTTCCCCCAAATGCATCATACCATCTCCGGTCATTTCACGACTCCAATTTCTAATAAGATATTCCGAGTATTTGTTGCGATAGACTAGTCCAGAGTTAAATTTGGTGTTCGCATAATACATATTCAAACATTCTTGTACGGTAGCAGGACGGGGTTTATTTAACCTCCTGTTAACAGTGTTATGGGCGCGAACAACAAATAGGAAAAACTGAAAGCGACTCGAGTTCCATTCGGGATGAGACGCAGTATAGTTTTGAAACATAACTTTAAAATGCTGTTCACAGTGTGGACAAGTTATACTATCCCTAAACGAGGACATATACCGTTTGAGTATTTCCTTATCGGTTTGCGACGGAACTTCCGGATACAGCATAGAAACAGAGTGGAGTGTCATCCAGCCAAGAGGTCCCCAAAGACTCGTCATTAATTAGTCTATGGAAATGAATCCGGCGATAGCACCGCCTTCGACAATATCCCGTATTAATGCAGGAGGTGTGCCACTACCTTTTAGCAAGCCATGTTTCTGAGCGAGTGCCTTCACTTTTTCGTTACTCATTTTTTCTAATTTTTTGCGAATAGTCCGACGATATTTCTTGGTACCTGCTTCGGTTACTAATCTAATTTTGCTCTGCTTGGCGGTTTTACGGAGTGGAGGAGCCTTTGCGGGGTCCTTTACCTTCAGGATACCCCGAGGGAACGTCTTTACGGTTTTACGGGGTTTCTTACCTGCTAGTTGTACCTGTGAATTACCTCCGACTTTCGTGATGGTTAACTTTTCGGACATCCTTCCTTAAAAACGAATCAAGAAAGATTTACGCCGAGTTCGCATTATCAAATTACGATGGAGTGGAAAGCTGTTCAATCGTATTTCGGAGCTCACGGTGTCGGTCGCATGGTGGAGCACCAAATTGAATCATTTGAGGACTTTGTTCGCAACAAGATTCCACTAATCGCAACCTCGACGGCTCCGATTGTGGTCTGGCACGAGTTTGATGAGAAAGTCAAAAAATACAAATATGAGCTTCGCCTGTCGTTTGAAAATATTACGTATATGAAACCAAGAATTCAAGAGGCGACCGGTCGAGTCAAGCCCATGTTTCCACAGGAGGCTCGTGTTCGTAACTTCACTTACGCAGCCCAGATGTTTTGCGATGTCCGGTTCGTGACCCGGACCTACAAGGGCGAGACTATGACCGAGTTTGACGAAGCAGTTCGTGTCTTTTCGGGAGTATCGCTGGGTAAGATTCCGGTAATGTTGGGCTCTTCGCTGTGTATCCTGGGAGACTACCCACTTACCCGCGAGGAAATGGGAGAATGCCCACACGACCCTCTCGGATACTTTATCATTCACGGTAGCGAAAGAACCATTCTCTGCCAGGAGAAGGTAGCAGATAATCGTATCATGGTGTTCTTCAACAAGAAAACGGCGTCAAAGTACACTTACTCGGTTGAGATGAAATCCCTACACGAATCATTTACTACGCCACCCAAGAAGATTGAAATTCGCATCAGCTCCAAGTTCAACGGAATGGGCTACCCGCTGATGATGTGCGTTCCTCGGTTCCGAGAGGATATTCCGATGGTTGTATTCTTTCGTGCGCTGGGAGTCGAGAATGATGAACAACTCGTAAACTTGATTTGGGGTGACGATATCGCATCAGCAGAATGCTTGGCTGCGTCTTTCAAGGAGTGCTCGGATATCAATATTTGTAGCCGCGAGGATGCTATTCGGTATCTGTCGAATCACCTACAGTACTCTACCACCCACGAGGACAAGTGCGCATACGTTCGGACCCTACTGGATACCGAATATCTGCCACATGTAAAGTTTGGCGGAGAGACGTTATCCCCCAAGACTATTGAGGCACGAAAGTGTATCATTACCGCTTCGATGGTTCGGCGATTGATTATGACCGAGCAGGGTAGAATTCCGATTGATGACCGTGATGCCTACCCAAATAAGCGTATCGTTACAACTGGTTCACTACTCACGCACTTGTTCAGACAGTTGTTCCAAAAGGTTTGTAAGGACATTCGAGGTAAGTTTGTACACGAAGTTAATAACGACACCTGGAAAAAGACAGAAGTCCCAAATCCACTTGATGTTCTGAACGTCAACAATTTGTACAAAATCTTGAAAGTTTCGACTATAGAGGGCAAGCTGAAGCAAGCGTTGGCTACCGGCAACTTTACAGTACAAGGACTCGGAACTTCGTCGTCTGCTTCAATTTCCAACGCAACCAAGGTAGGTGTTTCGCAGGTGCTGAATCGCCTATCTTACCTTGCTACACTCAGCCATTTGCGTCGTATTCAAACACCCGTTGAGAAGTCGGGTAAACTTCTTGCCCCGCGAAAACTACACGGAACCAGTTGGGGATTCGTATGCCCGGTAGAGACGCCGGAAGGTCACTCAGTCGGTATCGTCAAGGCTATGTCTATGCTCACATCAATTACACAGCATACGCCATCATCAGTAATCATGCGGGTGCTGGAGGAATCGGACAGTATCAAATGGATTTCTGAGTCCAAAATATACCGAGGCATTTCAATTAATGTGAACGGCGTTATCGTTGCGTACACAACAGAACCTCTGGCTGTCTACAAGATGCTGAAGGATGCGAAGCGGTCATTCCGGCTACATCCTCACACAAGCGTCGCATGGAACATTCTACATAATACAATCACAGTTGAGTCGGATGGTGGTAGGTTTGTGCGCCCGCTGTTCCGAGTAGAAAACAGCACTATTCTGGATTCACCCGCGTCGGAGGTTTGGAACGACTGGGTAAAAAGTTGTATTGAGTATGTTGATTCGTCAGAATCAGAAACCATTCGGGTTGCGATGCAGCCCAAAGATATCACAAAACATCACACACACTGCGAAATTCATCCGACGATGATTTTGGGTCACATGGCATCAACGATTCCGATGTCAGACCACAATCAATCACCTCGTAATACCTACCAGTCTGCTATGGGCAAGCAGGCGGTCAGTATCTTTGCGCGTAACTACTCGAAGCGACTTGATAAGAACGGTTACATCCTGTGTCAGCCGGCGCGTCCGTTTGTAGAGACCCGTACTATGAAGGTACTGAATACGCACGAAATGCCTTTCGGTATGAATGCGATTGTGGCTATCGGTATTTACGGTGGGTACAATCAAGAGGATTCAGTTATCTTGAATAAATCAGCAGTGAACCGTGGGCTGTTTCGTAGCCTGTATTACACGATGTACAAAGACGAAGAACACCGTAATGTAACCAGTGGAAAGGAAGAGAAGTTTATGAAACCCAACCGTGCCTCGACACGAGGCTATAAGACATCATCATACCATGCTGTTCAGGAGAATGGATTGCCACGGGTTGGCGCGATGATTGGGGAAAATGATGTGGTAATTGGTAAGGTTACCAATTTGAAGCAGGATACGAATGGGTATGCGTATCGCGATTCGTCTACGACTCACAAAAACGCAGAAACGTGTCGTATTGATGGTGTATGGCAGGACAAGAATTCAGACGGGTATCCGTTCGTAAAGGTTCGTGTAGTCAGTGAGCGCATCCCTGAAATCGGAGATAAAGTCAGCTCCCGACATGGTCAGAAGGGAACTTGTGGTATCATGTTGAACGAGGAGGATATGCCGTATACTGCGAGTGGTCTGCGTCCAGACCTGATTATGAACCCGCACGCAGTTCCTTCTCGCATGACTATCGCACAGTTGATGGAGACTATGTTTGGTAAGATTTGTTCAATGAAGGGAACGTTGGGTGACGGAACGCCGTATTCTCATCTATCTCGCGATGAATTGAAGAAGCAGATGATTGAACTGGGAATGCACCCGTATGGTAACGAGATTCTGTATAACGGACAGACTGGCGAGATGATGGAAGCCGAAATCTTCATGGGTCCTACATTCTACCAGCGCCTGAAACACATGGTGAAGGACAAGACACATTCTCGAGCGCGTGGTCCTATTGTGAGTTTGACGCGACAGCCTTGTGAGGGGCGTAGCAGGGACGGTGGTCTGCGAGTGGGTGAAATGGAGCGTGATTGTATGATTAGTCACGGTGCTGCAATGTTCACGAAGGAACGTCTCATGGATGTAAGTGACCCGTTCCCTACCGGGTTCTGTAAGAGCTGTGGGACACTTGCGGTAACGAACCCCAAAGAGAACATCTATCACTGCGGGACATGTGGGGTCCAGACGCAGTTCGAGCAGAAGACTATTCCGTATGCCGTGAAACTGTGGGCTCAGGAGTTAGAGGCAATGCACATTGTCCCGCGTATGGTGTTTGAGTAGATAATACGTCATATTGTTGGAAAAATAAACATATGTTGATGAAATGGGAATAAGTATATTACTTACGATACATAATCAAGAACGTATCTTATCAGAAATTCTCGATAGTTTGTTTAAAAATTCATCTATAAATGTTAAAGAATATATTTTTGTATTAGATGGTTGTACCGATAATAGTGAACGCATTCTTACAGATTTTATCTTAAACTATCTCCCAAGTAACGTAACATATAAAGTACTACATGCCTCAAATGTGTATGAAACAAAGGCAAATAATATTGGACTGAGAGAAGTTAGCCAAGAATATGTGATAATCGTTCAAGATGATATGAAGATTACAGAAGTTAATTGGGACATTAGACTTATATTTCCGATGAAAAAGTACAGTGATATATGGGCCGTTACTGCTAGAAGCGCATTAAACTTTAATCCGTATACTTGTGAATACTTAGATACGATGGAAGGTCCAGTAGGTTACAAATTTAAGCAATTTGAATTTCCTAGGAACGAGTTTTATATAAGATGTATCATAAATAGAGGCCCTTTAGCAATCGATATGTCAAAACTTTTAGAAGTTGGATTCTTTGATGAAAGTATGCCCGGTGTTCAAGCATGGGATGATGTTGAACTATGTTATAGAATAATAACGCTTAAAAACTGGAAATGTGGTTCATTCTGGATAGAATATTATTCTCCACTCGAATGGGGTAAATCCCGTGCTTCAAATGAAATTAGTAAATTTCTAGAAAACGAACAGAATAAAAATATGAACTATATGATATCAAAATATGGCAAAGAGAATATGATTAAACATCGTATAATCGAAACAAGAATCATTAATGAATCCGAGTATATATCTTAATATCACCTAATAACTTTTATTATTCTGTATAATTATTAGACAGTTATCAAAATTATTACGTTCATTTGAAATATTCTTAATTCGAAATGATAAATCTGGATAAATGCTCTTCCATTGTTCGATTTTAGCTTGATATAAATGTAAGTTATGAACTATAACATCTTCAATAATATATAACCCTCCTGTCTTTACTTTATGGATCGAATTTTCAAAAAAACATACGTTTGCATCGAATGTGTGTAGCCCATCTTCAATTATGATATCAAAATTATCATTTAAATCTGAATGATCCCACATTTCCTTGATAGATAATTTATCTAGTTGGTTACAATAGAATGTTTTTATTCTAGATTCTTGAAATAATATATCTCTATCAATATCTGCCCCAAATATTTGAGAATTTGGAAAATATTCAGACCACGCCCTTAAAGATGCCCCTGGTCTACCATTTTTTCCCATATTGGACGGTAAATTTACATTATTAGTTCCAATACCTAATTCGAATATTCTCATACCCGAATTAATGTGCGAGTTAAATAATGAATGATATAATCGTGTATAGTTATGATGAGATGGTCTAGTACTACCTTTATCACTGCCATATTTTTCCATAGTAATACATAGCGGAGTTACATTTTCAATAATACAGGCATCGATATGAAACATTTAACACTATAAACTATAATTTATATTAAACGTTAACGCAGTACGTATATAAATATGAATGCACTAATAGTAACGGCAGCAAGTAGTAACCATTTTAAATCGGTTATGCAATTAATAGAGAGTATTCCTGCACAAATTAAAGTTCTTTTTTATGATATTGGATTGACTATCGAAGAACGACAATCGCTACAGAGTACATTTCCAACCGTTTCCGTAAAAATATTTGACTTTGAAAAGTACCCGATTCACGTACATTTAACTTCACAAGATGCGGGAGCATACGCCTGGAAACCAATTATTATAGATGAACTGTATAATAGTTCAGAAGACGCCGATGTGTTACTATGGTGCGACGCAGGTAATATAATCAATAGTGACATACATCATTGTATTGAAGTAATTAAAAATAACAAAATATACACTGCTACAAGTTCAGGAAATATTTCAAGATGGACGCATCCGACATCCATTCATAATCTACAAATTCCTTCCGAACATTTAGGGTATAATATGCGAAATGCTGCGTTTGTTGGATTATTGTGTAACGACGAAACTGTTAAATCATTTGTTAACGAATGGAAAACACTAAGTCTGGATAAAGATATAATATTACCAGCCGGTGCTAACAGGTCAAATCATCGTCATGACCAGTCAATATTGACTTATTTATATTATAAATTCAATATACCTAATGTAAATTATTATATCGGATATTCAATCCATAATGATATAGATGGCATCTGAGGTATACTAGTTAATAAATGTTCACCGCCAACTTACAAGGTGGACTTGGTAATCAATTGTTTCAACTCGCATTTTTAGAATACTTACAGAAACATACTGACATTAAATATTACATTCGGCAAACTGATATTTCAAGACGGATTAGTGAACATTCTTCTAGTAACTATTTTGATTCAATTTTTCGTCAATTCAAAGATTATGCTAATGACCTTTGTGCGACGTTGATATTTCACGAAGAGAACCTAAATCCAAAGGACTGGATAGATATTGTAAGAAAACATTCGACAAGTAATATACTATTCAGTGGATACTTTCAGAATCATAACTATATAACACAAGAGTTTATTGATAAGCTTTCGTTTGAAAATGAAATACTACAAAACTACCCGGATATTCAAAATACAGTATTTTTACATGTTCGAGGCGGTGACTATGTTGGTCATGAATTACACGATATTAAATTAGACGAATACTACATTAATTCAATAGACCGTTTTCCAAAGGGAACAGTCTTTTCAATATTTACAAATGACATAAATTATACAAAGAGTATTATAAATTTACAAAATATTAATCACGTAATTATTGATGAAAATGAGGTAGACAGCATATACTTGATGAGCAAGTGTAAGGGCGGTATTTGTGCGAACTCTTCATTTTCTTGGTGGGGCGCAAGATTGAATCCGAATAGACAGTTAATTCTACCTCCCAAGTGGTTTAACGACACAAATTTTTATACTGCGGGATTCTATTTCCCCGAAGCAACTGTAATAGATGTTGAAATGTGGAATTTTATAGATAAAGTTATCTACATTAACTTAGACCACCGGACGGACCGGAATGAACATATGAAGCAAATGACGCAAACATTCGGAGATAAAGTAAGTCGATTTTCTGGTATTAAACTTCAGCATGGAGCAATAGGCTGTACATTGAGCCATATTTCGGTACTGAGAATGGCTATTAAGAACAACTGGAACAATGTCCTGATAATGGAAGATGACGCAGAATGGAATGATTTTGAAAAAGGGTATATCACTCTGAAGAAACTCGCATCTAATCCATACGATGTTATTATGCTGGGGGGCAGTTTCGTATCTTACTATCCAGAAACCTTCCGCTTACATCATGCGTTGACAACAACTGCGTACTTAGTCAATAAGCATTATATGAAATCTTTACTACATAATTACGAAGAAGGACTGAGTAACTTTATATTACACCCATCTGAGCCAAGATTGTACGCAATTGATACATATAATAATAGATTACAACAGGCAGATAATTGGTATATAGTACAACCTCCTCTGGTATATCAGAAACCGACGTTTAGTGATGTTGAAAATACATTCGTAGATTATAGGTCGCTTATGGGTATAGAGTGTAAAAACGAAATCGACACTCACAACAACGTGAACGTATAGGATGTCTCTAGAAATTGTTATTGGACCTATGTTTTCTGGTAAGTCTAGTCACGGTATTTCGTATGTTCGGCGTCAAAAAGTTATTGGTAAATCAGTTATCGTTATTAAGCCTAATATCGATAACCGCTATTCAGAGGAAGATGTTATGGTGACACATGATAACGAGCAGGTTCCGTGTATGATTTGGGATGTAAACAGACCGCTTTCTCCAACACAACGAATTACAGATAACAGATGTATCGTAATTGAAGAAGCTCAATTCTTCAGGGGATTGAGGGATTTTGTTATCTTTGTCCTGAAAGCTCATAAGCGTGATATACTATTGATTGGTCTTGATGGCGATGCGAGGCAAGAACCATTTGGTGAAGTTTTGAACTGTATTCCATTCGCAACAAATGTCACCAAATTGAACGCATACTGTATGTTGTGTAAAGATGGAACTGTCGCACCATTTACGCGTAAAAATGATAACAGTGGACCCCAAGTAGATGTTGGGGGTTCTGATAAATACCTTCCGGTATGCCTAAAGCATATAAACTGAACGTGCATATATTAGGTAACATGACGCTATATATCCGTGCCGAGAACCCCGAACTGCGCAATATGATTGAGAAGCAAATCCAGAACCATCGTTCGACTGACTCTGGATTTGATATTCCTCTAATTTCTTCCAATATTGACATGACTGAGAAGGTTCACTGTTTTTCACTAGGCATCAGTGTAGCTGCGACTTTGTCAGACAGTACTCCTGCGCCATGCCTTTTGCTTCCCCGTTCTTCCATTTATAAGACCCCTTTTCGTCTGTGCAATTCGATTGGACTTATTGATTCTGGGTACCGCGGTGAGGTTAAGGCAATGGCAGATAATCTGAATCCTGAAGAGGAAACGACTATGCGATATGATGCTGGTAGTCGCCTTTTTCAACTTTGTCAGCACAACTTCCTGCCTTGGAGTAACATTGTTTTGACCGATGAGCTACCAGCTCCTCCCGA
>Ga0214921_10009091_pt1 | contig 12669 bp, 11 predicted proteins | sample LL1505_MetaG_FD_177992 | JGI IMG/M metagenome (GOLD analysis project Ga0214921, IMG submission 177992) | Freshwater microbial communities from Lake Lanier, Atlanta, Georgia, United States - LL-1505 | ecosystem: Environmental > Aquatic > Freshwater > Lake | place: USA: Georgia | collected... | reverse complement strand
TAAGGTATCAAATAAATCACCAAAATCATCAAACTAACCGACACATGAGTATCTTGCTGTTTGAGTAACATTGCTATTAAACAAGATGCTAATACCATAGCTGAATCAGCTAATAAAATATATGCACCATTTTCTTTAGCATAATCTTTATAAATATCTAAAACTGTGCTGGTCCCTTTTGTGCTTGGTACAATCACTAATAAATATAATAGTACGTCGTGGATTAATTGAACTCCTAAAGCTATTAAAATAAAATAAGTTACATTAAATGGAATTTTAAAGTAAGTAAATATATATCTAGTTATTATTATTCCTATAACTATAATAAATACATCTAACATTACAGCAGTCATTCCTAATTGATCGTACCAAACATTTATAGACTTACCTAAACGCCGGCCTTTTTTAACTAATAAAATAACAATAAAATCAACGATAAGGACCGCTGTAAAAATCTGGATAAAATCTAAAGTATTATTTGCATTTGAAATATCACCTAATATCATTATAGTATAAGATAAAAAAGTTGAAATTAAATACAATAAAATAAATATACTATCCATAATGCCAATAAATTCAGAAATAAATTTTGCGCTTAATCAGCCTTGTACTAACGATTTACCCTTAGAATATTTCAACAAAGCCTTATCTAATATTATAAATATGGATAATCCTGAAATATTATCAAGTGTAACACCCAATAAAACTAAATTAGCATCTTGGCTTTCTAAAAAATATGAAATTGATATTTTAGAAAATCAACTATATATGACCAATGGAAATATTAATTCTATTCAACTACTGATGGATGTTTATATGGAAAGTGGTGATGAGATTATTGTAGAGGAACCAATTTGTGAAAATTTAAAAAATATATTTGAACAATACGGTTTAAATATTAATTATGTTCCGATGGAAGATGACGGGATTAATATTAAAATTCTAGAAGAGAAGATTAAAAATATCATTCAAAACGACGATAGAAATCTTCAAAACAAGATTTTATTGTATACAATTCCAATGCATCATAATCCTACTTCAATTACTCTCTCTTCTCAGAAGCGAGAGAAACTATCTAATATATGTTCACGCTATGATAAGTTTTTTGTAATAGCTGATGAAGCTTATCAATTTCTAAATTTTAATGAGAAAAATACTTTTTATCCTTTGGCTTATTATCATTCCAAGATTTTTTCATTGGGTTCTTTTTCTAAAATTATTGGACCTAGTCTAAAAGTTGGCTGGATTTATCAAAATAGACAAGATTATGATTTAATTGAAAGATTAAATAAAATGGCTTTATTAAAAACAGGTGGAAGTTTAAATCCATTGGGTTTTTTAATCTTGGAAGAAATGATGGATTCAATTGATGAGTTATTGGTTAATACTATTGAATCTATAAAAACAAAATGCAATATTATGGATGAATTCATTACTATAAACTTTAAAGATGTTAAATTTAAGAAACCTCAAGGAGGCACTTGCTTTTGGTTAAAGTTAAATATAGATGATTCTAGTAACTTTCTAAAGTTTGCTGAAACTCGTAAAGTAAAATTTTATCCAGGACCTGGTGGTTACATCCGATTAAGTTTTTCTTATTATGAAATGACTGATTTAATTTCTGGATTAGTTGGATTATTGGAAGCCTATAATCTTTATTCTAAAATAAAAATATCAACTACAACTACTTTTGAAAGTAAAAAGTTTCACTTTTTCAATGAGATAAATGAAGCTGCTGATATTATTATTGAAATTTCAAACGATGAACAAACTTTTAAATTGTTAAATAATCTATTTGAAAATAAAATCAATAAACCACTCATCGTAAGTAGTGAGTTATCTAAAAAGACTCTGCAGTTAATTAAGATGTATGCATTTAAAAATCCAGTTGCAATCGTTTCTGAATTTTCAATGGGATTAAGTAAAGTTAAGAAATTATTAAACGATGTAGATTATACTTTTAAGAAAGATATTAATACCTTTTTAAAAGTTGAATCTAATCAAGAAGAAATTCTTTTGTGGGTTCCTTGGTTAATAGGGGTAACAGCTGGATTATATTATGAAATGGATGAATCTATGAATCTAGAGAAAAATATATTTGGAACTAAATTTTTAATTACAGAAGATGAAACATATAATAAAAAAGTAAATGTTGATAATGTATTATTGTTGACAGTTAAAGATAAAGATTATACTTGGGACACTTATGACCAATATGGTAATGAGACTAAAGCAAATGGTAATGATTTACTAGCTATAATTAAATATTTAAATAAGATGTATAAAATTACATCTGGAAAACTTAATAATAAAAATTCTTTCAAGATTGACGGAACAAAGAATTATATAGAATTATCTGACCCTCCATCTACAATTGAATTAAGCAGTGAAGAGTCAAAGAGTCTTAAAGGTGTAATCAATCAATTATCGGGATTAAATGTATTAGGAACTGGTAAATATGAATTAGATTATAATTATTTGATAATCGAAATCAAAGAAGATTTAGATACTATAGATTCCGAAATATTAACGACATTAGGATCAATTATAACTGAAGATGTGTATCAAATTTGTTTTGTTAATATTAAGGATAACAAAAAGATAAGAGCTCGATTTTATGATAAAACTGTAGGAAGAGAAGTGGACGGACTTTTGTTTGGATGTGTAGCAGTTTTTGACTATTATGCTTTCATTAATGAATTATCTTACGATAATCCATTGGATGGCTTTGTAATTTTAAATAATGATATTATTAAGATTATTTACAATTTGGAAAAGTATTTCATCTGTTCAAATTAATTTATTTATTCTTCTTCTTTATTACTACTACTCATAAAAAAATATATAATTATAATAATTATTAATGCTGTAATGCCTAATATTATATTTTTATATTCTTCCCAAAAAGAAAGAGTTTCTTCTTTTGGAGTAGCTATATCGGGTCTAAAGGCTGGAAAAATACTAGGTGCAATACTAGGTGCAATACTAGGTGCAATACTAGGTGCAATACTGGGTGCAATACTAGGTACAATACTGGGTGCAATACTGGGTGCAATACTAGGTGTAAGTTCTAAAGGACTTGGTATAATAACAGGCCGAGGGTGAGGAGGATGAGGGATAGGGCGAGGAGGACGAGGGCCAGGGCGAAGAGGACATTGTGCACATGAACACGCTATTTGATTTGAACATCCCATTGGATATTTTGGGTCAGGATTTTTTTGAACTGCTTCATATAATTTTTGACTTAACATTTTTTTTTCAGGATCACATCCACATTCATAACAAGCAGAAGGGCATCGAGGGTCATTTTCATTATACATAACACGAGCTTCTTCTTCTGCTATTGTAGAATTATCAGGAAGTATAAAATTCTGATCAATATTATTGGTAACACCAATCTGTAAAAGATTTTTCACATCTGTTGGAATAAAGTATGCAGGTATCTGATTGTTATTTCCTTTGCCGTCTTTTATATAATAGTTTCCTGTTTGATTAGAAGCAGGCTGGCTAGCACCCATAAATCCATATCTACTTACTGGATCATAAACAGAAAATGTTCTATATAGATCATTACTTCTATCATATTCAAGACCTGTTTTATCTGGAACAAGGTTTTTTTCAGGAAATATAAAATTAGGGTTAATATTACTGTTAATTCCGGTTTTAAAAAGATTTTTTATATTTGGTGGTACTATAGATTCATCGACGTCATTGTGAACTCCTTGGTTGTCTTGCATAAAATATTTAAATTCTTTCTGAAATTGATAATTACCATTACCTGAAAATCCAAATCTACTCATTGGGTCAAAAACAGAAAATGGTGCAGATCTTATTGAATAATTCACTGAATATATGAGACCTGTATTATTATCAAATGAAAAAGTAGTAGCACCTGGCATTATTGATCTTGCCTCATTTGGAGATCTTAATCCTAAATTTTCTTGAATATTAAATGGTATTTGGGCTAAATTAATTTGGTAATTAACATTACCAAGTTTAATAAAGTAATTTTTATTACCATTGGAATCAGTATTAAAACCAAAACCAGTATGTTCGTCTATTCTAGACATATAATATTATTTAGAAAAAAATTGAAATAATTTTTTTATACATTATTATTTAATTAGTAATGGATTTAATTACGAAATTTAATGATACTTTAATAGATTATATTGCAGTTTATCCTAACGGGAAAACTCCAGTATTAAATCCTTGGTTGAAATACTTTAGTATTCAAGATATAAGAATAATGTTTACTGATATATTTACTCAGGAGCTAATTCACCATCTTTATCGCATACATAATGCAAAAATTTATGAGTTATTTTGTGTTATTTTTAATGGTCAAACTGAGTACTACCTAGAACCTAAGAAGTTTGGTGTTTATATTCCACCTCACAAAAGGACAAGCTCACCTATAAATTAATTTAATTATCTTCAATTGGTAAAATATCATGAACTAAATCTTTATACGTCATCATTCTCATTCTACAACAATATCTTCTAAAATTCAATGATAATAATAATTCAGATATTTGTTTCTCTTGTTCTTTCTTTGACAATTTGGGGTTATCACATATGATTTTCTTTTTCTGTTCGTACTCTTCAGTTTTTTGAAATAATAAACCGCAAGTTGGGCAAGTTGTATAAAGCATTAATCTAAAATATATTTTATTTTTAAATTAATATTCAATTTTTATTTTCTTTATTATTATAATAATAAAATGTCAGGTACACAAATTAAACCACCTATTATTAGGACTTATCAAAATAAATTTAATGTCGCTTTTGAAGAAGAAGATGCAAGGAAAAAAGCTAAAAAAATGATGCAAAGTGAATCAAAAAATATCGTTAAACCTTCTGATTCACTTAATTTAAGTATTGGACAGACTCCTGATTATGAAAAACAAACATTATTAATGAATGACAAGAATGAAATAGAACCTAAATATTTACATAGAAAATATACAGAAGATTTAGGAATAAATATTAAAAATTTATTTTTTGAAATGTTAGAAATGTTAGCCGATGGTAAGAATCCTATACCTTATGTAATGAGTGATCCAAATAAGCAATTTGCATTTTCAGTTATGATTCTTATAATTGGAGTTTTAATGTTATTTTTTTCTAATTTGATGATATAAATTAATTTATAAATGATGTGTAGGGTTAAATATTATGTTTTGGTTCCCCAACTTCACTTCTACAAGTTGGACACTTATAATTATAGTTTTTTAAAAGTGTTTCAATACATTCTCCGTGAAATTTATGTGAACAAGGTAATTCCCAAATTTCTTCTTTAGAACTCATATTTACCAAACATATAGAACAATTTTCATTTAAACTTTTAATTGTGCTATATTTCTTTATTTTATTAAATTCTTCTTCTTTCAGAGTTGAAACTACATCTTGATTTAAAGGAGGTAATAGCTGATTCATATTTAGTAAATTCATGTTTAAGTTATTTTGATTAATAGAAGGTAATAACGGTGGCATAGTAAGTAAATCCATAATTGTATTTATAGGTATTAGAGGAGGCATATTAGCATAATCATCATCATCGTCATCGTGATATGCTAAACCTCCCTCGTCTCCGTCATCTTCTTCATAGTCTCCACCTCCATCATCTTCATCATCATCGTCTTGAGGTACAGTTAATTGATTGTGTATTTGCATTTGCATCGGAATATGATATACAATTGCTTGTAAATGATTAGTAATTTCATCTATTAAATAATCAGTATTTAATAATCCATTTATTTCATCCATAGTAAAATTAATATTGAACTTTTGATAAAAAGTTTTAAGATGATTAGGTATATCTCCATCGGGAATTCCCTTATTAATAAGTTCTAATCTTAATAAGTTTATTATATCTTTTTCATTTTCATATTTTTCTTCTTCTTGTAAAAAGATTCTATAAGCAAATAATTGGTCATAATCAACGGTAGAAGTTGTCATATTATATATTATATACTATTAGTTAATTTTTAAATGTCTCAATTTTTGTTAATAAAAATCAATATATAAAGACTAGTCGCCTTTAATATTAAATGGAAGTTAAACTTGATTTTGATTCAATTAAGAATAATTTAAATATTTTATACATTAACAATTTAATAAAGACTTGTGAGAAGAATGATATTGACAGAGAGGTATTAAATGAGGCTTTGGAAAAATTAATTATCCCAGTAGAAGAAATTAAAAAGGTTCCTAGTTCTAGTAATCTTTCACCTAGTGAAACTAATACTGAATACTTATTTCAAAAGCAATGGAATAAATTAAATTTAGTGCATAAAAAAATAAAAATTAAAGAATTTGTTAATGCATTAGAATTAAAAGATGAAAGTCAAAAGCAAATTATTAGAGATAAACTAATTGCGCTATTGGATAATAAGACTTTGACTAAGAAGGATTCGGTATTATACGATGTTGCAAAGGCAAAGATTATAAGTATTCCGATGTTACAGTTTAAGGATGGAAAGTATGATATCTAATACTCAAAAACCCATGATTTTTTTAATATTACTTCATCTCCTTCCCTAATAATTAATTTTTTTATTTCAGGTAGTGATTTAATTTTCAAATTTTTTATTTTTTCTACAAATTCATCTATTTTATTGGCATATATATTTATAAATAAAGTAGTGTCTCCTTTAGAATGAAATGCATCATCAACTCTATTAATAATTTTTTTGCTGATATTATCTAATATAAATTTTATTACTTTATTCATTTCTTCAGTTGTTTGCATTAATTTTTTATCTTTAAACATAAATGCTACCATCCATTTTATATGTTCTTTTGTTTTTATAATTTTCTTTTTTTCTTTTATATTAACAACAATTGCATCTTTCCTATTTTGAATACCCAATGTTCTATTAGGTAAATTTGATATTAATATTTTATTTACATCATTAATTATATGTTCTTGAACACCATGATGAAGATATATAATAGAATCTTTTTCTAAAGAATAACTATATAATAATGCATCTGATGTATATATATAGCCATTTGGATATTTATTAATTTTTTTATCAATTAATTCATGAATATAATCGTGATGACCAACATATAATGAATCTTTACCCCATTTTAAGAAAAAAAATAATACACCTATTTTTTTTAAATCATCTTGTAATGATTTAATTTTTGATGTAAAAAAAGAAATATCTTGGATTGGTTCTTTATAATTTGGAAATTGTTTATAATAATCATCAGGATTCTTCATTATTTTTTTTTTAGTTGTTGATTCTTTAGTAGATTCTTTAGTAGATTCTTTTATATTAGATAATTTTTTATATAAAATCCATTTTTTTACACCATTTTTATTTTCAGTAATAATCCAAGTATTATTATCATTTCCTTTTTTTTTAGTTCCAACTTTATATAAAGTTGCGCTCTGTGTTGGACTTTTTCTTTCACTCATATATAATTAATGGAGATTATTTTTAGAAAAATTGTCAAAAAGAGTAATTATCTATTCATTTTATTAATAATCAAATGTCAATTAATAAAATAAATAAAATCATCAAATTTGTAGATAAATTTATTAAAGCTAACGAGACAGAAAAACTAAAAAACAGTGATTACTATGCTCTTGTGAATACTATTTCTAAGGAAGGTAAAGATTCTTATCCAGATATTACTTTTGACCTAGTTAATTCTATTTTAAGTAAAAAGTTTTCTGTAAAATACTTTTATAAGGATACATTCTCTTGTGATTTATATCCAGAGTATAATTCTCTTTATTCTAAGATAGAGATTCCTAAAGAGTATCAACACTTACAAGACCAATTTTTAAAACTACAAAGTCTGCCTCAACCTGAACAGAGAACTCCTGAATGGTTTGCTTATAGAAGAAACAGGATTACTGCATCAGATACTGCTGCTGCCATCGACGAAAATCCTTATGAACCAGTTGAAAGTTTTATTGATAAAAAGTGTGACCCGAATCACAAGTTTCTAGATAATCCAAATGTGGCTTGGGGTAAAAAGTATGAATTTACTGCAACTGGTATTTATCAACATATATTTAATGTAGAAGTTGTAGAATTTGGTGCATTGCCTTCTGATAAATATGAAATCTTAGGTGCATCACCAGATGGAATTTGTTCTTGTAGGACACTAGATAATCAATTTAGTGAAAAGCTTGGAACAATGTTGGAAATTAAATGCGTTGCTCCTCACGGAAGAACTATTGAAACAAATGGAGATATCCCAGGACATATTTGTCCTTATTATTATTATCTTCAAGTTCAACAACAATTGGAATGTTGTGATTTGGAAATTTGTGATTTTTGGCAATGTAAAATTCTAGAATATAAAGACAGAGAGGAATATTTACTTGACAAGTGTTTAAAAACTTATCATACAGAAGGAGTTAAAGGAGATAGAGTTGTAATAGACCCTAAGATTAAAAAGGGGATGATATTAGAATTTCATCCTTTGGAATGGGCGCCTGAATTTGAAGGTGATGATAGGTCTTGGAAGAGTAAATATATATATCCTCCTAGACTAGACTGGACAGAACAAGAATATGATGCTTGGGTTGTAAAGACTATGAATAACTTACAGAGAGACCATTCCGATGTAACTAAAACACATTACTTTTATAAGATAGTTTACTGGAAACTAGTCCAATCTCATAATCAACCAATTAAAAGAGATAGAAAATTATTTAGTAAAATTTTACCAGTTTTAAATGAAACTTGGAAGAAGGTAGAATATTATCGTGAACACTTGGATAGATTGGATGATTTGAAGAAGATAGTAGAGAGAAGAAAGAAATTTATTAAGACTAATACAGATTTTAGTATTAATACAGATTTAATAAAGAATAAGGTATTATTTTTGGAGGCTGAAGATACGAAAAAGAAGAGTAAAGCTAAACCAAAGATTAATAAAAATGAATCAGATATTGAAGACGGAAAATATAAAGTAACAGAAAAGATTAATCCTGACGATGTAGATTTTATTGATTAAAAGAATATTTTTTATTTATAAATAATATGAATAGTTTAAAATTGCCAGGCCAATTAATTGGTCATATTAGAGCAAAGTTTCAGGAAAGAACCATTTCATTTAAGAAAATACTAACTTTAGATTTACATCGACCTCCATTTCAAATTGATTTAGATGAAGATAAAATAGAAGGAATGATGAAATCTTTTAAAAAAAATAGAGATTTTTTGATGTTTAAAAATAAAGTAGTTATTGGAGTGATAGTAACTAAATTTTCTACTTTTGACACTAACTATAAAATGTATGTAATTGACGGACAACATCGGATTGAAATGGCTAAAAAGTTAGCTTTAGAAGAAGATGAAAATGATTTTTTAACTTTTTGTTATTATGAAACTAATTCTGATAAAGAAATGAAAAGATTATTTATTGAAATAAATAAGGATTCATTTAAAAATGCAAAATATATAGCATTGGATGATTTTAAACAGAATATTCACGATGAATTAAAAAATTATTTGTATACAGAAAAGAGTTTGTTTTTTGCACCAAAGAAAAAGGAAACTCATAAGTTAATTACGATTAGTGAATTTTTAGACAAATTAACAGCAAAGAATTATTTTGACAAATTTACTTTATTAAAACAAATTATACAAGATTTAGAAAGCAAAAATAAGATTTTTTACAAAAGCATTGATTATAAAGAGTATTTAATTGAAGACCCTAATTATTTTTATATGGAAGAAAGAAGTTCCATAGCGGAAGGTTTTATTGCTGGATTAAAGAATAATAACTTTTTAGATTTTCTTTGTGATAATTCTGTTCCAGATCACAAGTTTAAAAAACAAAAAGACATAATATCACCTAAATTAAGAATTTTGGTTTGGACTCGTTGGTATGGTGAACAACCTTCGGGGCCTTGTCCATTGTGTAGAGAACCCATTAAAATAGGTAAGAATGGATTTCATTGTGGACATATTACTAGTGAAGCAAATGGAGGATTAACAATATTAGAAAATTTGAGACCATTGTGTGGAACGTGTAATACAAAAATGAATGCAATGAATTGGGTTGATTATGAAAAAAAGTTAGAAAATAAAAATTGAACATTTAACTAATATAAACACATATTTAGTATGTTATTAATGATAAATAATAAGTTTATTGAAATTTTACCCAGGTTAATTGAGGAGGCGTCTAAAGGGCAAAATAAATATCAACTTGCTGCCGCATTAATTAAAGGCCAAAAGTTTTTATCAAAACCATGCGCGAACAGTGCTCGTAATATGTGTAGAGGCCACGCTTGTGGTAGTCTTCACGCAGAAGCACACGCGATTTTAGATTATTTCGGAAAGGATTTAATGTATACAGGAAAGAATGGTGGGTCGTTCTTTGTTGCCAAGAATAAGAAGATAAAGTGTGATTTGGTTGTTATACGAATAAATCGAGATGATAAGATTTGTAAGTCGAGGCCTTGTTATAATTGTCTCTCGATGATGAAGGGGGTAGGGATAAGAAAGGTTTATTACACAGATAATAAACAAAATATTATATGCGAGAATGTGAAGGATATGATAAGTATAAATGCATCTAGTGTAACAAAGATGATTGATTGTCTTAGGATGGATTTAAAGATGTCACACGATGATTTTTTTGAAAATTTACTAAAAACACTATTTCCGAATAAAATAAAAAAAATAAATTTTGAATATTTTATTGAACACGACTTTTCGAATGTATTACCAAAACATTCATATACGATGACGAAAGACCTAGTTGTTTTCTATGATTTGGCAAATAAGGAACTTTTAAAGTCCGAATTAATTTAATTGATTTCTAATATAAAAAACATATATTAAAAATGCAATCAATATTATTGTACTTATAATAAAAATATGGTGAGTAGGAACAAAATAATCATCTGAAAAATGTTCTATATTGTCAAAAGTAGACATTATTTTAGATAAATTCCATTTTGAAATTAAATAGTTTTGAATCATACTTATATCTTGATTTGAAAGAGGAGTATTAAAAATAAGAACTTCACACATTGTTCCTTTAAAGAAACGGTCACCACCAAAAGATCTATCTGTTGATAATACAAGATTACCAGAAAAACCATTTTCAACTTTAAAATTGACTAATGTTCTTTTATCAAATATTTTAGATGAATTAATACCTTGAGCTGTATTTATAATATATCCTGCATCTGTAGCAAAATCACCACTACTATTATCTCCAAATTTATTTCTGGGATTCCAACGGAAAGATAAATCTTCTTGACTGAAAGATAATATATAATCAAAATCATCTGATAAATTATTTACATTTCCTACAAAGAAAATTGTAGTATTGGAATTTGTAGTAATAGGTTTTGATGAAATCATTACTTGTTTAGAATTAAAATTTATTCCAGAACCAGTAGAAGTAGGGGGGTTAAAAGTAGGGGCAACAGTAAAATTATTAGAATTACTAGATTTATCATTCCATTTAGATACATCTGAACCAGATAGAGTTAAACTTGATGAATCTTTTGAATCTAACCAGAGTTGAAGACCTGGAACAGTGGAAGGATTCCAAGCTTGTGGGCCTGGAACAGGTGTAGATGCTGGTACTGGTTTTGGTTTTCCTGTACATTCAATCCATTTATCATTAGACCAATTTGAAGGATCAGTTATACAAGGACCACCAACAGGTGGTCGTGAAGGCACAACAACAGGTGCAGGACTATATACAGGGGCAGGTGCGGGACTATATACAGGACTATATACAGGGGCAGGTGCGGGACTAGGTACGGGACTATATGCAGGGGCAGGTACGGGACTATATGCAGGGGCAGGTACAGGACTATATGCAGGACTATATGCAGGGGCAGGTACGGGACTATATGCAGGGACAGGTACGGGACTATATGCAGGGGCAGGTGCAGGACTATATGCAGGTGCAGGTGCAGGACTAAATGGTGCAGATTCTATTTTAATACTAGATGTTTTCATATTTAAATTACCTAATGAAGATGAACTAGTTGTTAATACTAAAGAATTACCTGAAAATGAACCATGTTCAAATAATGTAACTTTCAAACCATTAGGAACATCTACCCTATAGATACTATCATTTGGAATTCCTAATTGTTTCATTGGGTCTATGCTATAATTTCCAATAGGTAATGAAACTATTGAGTCTCTTCCTAGTGGATTTCTTGAATAAAATTTTGCTACTAAATTATTTCCTGCGGGTGTTGGTGCTGGCGCAGGTACGGGAGCTGGAGAATATGCGGGTGCAGGTGCGGGTGCAGGCACAGGTGTATAAATAATTGGTTCAGGAATTCCAGTAGAAGTAACTATTAAAGATGATGTATTACGATCCCATTGAAAACCTGTATCTACAGAATCATTTATTTTACTTAAATCAGCAATACCAGGATAATTTACAACTAAAGTTTTACCTGAATTTAATTCATTTGAAAATAAAGTTACTTTCATTGAAACCGGTACAATTAGAGAAGTTAATGTGTTATCACCTAATTGTCTTTTTATAAAATCACTATCATAATTAAAAGAACCTGGAGTTGTAATTGGATAACCAATTCCTTTAAAATTTGCTTCTTTATAAAACATAAGTTTATTAGTAGGTCTTATAATCATTGAAGAAGTAATTTTTGACCAATTACCATTTGGAACCAATGGATCTAATACTTGA
>Ga0214921_10009090_pt1 | contig 12670 bp, 10 predicted proteins | sample LL1505_MetaG_FD_177992 | JGI IMG/M metagenome (GOLD analysis project Ga0214921, IMG submission 177992) | Freshwater microbial communities from Lake Lanier, Atlanta, Georgia, United States - LL-1505 | ecosystem: Environmental > Aquatic > Freshwater > Lake | place: USA: Georgia | collected... | reverse complement strand
GAGATGACCGAGAGGCTGAAGGTGCTCGCCTGCTAAGTGAGTGTAGGGGTTTAAATCCTTACCGAGGGTTCGAATCCCTCTCTCTCCGTTCCCCCCTTGATGCACTGCCACGCATTATTATTGATGGAGCTGAGTTTCTTCTATGACTCGATCTCACACAGCTCAACAGTTGCCATCATTCAGCCAAGATGAGCTGAATTCCTTCATGAGCAAAGCACTCGATCAAGCAGCGCTTGCTGCCCAATTACAAGAAGTACCAATTGGAGCCGTGCTTGTCTCGATCAATGAAAAAAAAATAATCGCAGCCGACCATAATCGCACAGAAACACTCTCAGATCCCTCTGCGCATGCTGAAGTACTTGTCATCCGCCAACTCGCAGCAGTTCAAAAAAATTGGCGCCTCGACAATGCTGCACTCTTTGTCACAGCAGAACCCTGCACCATGTGCGCAGGTACCATTCTGCAAGCACGCATTCCTCTGGTTGTGTTTGGTTGTGTTGAGCCAGTCAGTGGTGCTGTTGGCTCTTGTTACGATCTGCTCTCATCAAAAAATATTCGCATCATTCAAGGAGTCCTTGAAGATTCGTGCAAAAATATTCTGCAAGATTTTTTTAAAGCTCGTCGCTTATAAGGCGCCGCATCGATGATCGATCAAGCCCCAAGTCTTTTGCAGCTTGCACTTGATTGCCACCATGTCTCGCCAAAGCTTCTCGAATCAACTTCTTTTTGAAGGCAAGCACTTTCTCTTGAAAACTGCCCTCACGTGATATGTCGTCATCCATATTCGTCGAGCTCTCTCCTGACAGATGAATGTCTTCTTCAAGAATTTCAAAACGATTCTTAAACTGTGCTCGGTATGCTGCGCCCTCAACAATAGCTTGCAGCTCACGTATATTACCTGGCCAGGAATAGTCTTTAAGCTTTAAAAGTGCCCGTGCATCAATACGGCAAACCGAGAATTCTTTGCGTTCAATACCAGCATGCAGAAATTGATCAATAAGAAATGGAATCTCTGCAAGGCGCTCACGAAGTGGTGGAATCGAGATAGTATGGTGCGCGATACGAAAATAAAAATCCTTTCGCACTTTTTGATCCTGAATTGCAGTTTCTATACATGCATTTGATGCCGTAATAAGTCGAAAATCTACAGAGCGTTCCTCGTTTGATCCTAACTGACGAAACCGACGCTCTTGCAGCACGCCAAGTAAAAGCACCTGTGTTTCAAGCGGTAGTGCATCTATTTCATCAATAAAAAGTGTCCCACCATCGGCTGCAGCAATGAGTCCCGTTCGATCAGTATCAGCACCAGTAAAGCTTCCCTTTTTGTGCCCAAACAGATCACTACTCACTAAGTCAGCTGAGAGAAATGATGGCTGATAGCGTATGAATGGCTTCTGGTTACGTGAGCTCATTTTATGAATCAGTGACGCACACAGACTTTTGCCAACACCAGATTCGCCAGCAAGAAAAACTGACTGAGTAGTTGCACTGGCAAATAATAGTTCATCTTTAAGGCGCTGGCTGCGTTTACTTGTTGCGAGAAATGATTCAAGCAGAGTTTCCGTTCGAGCAGTTTGTTGCTGTCGAAGATGCTCGGTAAGAAAACGTTGCTGTAGAAACTCTTTAATAAGCGTTGCAAGATTTGCAACAGATGGGGGCTTTTCTTGAAACGATACTGCGCCACGACTCATTGCTTCAATGCCGTACTCAATACCTTTATGTCCAGTCAACACGATAATACGAAGATGTGGATCATGTTGTAACAGTGCTGAGATAAGATCAAAACCAGATGCAGTACCAACTGAACTATCTAATTCAAGATCAACAACAGCAAGTCGTACGTTTTGCTCTCGTGCAAGAGAGAGCGCCGCAGAGCTCGTACCAGCAGCATGAATAGCAATATCTGGAAGATACTCTTTCAATGTTCGGGTAAGACTTAAGAGCAGCTCACTGTCATCGTCGACCAAGAGGATATGTTGAGTAGCGGTGGCCTTGTCGGCACTCTTAAGGTGAGCCATAGAATCTTAAGAATAGCGAACTTCGATACGAGATAGGTAAAAATTTATAAGTGTCGCCAATGCCTGCTAAAAAGCATTGTAATTTCAACCTATTAGGGCTGTCTTGCAACAGATACCGTTACGCTCACCTGACCAGTTTGTTCTGCACTCTCTGTAAGAACTGCTCCAAGTCGAGCGAGTGCGTCCTTTAGAAATATACCTTCGAATGATTGATGAAGAACGTATGGTGTCGTTGTCCAGCTCCATGAATGCGCCGATAAGCTGGTAGTTGTTATCTCAGAAAATTGAGCTGCAACTGCGGCTACCGCAGCAAGTGACTGAGCATCCAGAAGCGCTTCTATACTTGAAAGCACATCAGCGATACGTTTTGTATTACGAAGCGTGCGATCTGCAGTTGCTTCGGGAAATTTTTTATCTATGTACTCAAGATCGCTCGTCACGACTGCTAAAGGAGTTCGTAGGCGATGTATCAATGCGCGAACAAACTGCGGATCGATCATGCAACGCGACTCAACTTATTAAAGCCATCATACGCAGCGACTTTATAGCACTCAGCAAGGGTTGGATAATTAAACACTGCATCAGTCAGATATCGTAAGCCACCCTTCAAAGCGATCACTGCTTGGCCGATATGAATCAGCTCAGAAGCACTCTCACCAATAATATGAACGCCAAGCACTTCACGTGTATCACGATGGAAAAGAACCTTTAACATACCAGTCTCGTCCCCAATGATGTGTCCTCGCGCAATCTCCTTATAACGGGCCTGTCCCGTTTCATAGGGAATCTCTTTTTCAGTAAGCTCCTGCTCGTTCATCCCTACGTACGATATTTCAGGAATAGAGTAGATACCGTACGGGAGCGGAATATCTTGACTACTCATCGTGATATTATAAGCATGGCAAATCGCACGACGTCCCTGATTTGCAGAGGTTGATGCGAGCGCTGGAAACCCAACGACATCTCCGGCAGCATAAATATGAGGGATCTGAGTTTGAAAATTTTCATTCACCGTAATACGCATACGGTCATCAATCGGAAGACCGATTTTTTCAAGATGCAAATCCTCGGTTGCACTGACTCGTCCTGCTGAAAATAAAACAGCATCAGAAACAATAATTTTTCCGCTTTTTAGTTCAGTGGCTACTTGCCCATCGTTTCGAGTCGAACACTTCAGTACCTGCTCACCAAGTCGAAGTGTTACTCCCATGCTTCGCAAGTGATACTGAAGCGTTTCAATAATCTCTTCATCGACAAAACCTAGAAGACGCTTTCGACCATCAACGATAGTGACGTTCACACCCAGTGCTGCAAACATCGATGCATACTCGGTACCAATCACACCGCCACCAACAACAAGCAGCTCTCGTGGGAGCTCTTTTATATCGAGAATATCATCACTATCAAAAATTCGCTGACCATCAAACGCGACATTATCAGGTCGATGCGGTTTTGCTCCGACGGCGATAAGTATCTGTTCAGCCGTCACATGTTCAGTACCCTTGGTGCTAGTAATAGAAATAGTATGCTCATCGACGAAATGAGCCTGGCCATAGGCAACGTCGATATGATTTCGTTGAAGCTGACTTTTAATCACCTCAATTTCACGCTGCATGATGTGATTACAGCGAAACGTCAGGTCGTTCATTTCAATTTCTGATTTCACTCGGTAGCCAGCGCCGTACACGTTTCGTTGGCGATACCCTGAGAGGAACAGGACGGCCTCTTTAAAGGACTTACTGGGGATAGTACCAGCATTCACGCAGACACCACCTACAAATTCGCGTTTATCAATAACCAGGACGTGCTTACGCAGCTTAGCAGCTTGCACGGCCCCCCGCTGACCTGCAGGACCAGAACCAATAACAATCAAGTCATAGTCATACGACCCAGACGTTTTTTTGGGCATAACAGACCTTCCTTAAACCTTAACTTTTCTCTCAAAAGAGGATACTCTAAAGCCCTATTTTGAACCATCACTATGATAGAGCAGCGAGCACTTTTTGCACATGTTCGTTCATAAGGTGGGTCTTTCAAGAAGGAACCTCTATGAGTACGTCTGAAGACGCCAAGAAACCGCACCAGCTCACCGAAGAGCTCGTTGCCAAGACAGCAAAACTGTCCGCCCTCACCCTCTCTCCTGATGAGCAGAAAAAATTCACCAATGAGCTCCAAAATATTCTTGGCTATATGGAGAACCTCAATCAAATTGATGTCTCACAGGTTGCTCCAACAAGTCATGTTCACGGTGCCACGAACTTTTTCCGCGATGACATCGCTCAAGAGTCGCTCTCTATCCAGGAAGGACTTCAGAACACTCCTGACCGTTCCGGTCGTTTTATCCGCGTTCCAATTATTATTGAACAAAATACTGAACACTAAACCTTATGACCGATCTAACCACGCTTACTATTGCAGAGGCTCAAGAAGCCCTTACGACAAAACAATGCTCAAGTGTTGAACTCACACAAAGCTATATCGATAGAGCTCAGGCACATACGTCGCTTAATGCGTTTATCACTTTTGAACCGGAGCAAGCACTTGCTGCGGCACACGCTGCAGATACTGCTCGTGCGCAAGGAGCAAGCAATCCTCTCCTTGGCATTCCTGTAGGTATTAAAGATGTGATTTTAACCAAAGGAACAAGGACTACCTGCGGCAGCAAAATACTACACAACTTTATACCTCCTTATAGTGCAACAGTAACCGAAAAACTCCTCAGCTCTGGCGCTGTTTCGCTTGGCAAACTCAACATGGATGAGTTTGCGATGGGCTCATCAAACGAGAACTCTGCATTTGGAGCAGTCAAAAACCCCTGGCACCACGAAATGGTACCAGGAGGCTCCAGTGGAGGATCTGCTGCTGCCGTGGCTGGTCGGCTCGTTGCTGGCTCACTTGGAAGCGACACTGGTGGTTCTATTAGACAGCCTGCTGCATTCTGTAACTTAGTCGGAATCAAACCAACTTATGGACGGGTCAGTCGCTACGGGGTTATCGCATACGCGTCATCACTCGATCAGATAGGTCCCTTTGGACGCACGACAACCGATGCAGCATTGCTCCTTGATGCAATTGCAGGTTTCGATCCGAAAGATTCTACATCCATTCAACGAAACGACCCTCTCTCCACTGCATTGATAGGAAAAGATATCAAAGGTTTAAAAGTTGGTATTCCAAAAGAGTACTTTGTCGACGGCATGGAACAAGAAGTCTCTGACAGTATTCGAAAAGCGATAGCGCAGCTTGAGTCACTTGGTGCAATCTCTGTTGAGATCTCACTACCACACACAGAAGCAGCACTCTCAGTCTATTATATTATTGCTCCTGCTGAAGCCTCTTCAAATTTAGCTCGCTATGACGGCATTCGTTTCGGTCATCGCGCAAAAGATACCAAATCACTCGCAAACCTCTACGCACAAAGTCGATCGGAAGGCTTTGGTGATGAAGTGAAGCGACGCATCATTATCGGTACCTATGTTCTTTCCTCGGGGTACTACGACGCCTTCTATGCAAAAGCACAGAAGGTTCGAACGCTCCTCATTGAAGACTTTAAACAAGCATTCACAAAGTGCGACATTATTGCTTCACCAACAACTCCAAGCGGCCCCTTCCCGATTAACGATACATCAAAGAAAGATCCGCTACAGATGTACCTCAATGATATTTTCACTATCCCAGTGAACTTAGCTGGCTTGCCTGCGTTAAGCCTGCCATGCGGCGAGGACAAAAATAAATTGCCCGTTGGGCTTCAGCTTATAGGAAAACCTTGGGATGAAGCGCGACTCGTGCAGGCTGCCTATGCTTACGAGCAATCAACTTCCTGGCACAAAAAATTAGTCAAATAAGAAACGATCACAGAAGGAAAACGTATGACCCTTGAAGATACCGAATACGAAGCAGTCATTGGTCTGGAAGTTCACCTCCAGCTTGCAACGAACTCAAAGATTTTCGCTCCATCATCTGCAAAATTTGGTGGTGAGGTAAATGAATATATTGATCCAGTAACACTCGGGATGCCTGGTGCTCTTCCTGTGCTCAATAAGAAAACTGTTGAGTATGCCGTTATGCTTGGTCTTGCACTCAAGTGCGAGATTCGGCGCGAATCTCACTTTGCTCGAAAGCACTATTTCTATCCCGATCTTCCAAAGGGCTATCAGATATCTCAATACGATGAACCGCTTTGCGAACGAGGCCAGATTACTATCGATGTTGATGGCGCAGAGCGAACTATCGGCATCACCCGTATCCATATGGAAGAAGATGCAGGTAAGAATATCCATGATGCTCGTACTGGCTGTTCCCTTGTTGACCTTAACCGCGCAGGGGTGCCACTTCTCGAGATAGTTTCTGAACCTGATATCCGAACTCCACAAGAAGCTGGTCAGTACTTGCGTACGATTCGTCAGATTGCTCGCTTCCTTGGCATTAGCGACGGCAATATGGAAGAAGGAAGCCTACGTTGCGATGCAAACGTTTCACTTCGCCCTCGCGGGAGCTTAAAGTTTGGGACACGCACAGAAATTAAAAACTTAAACTCATTTAAGTTTGTTGAGAAAGCAATCGAGTACGAAATGGCTCGACAAGCATCAGTGCTTCGCAGTGGCAATAAAGTTATCCAAGCAACAATGCTCTTTGATAGCGCCACAGGCACCACACGTGTTATGCGTACAAAGGAAGATTCAGCAGATTATCGCTACTTCCCCGATCCAGATCTTCCTGCGCTCCTTGTAGAAGATAGTTGGATTTCAGCTATTAAAGAATCGATGCCCAAGCTTCCTTCAGAGTTTGTCGAAGAGCTCACTAAGAAATTCTCACTCTCTGAGTACGATGCTCAAGTACTCACCGCTGAGCGAGCTCACATCGACTATTACCTCAATGTATATAACGTCTGCAGCAACCCAAAAGCTGCCTGTAACTGGGTAACGAGCGAGCTCTTTGGATACCTCAATAAAGACGGCAAGACGATTGAGACTTCACCTGTGAAAGCTGCTGACCTTGGAGAACTTATCAGACTCATAGATGCTGACGAGATCTCTGGCAAGATGGCAAAGATTGTTTTCGAAGAGATGTATACAACATCGCAGCCACCAGCAGCCATCATTGCGGCAAAAGGGCTCAAGCAGATTACCGACGACAGTGCCATTGAAAAGCTTGTTGAGCAGGTATTAAACGATAATCCTACCCAGATTGAGCAGTACCTTGGTGGTAATGAGCGACTCTTTGGCTTCTTTGTGGGACAAGCAATGAAAGTATCGGGTGGTAGTGCAAATCCTAAAAAAGTAAACGACTTTATAAAGGCAGGCCTTGAAAAAAGAAGGGGTTGAACCATTAGACCAAACAAGCTGCGCAGTTTATATTCACTGCCCCAGCGCCTATATCGTAGATCTGCAAAGTTACTTTGAGATCTACGAGTCGCTTGGTGTTGTCAGAACACTTGATAGCAGAAACTCTCTCGTTGGTATCATCACGACACCAACAATGCTGCCCGAAGTTGAGCAAGTGCTTGAAGGTTTGCAAACGGTGATTCCCTGGACGAGAGCGTCGCTCCCGTCAGAGGAATTACGATCTAAAATTTTTAATGCTGGAAGAACTATAGAGGAGCAAAAAGCATGATTCGTTTTTTTCGAAACTACCAAAAGACCGTCTTTGGAATTTTAATTTTCTTTGCAGCCGCCCTTCTTTTATCGAGCTTCGGCATTGATCTTGCGCATCAGCGAGGCAACAACTCTGACCGTCCTGCTATTCAAGTTGGCGATGCATCGATCTCTCGTACTGAATTCGTGCAGAAGCGACGTCAGGTTGAATCACAATACCGTAAAATGTTTGGCCCCCAATACCAGCAGCTCATTGAGCAGTTTGGTCTCAATATCGGACAGAGTGTTCTCGACGGGCTTGTCGATACGACACTGCTCTCACAGGTAGCGCACCAAAAAGGCTTTGCTGCTAGTGATAACGATGTGCTCGATGCTATTCAAAAACAGTTCCCAGGAGGCTATAGCCGAGATGCCCTTGCAGCAGCCGGTGTGACACCAGAGCAGTTTCTTAAAGAAACAGAGCAGCAGGTTATGCTCGAGCAGATGGCAACACTCCTGCGTCAAGCAAGTAGCCCAACCAAGCAAGAAATTGAGCAGCGTTTTATCAAAGAGCAAACGCAGTATAATCTAGAATACATAAGTTTTCTTCCTAAGAAATTTGAAGCAACTATCGCTGAGCCGTCAGAAGATGAACTCAAGAGCTTCTATGATTCACACAACGTTGAATTTCAAACAAAACCAACTGTGAGTTTCAGCTATGTTTCATTCGATCCAGAGAAATTCTATGCGCAAGTAGAAGTACCTCAGGAAGAGATTGAATTTTACTACACCGAAAATCAAAAAGAATTTGAAATTCCTCAACGAGTAACGGCTCGTCATATTCAGATACTCTTTCCAAAAGATAATGACCCCAAAAAGCTCGCTGCAGCTCGTGAACGCGCAACTGAAGCTCTTGGGAAAGCACAAGCAGGTGAGAACTTTCAAGCGCTCGTAAAGCAGTATTCTGATGATATCACAACTAAAGCCACCGGCGGACTGCTTGGTGTCGTACCAAAAGGGAAATTTAAAGGGGTATTTGATCAGAAAGTTTTTGCTCTGAAAGAGCCAGGCATTGCTGAACTTATCGAAACTGAAACTGGCTTCCAGATAGTTGCGGTAGAAAAAATTCAGGAAGCAGAAACCAAACAACTTGAAGAAGTTCGCAGCGATATCATCAAGAAGCTGCAAAGTGAACAGGCACCTGCTATTGCTGATGCAGCAGCTCGTGAGTTTTTTGATGGCTTCCTTGCTACAGAGATGTCACTTGAAGCGTTCGCAACAGAAAAAAAATTCCCGATTACAAAGCAAGACAAACCGCTCACTACGACCGATACGGTTTCTGGTGCTCCAAAAGACTTTACACAACGCGTCATGAATAATCTTCCTGAGATAAAGCAACTCATTGAAGATAAAAAGACAAGCTATATTGTAGAAGTAACCAATAGCCAAGAAGCCCGCATTCCAGAGCTTAGCTCTATTCGTAGTGCGGTACTTGCTGCATATAAGGTTAGTAAATCCTTTGAAGCAGCAAAGCGTGCTGCCGATAATGCTCTGGCACTGAGCAAAGAAAGTAAATCGTTTGCTGATGTTGCCAAGGGCGTTACTCTCTCTGTTGAAAAAGCATCAAACATCAAGCGCGGCGGTCGGGCAGCTCCGCTTACCTCTGAAGAGAACGAAGATATTGTACTTACAGATGCAGCACTACCAACGGCACCACAGCAGGTCCTCTCTGGAGACGACGGAAGTTACTATCTTGCGCGTGTGATTGCCAAAAATATTCCTCAACCAAGCACTGCAACAGCTCAAGATCTTAAGAAAATCGAGGAAAGCTTGAACCAAGAGCTTGCGCAAAACCTCCGCAAAGAGATACTGGATGCTCTAAAGACCAAAACAAAAATTGTTATCGACCAGAGCGTTCTTGCCGCTGGGTAAGGATGACCATTTTTTAAACTAAGGAGAGACGCTATGACGAAACCTGTAATTTGTGCCGCTTATCGATCAGCTATTGGCTCGTTTGGATCTGCACTCGCTGGTCTGAGTGCGGTTGAGATAGCAACTGCAGTGGTCACAGGACTACTGGAACGAACCAAAGTCGCTCCTGAGCGCATCGATGAAGTGATTGTCGGCACGGTGCTCTCTGCAGGTCAAGGACAAGCTCCAGCTCGCCAAGTCACGATTAAATCAGGCATCCCACAAGCTGCTCACTCACTGACAATTAATAAGGTATGTAGCTCTGGGCTTGCGGCTATTATGCTGGCTGCTGACCAAGTTCGACTTGGTAATGCACATGCGATTATCGCAGGTGGTATGGAGAGTATGAGCAATGCCCCCTACCTCCTACCTCAGATGAGAAGCGGCGCTCGCTATGGAAACCAAACCGCTGAGGACTCCATCATCAAAGATGCACTGTGGGATGTCTATCACGAGTACTTAATGGGTAATGCTGCAGAGCTCTGTGCAAAAGAGAAAAAGATTACGCGTGAAGCACAAGATACCTTCGCCATACAAAGCTATACCCGTGCAATTGAAGCTTCAAAAGCTGGTCACTTTAAAAATGAAATCATTCCGATAAAGATTAAAAAAGGAAAAGAGGAGTTTCTGTTTGATACTGATGAAGAGCCTTTTAAAGCAGCCTTAGAGAAAATCCCAAACTTAAAACCAGCTTTCATCAAAGACGGCACTGTCACTGCAGCCAATGCATCATCACTCAATGACGGCGCTGCCTTTGTACTTGTTTGCTCTGAGGAATTTGCGCGCACGCAAGGCCTGACCATCCTCGCCTCCATAGAAAACTACGGTATACACTCTCAAGCACCTGAATGGTTCACGACCGCTCCTATTGGTGCAGTGGAAAAAGTAGTATCTGGAGCTGGTCTCTCTCTTGATGCTGTCGATTTATATGAAATCAATGAAGCATTCTCGTGCGTAGCACTTGCGTGCCAAGCAGGGCTCGAGCTTCCTGCAGATAAGCTTAATATATCAGGTGGTGCAGTGGCCCTTGGACACCCCGTAGGCAGCTCAGGTGCAAGGATTCTTGTTACGCTCATTCACAACATGCACCGTCTCAACAAGCAAACAGGAGCAGTTGGTATCTGTAATGGAGGCGGCGAAGCAACCTCAATGCTTGTTCGCCGCGTATAGAAGAGTTAGCGCTCTTACTTGCGACGATTTGCTGGCAAAACAACTTTACGAAGTCGAATCGACTTTGGAGTTACTTCAACAAGCTCATCATCACGAATAAACTCAATGGCACGCTCAAGAGTCAGTGGTGTCACTGGTGTGAGCACAATGTTGTCATCTTTTCCTGATGCACGGACGTTGGTGAGCTTTTTAGCTTTGTTCACGTTCACATCAAGATCGCCATCACGATTACATTCACCAATAATCATACCTTCATAGACAGGCGTTCCTGGTGTCACAAACAATGTACCACGAGGCTCAAGATGGAAGAGTGCGTAAGGAATACACTCCCCTTCGCGGTCTGATACCAACGAACCAGTCAGTCGTGATTCAATCTCGCCACGATACGGCTCATATCCTTGTAGGTAAGAGTTCATAAGCCCAGTACCACGAGTATCAGTTAAGAATTCGTTTCGGTATCCAATAAGACCACGAGCTGGAATATTAAACTCTAGGCGGATACGACCTGTTCCATTATTGATCATGTTGGTCATTTTGCCTTTACGCCGTGCTAACTTCTCAGTCACTGCGCCAATGAACTGATCGCTACAATCGATAAAGAGATGCTCAATCGGTTCACAACGAACGCCGTCAATCTCTTTCATAATAATTTCTGGACGTCCAACCGTGAGCTCATAGCCTTCACGTCGCATCTGCTCGATGATGATCGCCATCTGAAACTCACCGCGTCCTTTCACGATAAGCGTCTCACCGCCAGTTTCTTCAACCTTGAGGGCAACGTTGAAAAGCGTCTCTTTCAAGAGTCGCTCTTTAATTCGCGGAAACTGAACAAACTTCCCTTCCTTACCAGCAAATGGTGAGCTGTTTACAAAGAATCGCATCGCGATAGTTGGCTCATCAACGACAACACGAGGTAGTGCTTTTGGATTATCACGCGTTGTAATCGTATCGCCTATTTCAACATCTTCTGCACCTGCAAGGATAATAACATCGCCTGGCTGCGCTTCATCGACTTCTTTATAAGAGACCCCTTCATACACTTGCAGCTTTGTCACCTTCAATGGGTTTGGCTTACCATCTTTGCCGATTACAACTAATTTATCTGACTTTTGTGTTGAACCGTGGAATACACGCCCAATAGCCATGCGGCCAAGATAATCAGAGTACGTTAAATTTAGACAGAGCATCTGGAAGGGCTCATCTTCCTTATATGAAGGACCAGGAACTGTTTCTAGAATCTGATCAAAGAGCGGCGAAAGATCTGTCGATTCAACATCAAGAGATTTTTTTGCAATACCATCACGGCCAATTGCATACAGTACGGGGAATTCAATCTGCGAATCATTCGCATCAAGATCGATAAAAAGATCATAGACCTGATTTAGAATCTCATCTGGTCGCGCATCTTTACGATCGATTTTATTAACGACAACGATGATTTTTTTATTTGCTTGCAGCGCTTTACTTAAAACAAAACGGGTCTGCGGAAGCGGCCCCTCAGATGAATCGACCAGAAGGATGGCGCCATCCACCATCATAAGCGCTCGCTCAACTTCACCACCGAAATCGGCGTGACCTGGTGTGTCGAGGATATTAATGCGAACACCTTTCCACTGAATCGAGCAGTTCTTTGCTGAGATGGTAATGCCTCGCTCCTTCTCAAGATCCATACTATCCATGACTCGGTCCTGGAGTTCTTCATGAGCCTGGAACACACCAGCCTGGCGGAACATGTGGTCAACAAGGGTAGTTTTCCCGTGGTCAACGTGAGCGATGATTGCGATATTTCTAATTGCTTGGTTTTGCTTAACTGCCATAAGCCGCACAGTATACCGCACTTTGCCCAAAAGCTCGAATCGAGGACCACCGAGGCCCTAAAACCCACAAAGAAGGGTAAAAAAGTGAAAAATAACCTTAAAAAGCCCTCTCTTAGCGGTA
>Ga0214921_10009089_pt1 | contig 12671 bp, 26 predicted proteins | sample LL1505_MetaG_FD_177992 | JGI IMG/M metagenome (GOLD analysis project Ga0214921, IMG submission 177992) | Freshwater microbial communities from Lake Lanier, Atlanta, Georgia, United States - LL-1505 | ecosystem: Environmental > Aquatic > Freshwater > Lake | place: USA: Georgia | collected... | reverse complement strand
CCATCTTCTTCATCCCCAAGTATCATAATATCATTATAATTAAGTAATTTACTACTTATTAATCTTGACATTGCCTCATTTGAAAAAATGATTTCTTCAGCAGCATCATTAAAATCAATTTCATCTTCTTCAGGTTCAAATTTTTCATCGGGATTGTTAATAATATGTTTTTCTTTGTCAGTAAGAGAATCCATACCATATTCATTTATCTTATCAAGAATGGCATCAATCATTTCTTGATTCTCATATCTAAGTTTATCCTCAACAATTCTTTTGGTCAATCTAGACATTTGACCCTCAGTTAGTATTATGTTCTTTTTTCTCATATTATTATAAATATACGAAATATCAATTAAATAATCATATTTATTATTATGAAAAAATACAAATCAATAGAAGAAGTTAAAGTTGTTCCTAAGAAAAAAATTGGGTTCGGAATGGAACACGATGTTTACCCAAGCATGAATCCTGATTTGGTTTATAAAATACCTAAAGGGAAAAATCCTAAAATTAGAATGGCTTGGGTTAAATTATTTCAAGAACATCCAAATATGTTTCCTAAAATAATAAAATCAACCGATAGGTACGTTGTTTTAGAAAAATTGGACACAAATAAAGCAATAAACGAATATACAACTTTAGATAGTTTGTTAAAAGAGGATGATGAACTACATGATTCTGATTTCGCATACACTATGGAAAATATATATAAAAACCATGATAAGGATAGGTTAGAAGCCATAGACGAACATTTTGAGAATATGGGCGATGATGCATTTAACTTATATGTTAAATGGAGAAATTTAATATTAGAATTTTTAGATATTATGCCTTATGATTACTATTCTGACCTTCACATTGGTCAATTTGGTTATTCCAAAGACGGAACATTAAAAATATTAGATTTTTAATTAGAAACAATTAAATTTCTTAGAATTTTCTTCAACATCGTTTACATAACCAAAAGCGGTATGACCGGCACCTTTTAAGTTTGGAAAATAATTTGGAATAGGTGAACCTTGATTTACTTTTAACATCCCTGGAAATTTTTTGAGATTTTCGGGTATTGAAGGTGAATTAATGAAATGTCCGGTTTTTTTATATTCGTTAAAACTTGATTCAGTTTGGAAAGGTGAGTATTTTGAGAGATTGCACGGTGCGGCATATAGTTCGTGACTTGTTGTACAATATTTTTTTATTTTATCATTCCCCATATTATGTGCAATAATTGCAAAATCTAACGCATTATTACCTGTACCTTTAATATTATCACCATCTCCTAAATATTTTTTAACAGTAGGATTTACAGAGGGAGCTTGTTGTAAACCTAATTTTAATGCTAATTTATAATCCGCGGCTAATCTGTATAAAGCACCCAACCCTTGTGATATTGAGTTAAAAGAAAAGTCATAATCACCAATTGATTTATCTAACCCGTAAGTTTTCCACGTTTCAGGCGTAAATTGTGCATAACCTAAGCTTTGACTTTGTTTCTTTTTATTAAACAAGTTTTTTACTCCTATTATTGTATCGGGTAAAAATCCTAACCCTACGCTTCTCATAGTTTCAGATGCTGAATCACTATTTTTATTATATTCACCATATTTACTCTCTCTACCTATAATACCTAACGCATATTTAGTCAAATACAATACATTTGCTTTATCAAGACCTAATATCTTCTCGATTTTTGATAAATTAGCCATTAAATACAAAACAAATGGTAGTAATTTTTCAGGAACACATCCGTACATTGATTCCGTACGTGCAATATCTTGTTGTTGTTTTTGTTTTGTCATAATTCCTCCACTAGAACTAAAAGTATCTTTAGTTTGAGTTATTACGGGAGCATTAAAATTGTATTTTGTTTGAGTTTGTTCCTGAATTACCGCTTCAATTATTTTCTGTAAATCTGATTCTGTTAATCTTATTATTTTTTTCATACTATCATTATTTTCTTTTTACCCAAGCAATCCTTAAATTTTTTGGGGGGTCACTTCTTACATCACCAAAAACATTGTGGAATATCAACGGTACACCATCTTTAATTGCCCCCACAACACCGACATGTGTATTCATACCCCATAAATTACCCTGACCAATATTTTTACCCGGCACTTTTTCTTTTTTAAGACCCATCCAAGTTTTTTCTTCTTTAAACCACGCTTCGCCACCTTCGTAAAATGCCTTCTCATGATGTTTTGACCCAGAAAAAAACAAACCAACTACATCGTCAACTTGTAATTTAACTGGAGGTGTACTGCCTAACGGAGGAACTATAGAATCGACTAATTTTCTAACCTTAGTTGTTAAGGGTCCTCCATCTTTTCCACCTCCATTTTTATCGATTTCAATCCACAAATTTACTGCGGTATCTATTTTTTGGTTTGTTAATAATGGATTAGTTGATGAATTAAATGCGGAATATATTGTTGACCCTAGTGAAGAATCATTTCTGTAGGCCAACCATGCACTTCCGACTGCGGTAATTTTTGTTAAAAAATCATTAACAAAAGTTGCACACTCTGGTTGACCTGGTTTACATATGTTATGTGTTGTATCTGAAGTACTTAGATTTAAAAAATCTATTTGGTTTTTAAATTGAGGATTAATTGTAGGACTAAGCTCTATTTTACTATTTTTATTTGGTTTTACTACCTTTTTTTTGATTGGAGTGACGGGTTTTTTTCCTTCAGCACTAGCAAGTGCAATATTTGTTAAATTACCAAAATAACCCGTTGGTTTTCCGCTTTTAAGCTTCAAAAAACCGTTTTTAATTAACTTATCTTGTAGTTCTATTACATCGTCACCTCTATCACCAAATTTTAATTTTTTCGGATTGTAATCAATTTTTTGTTCTTTCAAAACCCTTGAAATTAATCTCTTTAAGTCCGATTCAGTTAATCGTATAATCTTTTTTGACATAAACATAATTTTATAATAAATATCTATTATTATAAAAAAACCCCATTATAGGGGGTTTAATTAAGAGTTAACTTTTTTTCTTTGTTTTAACTATTTCATCAATAATTCCATAGTCCAAAGCTTCTTGACTGTCAAGCCACAAATCTCTTGACGCATCCTTCATTACTTGTTTGGCAGTTTTTCCACAATACTCACCAAGTAATACAAACAAAGTGTTATTAATTTTATTCCACTCTTTCATATCAATCTCAGCATCTTGAATATTACCTCTAAATCCTCCCGAACTCTGATGAAGCATGGTTCTTGAAAATCTCAATGAACTTCGTTTTCCTTTTGTCCCCGCTCCGAGCAATATGGAACCCATAGAAGCTGCCATTCCTGTATTGACGGTGTTTATATCACACGCAATATAGTTCATCACATCAACCATGGATAACCCTGATTTAACACTTCCACCTGGAGAATCAATGTGCATCGTAATATCTTCTTTTCCTGTGTTATCCAAGAACATTAATTGTGCTTGAACGACTGTTGACATATTGTCATTAACCTCACCGGCGACCCATAAAATTCTATCTCTCATTAATCTTGAAAAAATATCAATCTGAGTGGCTCTTAGTTCACGTTCTTCCAATATGTAAGGGGTCATGGAGGACTCAATCTGTAAACCGTAGTGGTGTAAATTTAACGAACCTTTGTTAAGGTGTTTTGTGTAATAACTTTGAAATTCTTTTCCTATATTCATAATTTATATTTTTACAAAGATAGGGGAATTATTTTAATAAATCTTTTTGATTTTTAATTTTGGGTAATTTTTATTGACATATCTTCTCATGGCTTCGTAATAATCTTTTGGTTCTAAACTAAATAAAAATATTCCATTAGAAAAATAAGGGCCACTACAATACCAATTTTCATCGTTATTAGCCGGATAACCCAATATGTGTTCCCCGTCTTTCCAAAATCCAAACCACTCATTACTAATACCATCAATCAATCCTGAATATAATTGGGTGTCTTTAAACCTCATATCAAAATAAGGTTCAATATATTTATCTAACTGTTCTTCTGTTAATTTATTGTTCATAATTATAAATCATAAATACCCAAATCTTTTTCGACCCTTTCAATTTCAGAATGTGTTAATTCTGATAAATCTTTTTCGATATGAGAAATTGTCACCTTTTTATAGTTGGATAGGGATTCTTTTTTTATTGCTGCGTATATTTTATTTTTTTCGTCTCGACTTCCTTTTTTATAGTGATTAATGATATTTTTATAATGTAAATCACCAGGACCCATTTCAGTAAGAGTTTTATATTGTCTTTCAGATATTATTATTTTCATAAATTAAATTTGTTTTATTTCGTTAATCTCTAACTCAGCACCGGGAATCCATCTTGATACTTCATATTCTACTGATGAGATAACATTATAAAAATCATCTCTATCGGTACTAATATATACATTTACATATACTTTAATTCCGTTATCAAAATCTATTCTATCCACCGTTATTTTCTCAACTGAGTTAATTTCATCAATTTCATCCATCTCACCAAGTCCCCAATCTTCAGATTGCGTGCGAATGGAACATAGTTCACCATCAATAATTCCATTAATGACATTTTCCATTGTTTTGACTTGTTCGTCAGTTATAATGTATTTCATATTATTAATAAATATCTAAAATTCGTATTCAGTGTTGATGGAATAATATGCTCTTACGGAGCCGTCCTCATTAGGAGGGAATAATATTTTATGGGTATCACCAATCTTATCATATATCTCACTAATACGCTTATCAGTATCCTTGACATACACGATATATTCATAATATGGGACAATATGTTCGTTTCTCCAATTACCTCTCTTTGTTGTTCCCTCAATAACTTCAATTCTATCAATAAAGTCATACTCGGGGGATTTAATAATACGATTAAAGTATTCATCCAATATATTCTTAAACTGTGATTCTGTGATTAGTATTTTCATAATATCTTAATTCCAATAAAAGGCGAGTCGATTATTTATTCCCATCATTTTTAGAGTATTTTCAATTAAACGAACAACGTCCAATCTTTTATCATAATCATCCATATCAAGAAATATGTTATATGCGTAATTTCTTTGTTCATCAGTATAAAATGATTTCATTTCCCTTTCTTTGGTGACATTCACATCATTAACAACACCAGGAAATTTCTCACCCAATATAAACATAATCATCTTAATTATCACTTCTTCCATAGATTATAAATATAACAAAAACCCCACTCTTATTAAGGTTTAATCCCCAACCTTATATGATTTAATATAATGTAGTTTATTCTTATATAATGGAATATAAACCAATCCGGTTGTATCCTGATTTCCGGCATCCTCCCATATTATCACATCATATCCAAATTTCTTCATAGATTCCCTAAATGGTTTATAATAAATGATATCCAATATATCGCCACCAAGTTCGGTCCATCGTCTGCTCCAATTTTCCCTATTTGAATCTTTCTTATTTAATTGCCATACCATATCCCCATTAAACTGCTCCCAATCAATTCCAATATCTTCCAATACCAACTTCCAATCATCAATACTATCCAATGGTTTATCAAAATCCAAATAAAACTCATTAAGCCAACCTCCCCTGTCATATCCATACCACTCAGCAATACTTTTCTTGGGAGTTAAAAACATTGGAAGTTTAATGTCTTTTCCTTCCAAGTTATGTCCGCCATGATATAAAATGGTCTGACCCTCATTCTCTTCTTTAATAATGTTATTTTTACAGTTATTAATATAGTTATTCACAATATCATCACCATATATCTCAATAACAACATCCCAAACTACCTCCCTATCAACCTCTTTAAACCAATCAAAAAATAATGTTTCAAACATTTCGGTCTTCATTGCTACCATATACATCTCCAATGAATCATAATCACAAGGATAATAATAAGGGTATTGGTGATGAATTAAATCTTCAAGTTGCTGATATCTTCTCAAGACAAATAATCTATCCTTTTGTGTTTCAGTAATGATAAATTTCATAATAATAAATACCGACAATAAATGAAATAATCCGACAAAGTCGGTCGGTTGCGGCGCCCAGAACAAAAGGCAGAAAATAAAAAACCCCTCTTATAAGGGAGGGGGTTTAGAATAACCTTTTTTAGTTCATACCTTGATATTCCATATATCGTTTTTTTATTTCCGGAATATACTTTTTCATATACTTAAGAAATTCTTCAACCAAATTCTTATCTTGTATTTCGGGCATAAATCCATCTTCCAAAATACCAAGAGTTGACCAAAAAACTGCATACTTATAATCATTATAATCCTCCGTTTCTTTTGGGTCCGTAGCCTCAATTGCTGATTCAAAACATAAATCAATAATAGATTCCATCTTTGAGAAAAAATTCACCTTAGTTTCCATTATAACTCTTCTAACCAGTCTATTCATATCAGATTCAGTTAATCTTACTATTCTTTTTGCCATAATATAATTTTAATATAAATATTAGAAGAAATAAAAAAAACTATCAGGTGGGGATATTATAATTCGTATTCATAACTAACGGAATAATATGCTCTGGCGGTACCATCATCATTTCTTGGAAATACTATCATATGGGTATCGGCAATCTTTTCACGTAACTCCTCAATACCACGTTCATCGTAGTCATTTATATATATGATATAATCATAAAAGGGTGTATCATATGTATCTATCCATTTTAATGTCTTGGTTGTCCCCTCAATAACTTTGATTCTATTAACAAAATCATATTCGGGATTTTGAATAACCCTATTAAAATATTCATCCAATATATTTTTAAACTGTGATTCGGTAATTAGTATTTTCATAATATTTTAATTCCAATAAAAAGCCACTCTATTATTTATTCCCATAGTTTTTAAAGTATTTTCAATTAAAAGAACAACGTCCAATCTTTTATCATATTCATCCATATCGAGGAATATATTATACACATAATTTTTTTCATTGTCGATGTAACTACTACTCATATCTCTCTCTCTTGTAACATTAACTTCTTTAACAACACCAGGGAATTTTTTATCCAATATAAAATTTATCATCTGAATTATAACTTCTTCCATGTATTATAAATATAACAAAAATCTTATCTTATTAGGGGTGGTCATGAACATTAAAGAAACTAATATTCATTTTCCATTTTTCATCACCAAGTAAGGTTCTTTCTTCCAACGATGTCATTTTGAGAAAACTACCAAGTTCAAAATTTAATTTTTTTAAGTCCTCCATTGTATAATCAGGTGATGTCCAAAGATATATTCTTATTGAATGTTCTTTATCCGGATAATGAGTACCAATTTCTCTAATATCAGCAATACCTTTAACAAAAGGATATTTATTTTTAATTATCATATCCAACCATTGTGTAAAAATAACCTCAATATCCGATACCCATTTATCTATTTCGGACTCGCGTCTATTGTGAATTTCCTTTCTCTGTTTTTTATCCAATTCGTATCTTTCATTATCTGTCATACTACATAAATATAATCATAAACAAAAAAGGGGCGGGGGATTAAAGACGACCGAAGGGAGTGGACGAAGTCCGACGGTCGACGAATAATAAGAATTTTAGGAAGAAAATAAAGAAACATGATTCACCTGAAGGGAATAAGTATCTATTACCCATTTCATAAAGTAATTTAAGGTCTCAGTCTCAGTTAAACTAAAAAATGTTGCAAGTTTTTCTACGTATATATCGGAAACCATCAAACTTTTTTCATGGCTAAGATACATCACCATTTCACTATCACCATAATTATTAGGAAAAAACCAAGACACCGCAGGCTGAGAATTAACATACTTATGTGTAACATCATAATCAATACCATTTAATAAATTATTATTAATGTATTGGTCAATGAGTTCACTTATTTGATTTTCCGTTATTATAAATTTCATAACAATAAATATAATAATTAATAAAAAAACCCCACTTTTACGGGTGGTTTTGACATTTAAACCATATTTATAATAGATGAGAAAAAATTACAAAATCAAAAGAAAACACTTAAGAAAAAAACTATTAATAATGCTACATAAAGCATTTAAAAATAAAGGAGAGGGGTTAGCCAAAATGAATGGGTTAATATAAATAACCCCCCATCTTACTAAAGGGTTATTAACCAATCTATTGTCTAAAATGAAACATGACCTTATCAAAAATTCCTAACATTTTTATAATGTTCCTAATTAGTTCCCTTATTTTATCCCACTTATTTTTATCAATACCATCAGAAAAATACTTATCATAATCAGAAGGGGATAAGAAAAACATAATATTGTAAATTAGTTTTTTTGTGGAGGCCATATATACCGCATGACGTTCAGTTATAACAAATATTTCCATATCAATTTCAGGATATTGTTGCTTAACCACAACATTTAATATGTCTTGAAGTTGTTCATTATTCATAATAATAAATATCTTATAAAATAAAATCCCCACCTTTAATCGGAGGGGACTGACTCATGCATAGTAATTAATTTCTCAAAATCCCGTAGGCTCTTAATACCAGTCCTTTCCTTAAACCATGAACTAATATATGAATGGGACGTAACCATACTAATTGAAAAAAAGTTGGATACGGTATCACCCAATTTCTGCACATATACAATGGATGTGTTACCATCAATACCATATCTAATCTCAATAACTCTTGTATTATTATCCGAATATACAAAGTAAATATCTTGAGGCATAAAAGTATAGGGGTCGTACATAAGTGTCTTATCAGATATATTAACTCCCTCACCAACATAGGTATCCAAAAACTTATATACTACCTCTTTCATACTTCTTATCTATAATTGGATAACTTAATAATTCCCTATAATCATTTATCTTATGTCTATCACAAAACCATGACCTAACATACTTCCTACATTGTTCCCTATTCTCCGAAAACATATTGCTCATAACTTCCAATAACCCAACACTAAAAAACAAATTAACACCCCCAATACGATTCTGATTAAAAAATAATATGGTGGTTCCATTATCGGACTTTACAACATATGTTTCCTTACATTCATTATAAAGAATATTCAAATGATTACGGAGGGTAATCTTTATGCCACCCCCAACATACATATCCAAAAACTCATATATTAATTCGGTCATTTCACAAAAGTAGGAAATTACCATAAATTTTCCAAAAATTTTATTTTATATATGGGGACTAATCTATTGAAGGGGGTTTAATAAAAGCAATCCTCTTAACAGGTTTACACATACAATCACATAAGTTCTGACAAAATGAAGATACAGTATCGTCATTATCCCCATATATAAAAACAATATCATTCCTAATACTTAATTCGAAAACATGATTAGGGAATTTTTCTTCCAATATCTTTATATATATTTCTACGTCTTTCATTACATGGGAAATAAATGTCTATATTTATCCGCAAAATGAGCTACACTTAAAACATGACTCTTTTTAAAAAACCAATCTTTAACAATCATTTTTGCATCATAAAAAGGAATAGAGAAAAAATTACATATAGTATTGGATAAACATTCTTCACCCGCAGAATCTACCATAGTCCCCCTTTGACTAAAACGAAGAATAATTATCCCATCACCTGAAATAACACAATAGTTATACTCAGGTTGAAAATTAAATGGATTATAAAACGTAGAACTTTTTGTCACATGAAAATCATCTTTAACATAGTGTTCCAAAAATTTATATATGTATTGTTCCATTGTATAATAATACGAAATTCTGAAAAATTTTCCAAAAATTTTATTTTAATATTCCCCCGCAAATATAAATGGGGGGTCATGTTCCATAAAATAAAAAACCCCTCATTAAGAAGAGGGGGGGGAGAAAGTATTAGGGAAGGTCGGAAAAATGATAACCCGTATCTTTATCAACAACAGAAGTACGTATACCATATTTTTTTCTACCTTTTTCTTTATACGTATTAAATGACGCTCCAACAAAAAGGCCCCTAACATCATTCTCAATCTTCACAAGTAAATATGGTTCGACATATTCAAGTGATGTGAAGGTAACAACAAAATCATCCCCCATTCTTTGTCCATCATACAAAAACTCAGAAGGAGATATCACACTTCTTAATTCCAAAAAAGAATATCTTGGAATAATTATTTGTTCTATCATTTTTATTAATAAAGATTTTATAACCGATTCATTCATATAGATAAATACCAAAATTTTCCAAAAATTTTATTTCACTTTTCCCCATTTAATTATATAGGGGGGTCCACTTTCTGAAAAAAATTATATAAACTTCGCAAAGGGGATTACCCCCCCTTTTACCTGTCAAAATGACGGAGGGGAGGAGGGGGGATACGGTAGGGGTATATATAGGGGGGAGGGGGTATCCACCCCATATGGGGGTATGTGGATAACTTTTTATATCCCCCTCCTGTGTGACAAGTTGTCCACATTATAAAATAGTTATCCCCATAATGAATTACTTATCCACACATGATGTGGATAACTTTGTTTGGTAGTATGGGGGACAAGTGATACCTTTGTATCTGACACCTATGGGAATGGTTAAGTCGGGCTGGGGGACACACCTCTTGGAGCTCAATCAGAAGTGGGATGCCTATCCCCGACTGACAAGGAGTGGCTCGTCCTATATATTATATATGATTGTAATACGTATGTGGTTACACCTTGTCGGGGGTAAGGTGTTGCTTAATCCTGTGGGTTGCATCCATCCTTATAATGGTGGTGACATACTCGGACATCTCCTGTCCTATGTCTTCCCCAATCATGATGTCCCCTATTAGATTATTAATGTCCATAGTCCTTAGTTGGATTACATCCTGTTTGATTCTATTCCCCACGTTTAACATGTATGTATATCTCATGACAGCTAATGTCTGACCCTCCCTTGAGTATCTTAATACACATGAGGTGTCATCACAATCTATTACACTGTCATATCTTCCTAATTTATTTATCCACATATACATAAGTATAGTTAACATGGGGTTTTTGTCCACACTTATTATGTGGATAACTTTTTTACTTATCCACACTGTCACACTGTCATGGGGGTTTTCCACACCGAAATGTGGATAACTTTATGTTAAAATTCTTGGATTTGTCAGAATGTCATACACACTTGGGGGATGGGATAGTCCCTTTCCCCCCATTTTGATACTACAGATATAAACATTTTCTCCCACATTTTACCACCGATATTGTGTTCCTGATAGTGTAAACCCCACTTTTTCCCCTCTGCAGGTAGTGCCATGACCACTTTTTTGACTATATGTATACTCCAGCGAATAATGGTAGTAATGGTTAATAGGCGGTGGTAGTGAACGAAGTGAACGTTAGAATACATTTATTCCAACGAATAAGTGTGTTTAGGACACACTTTAATGAACGATAATATGGGACATTACATAACATATTATATCAGTGGGGAAAAGTGGGAGTTATTATTCATATCATAATAGTCAGGTGAAACCTGTGGGTGAAACCCACCGACTAACAAGGAGTGACATGAGGTATATAAAACATAACTCATAGTATATGTAAGAAATTAAGACATATATCGGAATGTTTCCGATAACACTCTTATAATTTTACATACCATATCCCCACCTCGTTATGTTATTATAAAAGTGTAAAGTGGGGGACTATAAAAGTGTAAAATGAATGACTATAAATCTGTAAAATGGGGACTTTGTCCCCGAATTAATGAGGGGAATAAAGAATGAACTTACGAATGAGGACAACCCACCTGAAGGGTGGGGGATTTGTTGTCCGAGAGAGTGAGTTAATTGTTTATTCCATCCTTAGTTAAAAATCCTCTATCTTGTATCTCTCTGAATTGTTCAGGTGTTTCTTCGGTGTACCAAGATACTGTTAAATCCATTGCTTTTAATATTTCTATTACATCATCTAATGACTTCACTTTTGAATAGTCCATCTTGAAATGATTGGGATTTGTTTTTACTGTTAAGAATTCCCCCATATCATTTGTTCCCGTTAATAAGTTTTCGTTTTCCATACTATTTGTTTGTTTAATTATAAGAAAAATAATTGTTTATTCCATACCATTTTATTATTTTTGTGGTGTATGACCAAGAACGATATTATACATACCTACATAGATAATCATCTTCTTAATGGTGTTTATCCTGAAGAGTGTTCCTATAACCTATGGAGTCGAAATGGTGTATGTATTTTTATGTATATGGAATCACACATGCTTTTACAAGTTAAATTGAGCGTATGGAATGAACTACATAATATGTTTTCATTAACGGGCGTAGAAACAGATAGTTTATTAAAAGGTTGGGCAATACGTAATTTAGGTCTTACGAAAAGTATTTTGGTATTACCAACAAGTAATTTTATTTAGTATATGACAAAAAATGAAATAATATATAAGTTTATTGATGAGCAGGTATTCCCCGATACTAAATGGGAAACGTATAACTTTAGTTATTCTAATGGTGGTTATGTATCCTGCAGGTCTTGGTGTAAGATTCGTGATATGTTTAGTATAAGTAGAGAAGAAGTAGAACAACATCTTAATGAATACATTTTAACTAAGGTTGAGGGTCTATTGGAGTTTCATGTTATATTGGAACATGATACCTCATTTAATGTTTTATCATCGGGAAACACATGGCATGTAAATACAGTTATTACATTATGATAATGGAACAATTAAT
>Ga0214921_10009087_pt1 | contig 12671 bp, 13 predicted proteins | sample LL1505_MetaG_FD_177992 | JGI IMG/M metagenome (GOLD analysis project Ga0214921, IMG submission 177992) | Freshwater microbial communities from Lake Lanier, Atlanta, Georgia, United States - LL-1505 | ecosystem: Environmental > Aquatic > Freshwater > Lake | place: USA: Georgia | collected... | reverse complement strand
TACAAGTACAGCGACGCGCCCGCCGTGTGCGCAGCGCTTGGCGCGGAGTTGGCCACGTATGAGCAGGTGAAGGAGGCGTACGAAGGCGGCGCCGACTGGTGTAATTACGGCTGGACCAAGGGTCAGATGGCGCTCTACCCCACACAGCGCAGCACCTACGAGAAGCTCCAGATGGGCCCGGCCGAATACCGCAGTGCGTGTGGCCAAGTGGGCGTGAACGGCGGCTATTTCGACAACCCGGAACTTGCCTTTGGCGTGAATTGCTACGGCACGAAGCCGCCGAAGAATGCTACGGATGAATTGTTGGAATCTCAGGTAGCACTGCCGCCCACGCCGGCCGAAATTGATTTTGAGAAGAAGGTTCAGAAATTCCGCGACCAACTCAACACCATTACGGTTCTGCCGTTCCACAAGGGACAGTGGTCGTCGTATTAAATAGCGATGGTAAGTAAGGTATGCCTTTTGTGTCCAGCGTTGAAGGGCAATATGCGTTTGGTCGTGGAGACACTCAACAAATAACAACAAGTAATCTTTTGCTATATCTTGATGCGGGCAATCCGGCAAGTTATCCTGGATCAGGAACAGTGTGGACAGATCTTAGCACGAACGCAAATAATGCGACTGGGCTGACCGGTACAACATATAGTTCTTCAAATGGGGGATATCTGACTTTTAATGGTTCAGGATCCGGTTCACTTGTTTCAACTAAATATGATACGGCATACACTGGTAAAACCATTTTTGTGGCTGGAAGGCTTACAAGTATAGATACACTTACTTTCCGTGCGATGTTAGGTTCAGGAACAGGTGGTAGAAACTTTAATCTTTATTTTTATAGTCCATCCTCTGGAGCATATCAGCTTCATTTTAGTTCTGGTGGTTTCGGATCTTTTAGCAGTAATATGTCGTACACGCCTGGTAATTGGTTTACAGTAGCAATCACTCATGCTACCGATGGAACACTTCGTTATTTTTTTAACGGTGTACAATTAAATCAACTAACGCAGACATTTGCGCAGTATTCAAGTAGTACAGAATATGTTGGACGCGCCGACAACTTTTGGAATGGACCGCTGGCTGTAATTACTGTTTATAAAACAAATCTAACACCCGCAGAAATTCTTGCGAATCATAATGCTGTGAAAGGCCGATTTGGGTTGTAAATAAAGATAGAAATTGTTTGAAATTCTGGACTTCAAACAATTTATTCAAGTTCGTTTATTCGTCGTCGTAGGCCGGCGGGTCATACTCTTCCGTTTTCACAAAGTCACCGTCTTCCGTTTTCGCAATCAGTCCTTCGTCCTCCAGCAAATACATATCGCGCTGGATACAATTCAACAAAACAAATTGAATGTAACTGCGCCACTCAGGAACGGCGTTTTCCCAATGCGCATCATCAATGACGCGCCAAAACGCGGCCCAGTACGTTTCTGAAAAAACCATCGTTTCCAAATAATCCATCCACAGCGTCTCAATCGCGTTTGTCCATCCTGGCGGCGGATTGCGAACACGACGGGAGAAGATCACGCGCTTGTTGTTGTTGCGTGAAGCAGCGCGGTACAAGGCACATGTTGCTTCACACAGTAAATTATAGAATTTCTGGCGTGTGTCGGCTAGTTCAAACCGTTTTTGCTCCACGTCATTCATAAACTTGGTTGCGACGGCGTGAACGCTTTTTGCGGGCGATATGTCGTCGCTGTTCGACGTGTGAAACCATTGCGTGATCTTTTCCGATATTTCATTCAAATACGGATTCATATTTCAAGAATGGAACGGGGGAAGGAGTTGTTTCTGAAAAAAGGTCGGGAAAAGGCGCCTGTGCTTCTTACGCGCGCGCTGCTGCTGCGGGGGTGGTTGTCGTCTTTTTCAAATACTCGGTGTGCTTGATTGTGCGGTTGGCTTGAACAAACTCCAGGATCGCAGCTGTTTCGTCGGGGCGGCCCTTTGCCTTGTAATAGTCGTGAAGGGACGATTCCAAAAAAGTCCAGGAGAGATCCGATTGTTTCGGTTTGGTCGCGCGCTGTAAGGTTGCGCCTGTGATTTGAAGAACCGCGTTGCGCATACCCGTTGCGTCCAAAAGACGCAAAATACGGTCCTCAAATTCGGAGCGTTTTGTTCGGGCGTTTGTGACCTGCTTCTGGAGCGATTCTGATAAATTGTCGAAGTGGACCCAGTGGCGGACTGAGTCTACAAGATCCATAGAAGGGGTTGGCGCTGGTGCTGCCGCTGCCGCAAGAGACAGCGGTCCGGGTGTAGACATTCTGTTGTCGTCTGTATTTCTTTCTATTTCTGCTACCGCGGCGGCGCGTGGTAGGAGCACGTGATCTTGAAATACGCGGAACAACCACAAAGGGCCGTATCAGGATCCTCGTCGCGGTGGTAGTCGCAGGTACCGTCGCGACCGTAGCAACCGCAAGGGGCTTCGTCGTCCGTCGCCGTCTGGTTTGTATAGAGCACGAATTGGACGGTGGGGTAGCGAGTGACTGTATTGTAAAGGCAGTGGAGGGCGCGTGCCAAGAAGCCGTCCACATTCACGCCGACCCACAGCGGAGACTCGCGGGCCGTCCACCACGCCTCAAAGCCCAGCGTGTCCTCAAACAGATAGTGAGGGTTCAGATAGTGCTGAAGGTTAAGGACGCACAAATCGGGCGCCGGACCCAGAAGATCACGAAGGGCATCGTCCTGCGCGCTGTTCTGGCCCGTCATGAGACCGCGAGTCTTGATGTACGCGATCACGCCTCGTGTAACCTCGCTCCGCGGGACCTTGGATCCAGCGGGGCGACCGAGGAACGCGCAGAGCGCATCCGAGATCGCGTGGGGCGTGTTGAAGACACCCTCTGATTTGCCGATGCTCAGAGGGGTCCAGATGTGAAGGTCGCACTCCGGCTGATCAATCGGCGCGGACGAATGAACGATGCGGATATGGGAAGACATCAGGAAAGAAGTGTAGGAAGTTCAGAATTCAGGACCGGTCACTCTATGACCAGGACCTGAATGCGTTCAATTTTTCTCAATACCGACCCGTGAAGAGACGGCGATACGGGTCCCAATTGTCCATTTCCTCCTTGTGGTGAAGAGGTGTTGTCTTATACGTGGACTTGAACGCGGGTCTCTGAATCGGAGTCAGTCGCCACGTTGGTTCCGGCTTGTGCTTGGCCGCTTCCTTCTCAGCCCGTTCAAGCACCTGCGCTCGTGCGACCGCTTCGTAATATTCAAGCCATTCAGCGCGCGACATTGCGTGTTGAACAGGGAGGATGGGCATTTATTGCTTTACTAAGGGCGTCTGGCTTTATGTGCGACACTGAACTTCAAACAATTGATCAATGAAGCATGGATCAATTGTTAAATATGAATTGCGGTCTCGGGTGGGATCGAACCACCGACCTTAGAGTTAACAGCTCTACGCTCTCCCGATTGAGCTACAAGACCACGGTGGAACCATCAGCGGTGGCTCCATTCGGGGTATTTATTAGAAATTCAACAATTAAACGCGGCTTTTCTCGGATTTCACGAGTGGCTAGGTCGTTATTTTTTAAATCGTGCCCACCAGGTACTTTTTGTGGAAAAAAGCACCAAACCGTTGTGCGATGCACATGACCACAGTAGGACTCGAACCTACGACATCTTGATCCGAAGTCAAGCGCTCTATCCAACTGAGCTATGCGGCCTTCGCATTAAAAAATGCCGTAATGCTTCCGTCGGGAATCGGACCCGAACCATTTCCTTGGAAGGGAAACATTCTACCACTAAACTACAGAAGCTTTGGTTGAGGCCGCGCCTCTTTCTCACGGGCCGGATTCGAACCAGCGACCAAGGGAGTGCTGCTTAGCATTTCTACGATGCTACAATCCCGTGCGCTGCCTTTGCGCCACCGCGAGTATGTTACTGTTCAAGCAACGATCTTAAAAATTAATCATGTATGAATTGCTTCTGCGAATTTACGCAGTCGCCGCCTTGGGGTAGTGGGGCTTCAGGTAGCGCTGGAGATTCAGGATCTTCAGCTCATCCGACTCCTTCAGCGCCAGCAGCTTGCGCAGGGGCGCATCGGCCTTGATCACCTGCTTGTCCATCAGACCCTTCTCGCGCGCGTAGGCGCAGACGCGAGACGTGACCTCGCAGCGAGGGATCTGCGTGCCCTTGGCGACGCCGAGGAACAGGCAGAGCGCATCCGAGATGGGCGTGGGGCGGTTGAAGACGGTGTCCTTCTTGGGCTTGTCGGCATCACCCTCGGCCTTGCGCGCGCGGCGGCCCTTGGCGGCCTTCTTCAGCTCCTTGGGAACCTGCTTCTCCAGGATCTTCAGCTCCGAGTGGATCGCGGCGACGGCGGAGCGCAGCGCGTTGACCTTCTCAACGGCGGCAGAGACGCGGGCGGCGACGTTGACCTCCTCGGTGTGGGTCTCCGTGGTGTTAACGGGCGCAGGGACGGCAACGGGCGCAGGGGCAGGCGCAGGGGCCGCGACAGGCGCAGGGGCAGGCGCGGCGACCGTGGTGGCGGGCGCGGCGACCGTGGTGGTCTTGGTCTTACGACCAGTGGACTTGGCGGCAGTGGAAGCGGCAGCGGTAGACGAGGACATTTCTCTTATGACGGTGGCCGAGGAAGTTTTGTGGCTAAACAAACGCGGGAATACTGTCTTCCACTACGGCGGCGAACATTCTCAATTTTGGCCGGGACCGGGGGGAAAAACGAGACCCTCGCGCGCGTTTGTGCGTTTATTTCCTACACAAAATCGCCGCCCATATGTTTCCCAGAGGGATGAACCCCGGATCTAAAAATGTGTTATTTCTTTCTTCATTAGAAAGAGATGGATCCCGCTCTCATTTCCCATGTGGGTCCGCAACTTCCTATACCCGACCCAAAAACAGTCAAATGTGCGAATATCAAATCCAGGAAAGATCCTAAAAAACAGTGTACAAACACTGCGACCCACGGCGCTTATTGCGGAATTCATCACAAACATCCGACCCCATGGTCTCCCGATTCAATTGCCGATCGCGTACGGCATCGCAAAGCAAAGAAAAAGGGGACAGTCGGTGTTGATCCGTCCACGGTGGCGAAGGCTGCCGCGCGAATCCAGAAATGGTTCCGTCTTTTCAACGGCCTGCGTCTGTTCAAGCGCTACGGACCCGCCTATTTCTGCCGCGACTTGTGTACAAACGACAGCGATTTCTTCTCAACCGATCCGGTCCAAGATATCAGCGGGGGATACTTTATTTCCTACAAAGATCCTGATCACCATGTTTACGGATTTGATGTGCGATCGGCACATACGTTGATTTACAGGGCGCGAACAAGCGGCGAATCGGCGATGAACCCCTTTACTCGCTCTGCATTTCCTACAGTCTTCCTCCGATCGGTTGGGGCGCAGGTCCGATGGCTTGGTGCGCGCAAAATGCCGACCGAGTGGGCGCCGCTTGCGCCACCCACCCCTGAGCAGCAGGTGCGCATGAAAGTGGTGGACCTGTTCAACAAAATCGACGAACTGAATTATTATTCATCCCCTGATTGGTTCCTGGAGTTGGACCAGCGGGGGCAGCGGTACTTGTACACCACGCTTCACGACATTTGGACGCATCGTGCGGGACTTTCTATGACCCAGAAGGCGTCCCTTGTTCCACAGTTCCAGCACCGGCTTTTCCGGCATCCGCCGTGGGCTATTCGCGAACTCCCGTTGGAAACGCTTCAACGCCTGAACATGGCGACGATTCGCATGCTCATCACATCCGCCGCGGATCGCAATGACCGCATTTTGGGTGCTATGTACGTGGTGACGGCGCTCACGGTTGTGAATGAGACGGCGCGCACGGCCTATCCTTGGTTGTACGAAAGCGTCGCGGAAGAAGAGGCAGAGCCTGCTGCTGCGGCCGTCGCGGCAGCTGCTGCGCATATCCAAGTGCGCCGCAACGGAATTATTCAAGCCCTTGGAATTGGCTGGCTGAACGATTTGCTGGCGCTGACTGCCGCCGCAGGCGGCGCAGGCGGAGCAGCAGCCGAACCGCCTGTACTTGAATTACCTCCGCCGGCCGCAGAAGACGGTAGCGAATGAATAAGAAAACGGGAGGAAACTCAATCGGCGGCCCCCGGAATCACGGCCCCCCGGACCAAAATTGAAGCCTCCCGGCGCGTTTGAGTGCGGTAATTATTCCCTCCCTTCTCTGTATCAGAAAGCCAACCCAAGCCACAATGTCTACCATCACTGCCTCCAAGTTCAATGCTTCCCTTCTGACTACCAGCGACATCAAGAAACTCGACAATGGTTCCTCTCAGGTTTACATCAACTACGACTCCAAGAAGCTGCGCGTTCAGGGCCCGCAGCTGTCTGTCCCCTACGACTCTGGTGATTACCAGGGCAACCAGAAGTTCAAGGCCCAGTTCAGCCTGAAGGGCGCCGACAAGAACGCCCGCGTCGCCTCGTTCAAGGCCATGATCGAGGCGATCGATGACTTCGTCATCGACACGGCGACCAAGAATGCCGGCAAGTGGTTCAAGATGCCTGGTGCTAGCCGCGAGATGATCAAGATCCTGTACACGCCCTCGCTGAAGTACAGCAAGGACAAGGTGACGGGTGAGATCAAGACCGAGTACCCGCCCACGTTCAGCGTTGCGCTGAAGCAGCGCAATGGCGCGCATGAGGCCGAGTGCTTTGACGACAAGGGCGTCCTGATTGAGGGTGTTTCGCCCGTGGAGGTTCTGCGCCGCGGCGCGGAGGTTGTGCCTGTCGCTGACGCCACCGGCATCTGGGTTGCCGACAAGAAGTTCGGCCTGACCTGGAAGCTGTACCAGGCGCTGGTCAAGGTTCCTGCCGAGGGCGGTGTTGCGCGCGGCTTCGTCGGTGTTGACGAGGACACGGGTGTGAGCCTGGTTGAGGAGTCGGCTCTGCTGTCTGCGGTTCTGCCCGCGGCGAAGGCAGCGCCTGCTCCTGCTGCTGCGCCTGTGGCGGAGGAGGAGGACGAGGAGGATGAGGACGAGGAGGAAGAGGAGGAGGAGAGCGACCACGAGACGCCTGCGCCGCCTGTTCCTGTTGCGACCGTGAAGCCCAAGCCCGTCGCCGCCGCTCCTGCGCCCGCGCCTGTGCCTGCGGCAACTGCGGCTGCGAAGCCCGCAGGTCGCCCTCTCAAGAAGGCAGCCGCAGCGGCGCCCAAGTAAACTGTAGGAAATACAGACTTTCAATAATCAAATCAAAAAATCACAAAAACATTTTTGATTTGATTCTGTAGATATGGACTCATTTAACATTGAAACAGTTCCCGAGTGGGCGTTCAATTGGTGCTACTTTTTCGCCGGCATGGCGCTCGTCGCGGTCTTCTCCGGCTTCAGCGTCTTTTTCGTCAGTAAGCGCCTGGGAACTGGTTTGGTGCTGCTGTACCTGCTTTCCGCCGTTATTCAGGCGGCGACAAGCATGACTATGTTTTGGATGTGCCGCACGTCACTGAATCCCGGATCACGCAACGCGGGTTGCGGTAAATCACCATGGTATGGAGCGCAGTAAACAATTTTAATTCTGAGATCTGAACTGAGCAAGTCATATCTGAGAATAACCCTAAATTTCAAACAATTGATCTGAAATTGTTTGCCCGATGTAGAAATGTCTTTATTTCAGGCGGCATTTGCCGGCAACTTGGCGCGAGTTCAAAGATTAATAGCCGCAGGTGCTAACGTGAATGATGCTTTGTCCGATGGCTCAACATCCTTGTTTATCGCTTCTTACCAAGGCCATAAATCTGTTGTGGATGCGCTAATCGCAGCAGGCGCAAATGTGAATGCTGCTACTGAAAATGGCAGAACGCCTTTGTCTATCGCTTCTTACCAAGGCCATACATCTGTTGTGGATGCGCTAATAGCAGCAGGCGCAAATGTGAATGCCGCTATGACCGATGGCTCAACACCTTTGCTTATGGCATCTCAACCAGGTCATACATCTGTTGTGGGCGCGCTAATAAGAGCAGGCGCAAACGTGAATGCCGCAAAGACCAATGGCGCAACACCTTTGTCTTTAGCATCTCAAGAAGGTCATACATCTGTTGTGGATGCGCTAATCGCAGCAGGCGCAAACGTGAATGCCGCAAGAGATAATGGCGTAACACCTTTGATTATCGCATCTCAAAAAGGTCATACATCTGTTGTGGGGGCGCTAATAGCAGCTGGCGCAAACGTGAATACCGGAAATATCTATGGTGTAACACCTTTGTTTATGGCATCTCAAGAAGGTCATACATCCGTTGTGGATGCGCTAATAGCAGCAGGCGCAAATGTGAATGCCGTAAGAGACAATGGCGGAACACCTTTATTTATCGCATCTCAAGAAGGTCATAAATCTGTTGTGGATGCGCTAATCGCAGCAGGTGCGAACGTGAATGCTGCTATATTCAATGGCGCAACATCATTGTTTATGGCATCTCAAGATGGTCATAAATCAATTGTACTTTCACTGCTTTCTGCGGGAGCTGATATTCGATCACCTAACTTTCAAGGAAAAAGTATATTTGAACATGCGAACGAAGGAAGATTTACACCTGAAATCAACGAACTCATTATTGATGAAATGTATGCAGCCAATGAACCTCTTGGTGAAGAAAATTCTGCGGCACGAAACGCTGCTTATGCAGCAAGAGTGCCGCCTAGGACGAAACCAAGTAGGCGTGGTCGCAGAGGCACGCGTCGCTTGCGACGCACCCGTCGCTTGCGTCGCTAGAGAAGTTCCGGAATACCAGGTAAACAATCTGAATAAATTGTTTGCCCGATGTAGAAATGTCTTTATTTCAGGCGGCATTTGCCGGCAACTTGGCGCGAGTTCAAGAATTAATAGCCGCAGGCGCAGATATGGATGCTGCTGATGGGAGTGGCGCAACACCTTTGTGGATCGCATCTAAATTTGGTCATACATCCGTTGTGGATGCGCTAATAAGAGCAGGCGCAGACGTGAATGCTGTTAATAAAATTGGCACAACACCTTTGTCTATAGCATCTCAACGTGGTCATACATCTATTGTGAATGCGCTAATAAGAGCAAGCGCAAATGTGAATACCGCAAGGAACAATGGCGCAACACCTTTGTTTGCCGCATCTGAACATGGTCATAAATCTGTTGTGGATGCGCTAATAGCGGCAGGGGCGAATGTGAATGCTGCGATGACCGATGGCGCAACACCCTTGTCTATCGCATCTGGAATTGGCCATAAATCTGTTGTGGATATGCTAATAAGAGCAGGCGCAAATGTGAATGCTGCTAGGACCGATGGCGCAACACCTTTGTTTATGGCATCTCAAGAAGGTCATGAATCTGTTATTGACGCGCTAATAAGAGCAGGCGCAAATGTAAATGCTGATGTTGGGAGTGGCGTAACACCTTTGTATATAGCATCTCTAAAAGGTCATAAATCAATTGTGGATGCGCTAATAAGAGCAGGCGCAAATGTGAATGCTGCGACGACCGATGGCGAAACACCTTTGTTTATGGCATCGCAAAAAGGTCATACATCTATTGTGGATGCGCTAATAAGAGCAGGCGCAAATGTGAATGCTGCGACGACCGATGGCGCAAATGTGAATGCTGCGACGACCGATGGCGCAAATGTGAATGCTGCGACGACCGATGGCGCAACACCTTTGTTTATCGCATCTCAAAAAGGTCATAAATCAATTGTACTTTCACTGCTTTCTGCGGGAGCCGATATTCGTTCGCCTAACTTTAAAGGAAAAAGTATATTTCAACATGCGATCGAAGGAAAATTTACACCTGAAATCAATGAACTCCTTATTGATGAAATGTATGCAGCCAATGAACCTCTTGGTGAAGAAAATGCCGCAGAAAGAAACGCTGCTTATGCAGCAAGGGTAACTTGGACGAAACCAAGCAGGCGTGCTCGTCGTGGAACACGTCGCTTGCGACGCACCCGGCACTTGCGTCGCACCCGTCGCTTGCGTCGCACCCGTCGCAGCTAGATAAATCCCTGAATTTCAAACAATTGATCTGAATGAAATTGTTTACCCGATCTAGGAATGTCTTTATTGAATGCGGCATTTGCCGGCAACTTGGCGCGAGTTCAAGAATTACTAGCCGCAGGCGCAAACGTGAATGCTGCTGAAGATGGCGCAACACCTTTGTTTGTCGCATCTGTACTAGGTCATACATCTGTTGTGGATGCGCTAATAGCCGCAGGCGCAAACGTGAATACCACAAAAGACAATGGCGCAACACCTTTGTTTGTAGCATCTCAAAATGGTCATAAATCTATTGTGGCTGCGCTAATAAGAGCAGGCGCAAATCTGAATGCTGCTATGACCGATGGCGCAACACCTTTGTATATAGCATCTCAAAAAGGTCATACATCTGTTGTGGATGCGCTAATAGCCGCAGGCGCAAACGTGAATACCACAGCATTCCATGGCGGAACACCTTTGTTTGTAGCATCGCAAAAAGGTCATAAATCTATCGTGGCTGCGCTTATCACAGCAGGCGCAAATCTGAATGCCGCTATGACCGATGGCGCAACACCTTTGTTTATCGCATCTCAAGCAGGTCATACATCTGTTGTGGTTTCACTGCTTTCGGCGGGCGCTGATATTCGTTCGCCTAACTTTAAACGAAAAAGTATATTTCAACATGCGAACGAAGGAAGATTTGCGCCTGAAATCAACGAACTTATTATTGATGAAATGTATGCGGCCAATGAACCTCTTAGTGAAGAAAATGCCGCGGTACGAAACGTTGTGAGGGCAGTAAGATTTCCTTGGGAAAAACCAAGCAGGCGTGCTCGGCGAGGCACCCGACGCTTGCGTCGCACCCGACGCTTGCGTCGCAGCCGACGCAGCTAGATAAATCCCTGAATTTCAAACAAATTACTAAAAATTGACACTCCTACGTTTCTATTTTTTTTAAAGTTAGCAGATGGACTCTAAATCACGTGATAAACTGATTGCGCTCTGTAAGGAGCAGAAGATCAAAGGATATAGCGGAAAGAAGAAAGAAGATCTTGTGAAACTTTTGAAGGAAGCAGAATTTCCTACAGCGAATGAAGCACCTATCAATAGTGTGACGTTCAGCATGCCTGATGCTGCTACTGCTACTGCTCCTACTGCTGTTGCTGCTGTTGCTGCTGTTGATACAGAGGCGCGATTGGAACACGTTAGCGTTGGCGGCGCAACCTACGAATACGAATATGAAAAAGATAAACCTTATTTGCGCGATTTCCTGACCAAGTACCGCACAAAAACGGGCGGCTACAAACGTATTATCTCGTCTCCTCTTCGATATGCCGGCGGGAAGACGAAAGCCATTTGTATGATCCTAGAGCATATGCCAGCGCTGAAGGAAAAGAAAATTGTTTCCACCTTCTTCGGCGGCGGTTCGTTTGAACTGGCACTTTCAACCTACCTTGGATTTGAAGTCATCGGCTACGACATTTTCGGAATGCTGACAAACTTTTGGACGCAGATCATCGAACATCCAGCCGAATTGTATGAAGCGATGAAAACGCTGAATCCAACGACCGACGAGTTTACACGCAATCGTCACATTCTTCTTCATTACTGGGAAAAGATTAAACCCGCTGATCTAGAATATAAGACCAAGAATCGTCTTGAACTAACGGAAGATGAAAAAATGCGACTGGATCCGAGTCCTCTTCTTCAAGCCGCATATTACTACTATAATATGCAGTTGTCCTATGGTCCCATGTTCCTTGGCTGGCCAAGTTCCGTCTATCTTGACGAAGGGCGCTACAAAGATATTCTGGAACGCGTGAAATCCTTTTCGCCAGGGAATGTGAAAGTCAATTGTGATGTCTTTGAAAATGTCATCAAACGCCATCCTAACGACTTCCTATTTCTAGATCCGCCGTATTATCTGGGTGGAGACTCTAAAATGTTCAAAGGCATGTATCCCAATTGTAATTTCGCCATTCACCATGATTCATTTGATCACGCGTTGCTTGCAACGCTTCTCAAGGAACACAAGGGTGGATTCTTCATTACCTACAATGACTGCCCCACTATTCGGAAATTCTATGAAGGTTTCAAACAGATCTTCCCAACTTGGCAGTATACGTACGGACAAGGTGAAAAACGAATTGGTAAAAATCGTGAAGAGGGAACGAAGGACAATATTAAGGAAAGCCACGAGATCTTCATTATTTGTCCTCCTCTACAGAAACCTTCAGGTGGCGCAGGTTCTTCATGAGCAACGCGATCCACATGTCGCCTTTATTTCCGTTAGCGCCCAGAAAATGGCTTTTGTGCGTGCTTCGGTATTCATATGTCAGATACTGAATACCCTCGAAATCACCCTTCATGCGACCGCTTGCAAGGATTCGCCAAACACTATCAGTCACAATATAATTCACAACATCATCCATCTTGAAGAAGATCCATTGCTTTGCAGTCTCATCAAGGTACACAAGCCAATCCGCCGGTTTCGGAGACGCTGATTTTTTCAAGTACTTTTGCCAAAGCGCCGGTGTTGAAACAGCTGCCAGTCGTTCTTCGTCTGTTTTGGAAGATTCCAGCTCAGGAATACGACCCAGAACAAACTGGAGATTCCGACCACGTTTGTTAGATACGTTGGGTGCTTTTGCAACATCAATGCCAAACGTCTCTAGAAGAATCGTGACGAGTGCTCGCGTATTTGGATTGCAAAGATCCATCGTGCTGTCTGCCTCTGGTTTGCTGTCTGCCT
>Ga0214921_10009086_pt1 | contig 12672 bp, 10 predicted proteins | sample LL1505_MetaG_FD_177992 | JGI IMG/M metagenome (GOLD analysis project Ga0214921, IMG submission 177992) | Freshwater microbial communities from Lake Lanier, Atlanta, Georgia, United States - LL-1505 | ecosystem: Environmental > Aquatic > Freshwater > Lake | place: USA: Georgia | collected... | reverse complement strand
TTTCTCTGTAGGGGGGCTACTTTACTTTCTCTGACTTGACTTGCCTCATGACAGCCCGGCTACAGGAAGAAAGGGCTTCAGGTCAGGATTCAGGGAGAGCTATGCGCCTGCGGTCACGGGGGCTGTATGTGCGTGTATGAGCTTTGCATGTACTGAGAGACGCGCGGCTCACTCCGGGATACCATGGCACTCCAGCGAAGCGATTTCGCGAGCCCGTTCACTGAAGCATTGAAGCGGCAGGTGTTGAGCCCCGTTGCCGCCGCACGAAGAGCACTACTCCTGAGACAGCGAGAACGAGGGAGAGAAGCTGATATCCCGTCCACGAACCGATCAGGAGCGTTTCATGGCGCATCCATTCGTGAGCGAATCGGAAGGTCCCGTAGGCGATCATGTAGAGATGAAAATGTTGGCCCGTGAGTATCTTTCTGTAACGTAGGATCGCGAATATGGCGGCAGCGGCGAGGTTGAAGAGGAGTTCAATCTCAGAGGCTGGCCAGTGTACTGAGCCATCCGCGTGTGTGACGGTGTACCAAGCGGGTGGCAGCTCCTTTCCTGGGCAGCATCGGTTCGTCATGCATCCCAACCTCCCAAGAGCGATACTCAGAGGAACCATCTGGGCGAAGAGATCCCCGGTAACTCCATCATACCGAACGAAACGCTTGGCGATCTCGACTCCGACGTAGCCACCGAGGATGCCACCCAGTACGGTTTTTCCGACGAGTATCATCTCGGGCCAGTCGGGGTTGTTCAGGAGGATCGGAGCCTCGGCGAATAGATACCCGAGCTTCGAGCCACACGCTGCTCCTATCAGGGCTCCAAGAACGATCAGGAACATCTGAGGGGAATCGCCGCGATGGGAGCGCCAAAAAGCCACGCTACAACCGATCGCCATCAGCATGAGAAGGCTTGAGAGGAGGCTCATGCTCGGCTGTCCGGAAACCCGGAGTAGTATCGGCAGAAGGAATCGAGCTTTCCATCCGGACGGATCACGTGGGTGCAGCACCTATCGATTCTATCTTCGTCCCAGCTTCGAGCGTCCATGAACGGTTTTACAAAGATTCTAAAGGTATGGGATTCATCGAGCTCGCACTGTTTAAGGAGCGCCCCAAGGGGCTCGGATTCACAACCACACTGAGAGAGATCCTCCAAGCTGTAGCGAACTCTGTCAGCGAGAAAACCTTGTAGAGACTTTAAATTAATGAGGTCGCTGATTGATTGGATACCGCCGTCGACTTTGAGCAGATAGCCGATCGTGGCGCAGTTCGGATCTCCGCACGGAAGGGGGGTGAAGTCCTCGTGCTTGAGTTTGCCGTCGGACTGCGCGACCGCGTTCATAAGTATATCCGCCACGGAGTAGGGCGAGTCGTTCCTTCGTGCATCAGCAGGTTGCCGGCCACTAATAAAGACGGGCTGAAAAGTGATTCCCCGCACGTGCGGGAAGGAGAGACCGTAGGATATCGACGACCAGAGGTTTGAGATGTTGTCGGGCGTTACGGTCATGGCAAGGGTGACGGGCAGCTTCATATCGCGCGCACGCGCAAGAGCGGTTTCCTTCATTGACCGCAGATCCGCCCCGCGTAACTCCCGTTGTCCCTCAGCCCCAGTGCCATCAAATTGAAGGTAGAGTTGAAGATTATCGTACGAAACCCGTTTGGCGAGCTCGGCGGCAAACGAGGGATCTTTTGCGAGGAGCACGCCGTTGGTATTTATGAGTAAATACTGGATGCGGGACTCCGCTTTGATCCAGTCGATCAGCTCAAAAAACTGCGGATGGAGCGTTGGCTCGCCCCCTGAGAGCTGCAGTATCTCGATGCCCCCCTTTCGGTTGAGGACCCCAAGGATCCGCTCCTTGATCGAATCGAGTGAGTGAGCCGCGACCTTTGAGCCGGTTCCGACCGGTGAGTTCGCGTAACAGGTCGGGCAGGCGAGGTTGCATGAATCCACGATCTCAATCAGCGCCAGACAGGTCGAGAGCGATTCGAAGGGTGTCGCGGAGGGAAGTTGCGCGTTTCGTCCAAGCACTCCGGTTGCGGATTCCGCCGCGTTGCAGGTCTGGCCAGGAGCACAGCATTTTTGTGAGCCATGAGAGAGCCAATAAAATCGATCGTCGCTACTGATGACGTATGACTGTTCTCCGTGTTCAGGACAGGTACGCACCATGAGAATCTTTTTTCCATCCCTTACAACCTTAGCAGGCGCCTTTGAGAGGCACACGGTGCACCTGCTCACGGTGTGTTTGATGATCGATTCCTGCGGTGCGAGGATGGAAAGTGACTTTACCATTTTTCAGCCAATTTTAGTGTCGCTATACACATGGCAAAGGTCACAAAGCCATTCACTATCATGACCCCGATCCATAGAAATAGTCCAACGAAGGGATTACGGCTGCTGGTGGGATTTAAGCTCTTCGCCAGATCGAACGCACCGAAGAGGGGACCGAGGAGGCCAAGAGGGACCGTGATGAGTGCGTACAGCATGAGTATGCTTTCGAGGGCCGAGTCAGGCACATAACGAGAGGCTAAGCTCGCGATAGCTCCGAGGGCGACAAAGCCTAACAGTGCGAGGGAGGGTGCGCCCAGTAAGAGCAGTCGCCAGGTCGGTGAGAGAGGCTTGTAGGGACGTTGTGATCCGTCCGTGTCGCTTGATTTTGGGGTTGGATTAGTGGGCTCACTCATAGCAGTATAAGCGTAATATAAACAGGCCAGGTTCGCCCCATAAATCTTCCTGCAGCGGGGTTCCCCCTCGTCCGGACCCTTGAACCCCTTGCAACCCAGCTCTTTTCACGAACCTGCTGTACAAAATGCCATTTTTGCTGATATGTGGTCCCTACGCACCGATCATGAAGTGGCTTTTCTCGCTAACCTCCCTCCTTGTGACCCTTTTCTTGGCTGAGCACCTCGTTCGGTGGGTGCATCCTGCTCCGTCGATATTTCGATTTCTCCGTGGTGGTAAAGAGAGTGCGTATCAGCTCTCCTCCAACCCGGTCTTGGGCTATGAACTTAAGGAGAACGTTCGATCGGATTCGCCGGATTGTCATCACACCTTCGACTACACGAATACTCTTGGGCAGCGTGATAGGGAGCGAACTCCACACGGTGCAAGCACTACACGGCGTATCATCTTGCTGGGAGACTCAGTCGTTGCGGGGCACGGGATCTGTAATATGGAGAACACCATCTCTCAGCAGCTTGAGAGGGTGCTCAACTCAGAAGCCACCGAGGTTCTTAACTTCGGTGTCGGGGGGTACTGCACCCGTGCAGAGGTCGAACTCTTGAGGGTCAAAGGTCTCCAGTTTCATCCTCAGGAGGTGGCGGTGCTCTTTGTGAACAACGATTACATCAACAGTAACGGCTCTATTCTCAGTCAGATCAAGGCTCACCGTCCCGCGTGGCTTGAGTATGCGTTCCGTAAGTCTCACATCGTTCGATGGGTATGCCTCCACTTCGATATAGCTGACTTTCGTAAGGATTTTGATCCGAAGCAACGAGCTTCCGCTAATCAAAGCGCCCTGGGTGATTCGAATATCGCGGATGGAATGGCGCTCCTCTCGAGGCTAGCGGCTGAGCACGACTTCAGGGTACAGGTTTTCTGTGGCCCTACTTCACAGACGGTGGGATTGAGGAGCCGCGACCGATCGATAGCAGGGGCGATACAGGACCTCTGCTTATTGAAACGCTCGCGCAACAGTATGGTATCCCGAGCTACCGCTTGAGCCCATTTTTTATGGATGATTTTGAAAAGTTTCAGGCCTCGGGAACGATTAAGCCGGGCAAAAAGATCTCCCCACGCTGGACCTACACTATCGGTGACGGGATCCACCCGTCGGAGAGGGGCGCGGAGACGGCGGCTCGTGCTATCGCCGCTATTCTTGGGAAGTAGGACTCGGCCCGACTACGGCGGGTTTGATGATTGCCGCGTTCTAGCTTTATCGTTACGCTACCTCGAAGTGTAGCGAACTGTGGGGTCGTGTCATGTATCGTTTTCGTAGTGTGATGGTATCGATGCTTCGTTGTGCCTTCGGAGGCTCGGCTGCTTTACTTTCGGTAGCGATAAGTGGATGCGGGTTTATGATCCCTACACCTTCGATCGAGTGTGTCCACAGACAGGGCGATTGCTTTGACCTCAGTATCAATGAGACGCAGGTTGTGCCCATCGGATACAGGACCAGGAGGCTCATCGAGCCGTATAAGTATAACGCTGATGCTGCACTTCTGGCAGACCTGGGTTACATCGAATGGGAGGTGGTTCGGCCGATTCATGGTCGCTTGGAGATTAGCGGAAGGGAGAACGGCCGGGATCCGTATTGGTTCGGACGTGACGCAGGCGTGACTGAGCCGATTATCGTTCCGCTCGATGGTCAGACCGTACGTTTCTCAGCGTCGATCGGGAGCTCCGCTCCTGGAGATCCTCGCGGTGTCGCGTTACTGCAAAAGCATCTTGCGCAGGAGTCCCTTCCCCCCGGCAACTACATCATCATTGTGGATTACTCAGGGGCGCTGAATTGGGATCGTAAGCACGTGTTCGTGCGTGTGGAGTAGGTCGGCTGTTCGTCCTGTGTGCTGTTAGATCGAATCGTTCGCGTGGCGATGAAGTTCGATACCTCCAGTTATCATACGGCCCGCCAGGAGTCGGGCCCTCCATTGTTCGTTATGCTGGTAGGATTTCTACGAACGCTCGGGCCCCCTCGAAAGATCGAACTCTGGCGGGGGTGGTGAGTCAGGATTGAGCCACTGAATAACCGCAGCCCACCCCGCGCTCTCCTCGTCGTGGGGCAGATAACCCCGAATCGCGGTGATCGCGTCCCATCCATCGTGGAGGTGTGCGGTGAGTACGGGGTCTGTTAGCTCAGTCCGTTTCACGCGTGCGATATAGTCGTCGGGGTGAACGTCCTGGCCTTGGCGACCGTATCCGGGCATACGACTCCCTCCAACCATCCGCCATAGAGCCTTTTCGCGAACGAGACCACGGGTAGCTTCGGTGAGTGCGCGACCAAGACCATGGTGTTGGTGGCCAGGGTGGACAAAGAGTTCCGCGCCGTAGAGTGTGTGTGCCGCCGGGTCGTGATTAGCAAAGGTCCCTCCTGCGGTGAGGGTCTCCCATGAATCGTCGACGTGAAAGTGGAGCAGTTCCACCATGAGGGGTAGTGTAGCTTTGCTTCTTGGGCTGTCCACTAACTCTCTTGGTTGAGCTCATCTACGAGACAGGTCACCCTGATGACAAGCCGTGTTACTTAAGAACCGGGGCCCTGCGCGCGTTCGACCACTCCTTTTGGACGGGACATCGGTTGACGATGCCCCACATCGTTGATGGTTGGTATCCCATCGTAAGGGGGATGTCTCCGATCTCTCCAAAGGTTTTGTCGTACCATCCTAGTTTTCCTCGATTAACATCAGGATCCGTAACCGCTTCGCTCCACTCGTGCGAAGCGGCGATCGTCATGTTTTCAATCGGATCTGAGGTGAAGTGCACGCCGTTGCGTTCATCCGCGTAGACAATAGCTGAATAGTAGACGGCCTTGTTCGTTGAGGGGTCAACGTAGCTCCCATGAAATCCACCGAGCCCCTTTCGGGAGTCTGCTGATCCATGGGTCAGAACCACTCCAGGGGGAAGAAACACGGTGAATACCGTGTCTCCATCGGGCTTGAAGGTCGGGGAGCTCTTTATTCCCTGCGCCACTAAGGACTGGATATCTCTTTCGGATATGATCTTTGCCTGCTTCGTAAGGGGAAGCACGGCGGAGCCGATGAACCTACCCGGGTTAACGCCATACTCCTTCCACACTGAGGCATGCGCTCCGGCTGGAATAGAACGTGAGCATCTCGTCAGAGTCGCGCGCTCCTCTTTGCCTTGCGAGGTGTTCCAATATGAACCGGCATAGAAGGAGACGAATGTGGGGTTCTCTAAGATTCGCCCGCCGTAGAATCGTAGTTTCGGTGTCTGGAGAGTGGCTGATACGGGATGTGAAATATTCATGGATAACTCCTTCGATAGGAGAGAGGCTTGGTTGCCTCATCTCTGAAAAAAAGCCGCAGCGCACCATACATAGAGGTAGATGCGCGCACGTGGCTGCTCAAGGCTCATCACGCAGAGCGGCAAGGAATCATCGGCGTCCAGTCGTAGAAGTTGTGTAGAGTGTTGAAAAAGTTTTCTTAAGGAGGCGCTGGGTGCGACGTGTCCGAGAGTGTCGTAGAAATGCCATAAACGGCAGGTCAGCTGACGGCTGGCCACTCCCCCTGAGTGAGGTTCACCCGAACTTCGCAGCGGTATTATCGCTGTCTGCAAGGATCTCGATATTGAAAGCTTCGCCGGTATGAAGTCGCTCAAGGGAGAACCGAGCTTGGTGGAAGCGAGCGGCCAAGAGGACGAGCTTTTCTAAATTAGCCTCGGTGTCAGGTGCGACGATGCGGACCGCGGGCTCTCTGTAGGTATATTCCGGCGCCACTGAATAGATAGTGCATGGTGTCACATTAAATTCCTTGGAGAGCTCAGCAAGCACCTCTTTGACGGAGTGCAATCGGGACATCGAGACAGAATCGAGGATCTCTCGAAGAGCAGAGACTGACGTGGCCGAATCAAGATCGATGCCCCAGTCTGCTGGATTCCCGAGTCGCTGCAGGAATACGTCTTTAACTTCTTGAACAGAGGTGAGCGTGAAATCGTCGATCTGTTGAAGGAGGTCTTTCCGTCGCGACTCGAAGTAGCCCTCCTCAAGGCCGAGAATAACCCGGAACTCCTCTTTATCAGACATGGCCTCTATCCGGAGTGAGCAGGCAAGACCTTGCTTGCGTATGGTGTCCTGGGCGGCTTGAACCGCGGTAAGAAACTCCTCTTCGGGAGGAACCGGAATAGTGACCCGTCTGGGCAGTCGCGAGACATGGTATGACACCGACCCGTCCGGTTCATCTATGATATATCCTGGCAGACGGCGGCCACTATTCTGGCCGGCCCAATCGAGGAGCCTCTCCATCCCCTCTGGTGTTGGTCCCTCGACACGTAGTTCACCACCCCACATCTTTTCGGGGCCTAAAATGCGAAGCGCGACGTGCGCTATCTCACGATGAGAGAAGGGGACTTGAGCCCCTTCTACCTGCGGCTCTCTCCGTAGTGGATCTCCATACTCAAACATATGCGACCTTCGTCTGTTTCTACTTTTTGCCTGCTCGTCGAGGTTAGGGGCGCTGCGACCCCTTGCTATCGCGTCATTTTAGCACCAAGGGGGTTCCTATCCTATCGAGGGATATGTTACGTGAAGGGGAGCTTTGGGACTGTCTCACTCCTGACCCTCAAGTAGGGCGAGCGAACTGCACGAAGACAAGAACGGACGCGATCAGATAGATCGCCGCAGGTAACGTTTCCAGGAAGCTATCTTTGATACGGATTCGTACAGCTAATCCGCACGTCATGAGTAACGACAATCCCCCCGCGGAGATCAATCCCAGCCATGGGAACCACTGCCCCATAAGGAGCCCCAAGGCCCCAAGAATCTCTAGTATTCCGGTGATGTGCCGCAACCTTGGTACGCCCCATCTTTGAAACTCCAAAACCATCGCCTGGGCGAACAGACAGCGGGTCCCATACACAAGAAAGGAGACAATCAGCACCAAGGTGGGTAGTTCAATCGTGGGCAGTTCAAGGTTGAGCATACGAGGAGATGGGAGGCCTATGAGTTGAGAACTACCGCTCGACGAATTCAAGATTGAAATCTTGAGCGATACGTCCTCCGAGGCTAAGCTACCTGATCGGCACCCGCAAGATAGAGGTTAAGGACAGCCTCTGAGAGGTGATTCGCCCGCAGCGTAGGCCGAGCCTCACTACGCTGCAGGGATGAGCACATAGCATGTCGGTTAGCTTCCCATCACCACCGTCACCCGCACCGTATCTCCGAATGATGGATCCTCAAATGGAATGGCGAGTCCCTGAGCCGCTCGTCCATTGATCTCCACTTCTCGGACCCCGTGCTCGACGCCGGACTCGTTTACGACGCGAACATCGAACGTTCGTCCCGCACGCTTATAGGTGAATGAGAAGTCGCTCCATGCGCTCGGTACCCGTGGATCGACTATAAAGTGGTTCGGATGTAGTCGGAGACCGATGATGTGCTCAAGTCCTGCCTGGTAGAGCCATCCGGAGGATCCGGTATACCAGCTCCATCCCGCCCGTCCTCTGAGGTCTCCCTCTGAGTAAACGTCACCGCACATCACGTACGGCTCAGCTTGATAGGTCTCCATGCCCTCCGTTGACGCAGTGATATTTGCTGGGTTGATCAACTCAAAGAGATCGAGCGCCTTACCGCCACGCCCCATCATCGCGTTGGCGATAATGAACCAGGCGGAGGCATGGGTGTACTGCCCACCGTTCTCACGAACGCCGGGCGGATACCCCTTGATGTACCCTGGATTCTTCTCGCACATGTTGAACGCCGGAGTGAGAAGCTTAATGAGCTTACCCTCTCGATCAACGAGGTGGGCATCCGCTGAAGCCATCGCCTGATGGGCGCGCTCCTGCGGAGCCGCTCCACTGATGATGGACCAAGATTGTGCGAGCGAATCGATCTTACACTCATCGTTCGAGGCGCTCCCTACGGGGGTTCCGTCGTCGTAGAAGGCGCGTCGGTACCACTCACCATCCCATGCGTTTTGCTCTACCGCTCCACGGAGGCGCTCCGCGCGCTGTCGTAGATCGTTCGCCGTTTGGTGGTCACCCTGAGCATCAAGAATCGGAGCGAAGCGGTTGATCACCTCTATCTGGAACCAGGCGAGCCACACGCTCTCACCCTTCCCGTGACGTCCGATCTCGTTCATGCCGTCGTTCCAGTCTCCGCATCCGATAAGTGGGAGTCCGTGCTCACCCACGGCCTCCGTTATCTTCAGGGTGCGAAGACAGTGATCCAGGATCGATCCCTCTCCACCGTTTAATTCCGGAATGAAGTAGGTCTCCATCTGCCCCTCGGCGAGTGGAGCGCCTCTTAAAAACGATACCGTGGTGTTGAGGATAGAGTAGTCTCCGGTAGTCTCGATGTAGCGGCTGACCGCGTACGGCAACCAGAGGAGGTCATCTGAGATGCGTGTTCGTACACCACGTCCAAGGGGGGGGTGCCACCAGTGTTGCACATCTCCCTCAAGGAACTGATGGGCCGCATGAAGCACGATCTGTGCTCGAACCATCTCAGGTTTGATAGGTAGGAGAGCTAAGGAATCCTGGAGCTGATCCCGGAATCCAAGCGCGCCACCACTCTGATAGAACGCGGAGCGACCCCAGATACGACACGAGAGTGTCTGATAAAGGAGCCAGCTATTCATCATCAGGTTGAAGGAATCGCTTGGAGTCTTCACCTGAACGGTTGAGAGAAGCTCTCCCCACATCGCTTGAACGGCATGCAGTTCGGAACGCTGGGTCGCAACGCTTCGGAACCGAGCCGTATCACTTCTGAGTGCGTCGATATTCGGAGATTCCCCGATAAAGAACTGCACGGTGCGCTCCTCACGAGCTTTCAGAACCACGCTAATTTGGATCAACGCGCATGGGTCCATGCCTGCTCCCACCTTGCCGCTCAACTTGATCGGCTTCGACTTCGCTGGGAAGAAGGATGTGGATGCTCCACGCTCAAGGGCAGCCGGGTGCTTGAGATCCCCGTTTCGTCCGAGGAACTCAACGCGCGAGCCGGAGTATCCCACGACAGGCTCGCTACTACCGACGGAGACCATACGGCCGGCAAACTCGTTGTTGTAGTGATTCACCGCGCACACCGCCTGTGCCGTACGATCGAAGGTGGTGGTGATAAACCGATAGGTATTCTCACGGGTCACACCAAGCACGAGGTCAGCGTAGAAGTAGAGCTCAAGTTTCTGCTCCGTTGCCTCATGATTTGTGAGGGTCGCTGTGTACCACTTCACTCTATCCTTCGTCGCCCCCGACAGGGTTAAGCGAGAGGAGACCCCGTGGTTCGAGGTTTCAAAGGTTGAGAACCCAAACTCGTGATTCACCTTGTACTCAAGTCCATCTCCAGCTGGTGATGGGGTCAGTGACCAGTAGTCACCGTGCTCAGAGCGTCTGACGTAGACCGCCTCGCTCGCCGGATCGATCACTGGATCGTTGCTCCAGCTTGTGAGCCGATTTTCTCGGCTGTTCTCAGACCACGTATATCCGGCTCCCGAGTCGGTCACGATGAAACCGAATGCGGGGTTGGACACGACGTTGGCCCATGGAAGTGGGGGACGAACAGCGCCCTCACGAGGGATGACGTATCCGTTGGTCTCTGGCGAGAATCCTCCAACCCCGTTCTCGAAGATGAGGGGAGGCTGTCGGCGTTGTGGACCGGGGAAACGCTTCCGCTGTGCGGGAGCGGGCAAGGCGAGCACGGTATCGAATGCTGCCGACTTAAGCGCCTCAGCCAATCCACCGAGCTCCGCGTCGATAACGACCCGAGCCACGGTCTCAAGGAGTGATATCTCGGACTCCGCTATCTGACTCGTGGAGCGGAGGAATACCCCTCCCGGCCTATCGGCGAGGTGCCCCGCTGGGCTCAGTCGGATGATATCCTTGAGGTCCTCGGCGAGATGCTGGAGATAGCTTCCCTGGTCCTCGTAGAGGATTACCAGATCCATCTCAACGCAGCGCTCTCGCAAGAAGTGGTGCGCGAGCAAGAGGTCCTGAGCAACGCGAGTTTGTCGGGTGTCGTTGATCTTAACGAGCACGATCGGAAGATCTCCTGAGATACCGAAGCGCCACAGCCCCGATTGAGGGAGTCTGTTCGCCATGATTGAGTCCGCAGGACCTCTCACTGTCTCTTCGCTGTAGAAGAGGCAACCCGCCAAGCGGTGAAAGAGGTCAGCCTGCGCCGCAGTGTACGCATGGCTGCGCAACTCAACCTGTGCGCGGCTCCATGAGAGCTCAAACGCTCGGCTCACGTGGAGCAGCTCTTGGTAGCGGTCCACGAGTCCGATGGCGTCCCGACGAGAGCGCGCCGCTCCCGTGACGAAAACGATAGTTTCGCTCGCTCCTCGGGCGAGCCGAACTTTACACCCGAGGGACGCGATCGGATCTATGTTCCCTCCGTGGGTGTGGCGCTCGGTCGAGTCCTTGGCGAAGTGGAGAGGTTCCTGCATTGAGCCTGTGCGACCGATGAAGTTAGCTCGAGAGGTCTCAAACCGGATCGGTGCGTAGCTGGTCTTCAAGGTAACGCGGTGGAAGAGGAAGAGCTCCTCCTCGTGTTCCGTGCGTGGGCGACGAGAGCATAGGATCGCGTCCGAGTCCTTGAGGACCTCGGCTCCGATGAAGAGCTTGCTGAACGCGGGGTGCGCTGAATCTCCCTGACGAGAGAGGAGCACCGGCTCCAGGTAGCTTGTAATCTCAAGCTCGCGTTCGGTGTCGCCTAAGTTTGTAATGGTAACCCTTCGAAGCTCGACGTCATCCTCAGGCGCGACGGTTATCTCGGTGTGTACGAAGATCTTATCATCGAACCGCTTAAATTCAGCACGTCCCGGTGTGAAGATCGCTTCATAGGACTCCGGCTCAACCTTGGCAGGTTGGTACGCCGCTGACCACAACTTGCCGTGCTTAAGATCCTTGATGTAGATAAACGACCCGTGCTGCGTGGTAGTTGGGTCATCCCGCCATCGGGTAAGCATAGCGGTCTTGTTAAAGAAGCTGAAGCCACCTCCCGAGGAATCCACCATCACCGAGTATCGTCCGTTTGAGAGTACTCTCACGCGAGGAGCCGCAGTGTGAGGAGAGGTGATCACCTCCAGACCAGCTTCCTCCTTCGGAGCCTCCTCAACGATGAGGGTCTTAAGCTCCGGTTCATGTGGAACGATCGCGGAGACCCGATCCGGGAACTTCTCGTGAAGGAGAAGTTCAGCTGATTTGATGACCGGTTGCGCGTGGAATCGATCAACCATCACACCGTCATTGAGCGCATTATTGATACTGACAAGGGACATGCCCTGGTGGTGCGCGAAGAACGACTGCACGATGTGTTTACCATCAGCGCGTAACGTTCGGCCCGGGGTGTAATCCACGGACTCGTAGAATCCGTAAACACCCCGTGCTCCTTCATGTTCGATCCGTCTCAGGTTGCCGATACAGCTTTCACCGGACGGAGCGTAGGGAAGGGCGAGGAATGTTGAATATGGTGAGATAACGAGGTCCTCAGAGAGTCCCCGCTTCAGTCCGAGCCCCGGAACGCCGAACGCTCGGTATTGGTAGGTCTTCTCAAAGTCAACGCCGCTGTAGGCGGACTCTGAGATTCCCCACGGAACGGATTGGCGCTTCGCGTAGTGAATCTGCGCCTCGACGACCGCTCTGCCCGTTCTTCCAAGGATAGTGGTCGGGAAGTCTCTCATGACGAGGAACGGCATGAGATACTCGAACATCGTCCCGCTCCATGAGACGAGCGCCTTCCCACCTGGGGTATTCGCCAAGGAACGTCCGAGGGAGAACCAGTGCTTCTGTGGTACCTCTCCGCGAGCAACCGCGAGGAAGCTCAACAGTCGAGCCTCAGAGGCGAGAAGATCGTAGAAGCTCTGGTCTTTGCGTGCATGCTCGGCGTTGAATCCGATCGTGAACAGCGAACGGTACTCATCATACAGGAACGAGAAGTCCATTCCATCGATCAGGGCCGTGGTTTGTTGATACATCACCCCGACCGTTTGTTCGCAGGAGAGCAGAACCTCT
>Ga0214921_10009084_pt1 | contig 12674 bp, 9 predicted proteins | sample LL1505_MetaG_FD_177992 | JGI IMG/M metagenome (GOLD analysis project Ga0214921, IMG submission 177992) | Freshwater microbial communities from Lake Lanier, Atlanta, Georgia, United States - LL-1505 | ecosystem: Environmental > Aquatic > Freshwater > Lake | place: USA: Georgia | collected 2015-05-28 | reverse complement strand
GTTTTAGAAGTTATACTGATCAGAAAACTATATGGGAAGAGAAATTTACTGGTAAGAGAAAAATGAAAAAGAGTGTTGAGAACAAAAAACCTCAAGAAATTGTATCTCTGATTTTAGAATATTCCAGTGCTCCTGGTACATCTAGACATCATTGGGGAACAGATTTAGACCTTAATTCATTTGAGAATTCCTACTTTGAAAAAGGTGGAAAGGGAGAGTTTTTGTATACATGGCTTCAAAAAAATGCTGCAACCTATGGTTTCTGCCAACCTTACAATGATTATCCAGAAAGAGATAATAAAGGATATTTCTTAGAAAGATGGCATTGGTCTTATTTTCCAATTTCATCTAAGTTACAACAGGAATGGTTAGATGCTTACAAAGAAAAAAAGGTAATCATCAAGGGTAAGTTTTTAGGATCTGAAACCATGCATGATGAACTACCATTGGTTTATGTTTCTAGTGTAAACAAAGCGTGTTTGGGAAATTAAAGATGAATTGGAAGATTATACTAACAACATTCATAACAGTTTTCTTTGCTGAATTAGGAGATAAAACACAATTAGCAACTCTTGCAATTTCAAATGTTTCTAATAGCAAACTTTCAGTTTTTATAGGATCTGCCTTAGCACTTACAAGTGCAAGTTTTATAGCTGTAATACTAGGAGAATTTATAGGAGAATATTTAAACCAAAAGATACTATATAAAATTTCATCTGTTTCATTCTTGCTAATGGGTAGTTTCTATTTATATAAGGGATTTATAGAAAACAATTAATTTTGCAAATACCTTAAGATCAAGGAAATAGTTTCATCTCTTTTCTCAAGAGTAGGGATATGTCCAGAGGGAGAGATTTCAACATAAGTGCTATTTTTCATAATTGCGGATACTTCTCTTTGTTGGCTTATAGGAACAATTGGATCATCAGATGCTCCAATTATTAAAGCATCTAATTGAGAGTCTTTCACTAATGGTCTAATGTCAGAGTCATGTAGTACTTGAAGATATCTACCCATGATATTTGGATCTAATTTAATAAAGTGAGAGTGATAATTGAGAATGAATTCTGCTATCTCTTTTCTATTTACAAATTCGCCTTTCTCATAAGTTGCTGCTTCAAACCATTTATGAAAATAGTTTGGAAGATTTCGAATCAGATCAAAAAATATTTCAAGTGATACATTTAAATGTAAATCTGCTAAAATTTTTGCTAAATGAAAGATACCCATAGTTGGTCCATGAACAACAGGAGTGATAGCCACAGCTTTTTCTACTAAATCTGGATAAAGAGCTCCAATCGCTAAGGCAAACATCCCACCTGTTGAGTGACCAACTAAAGTTACCTTTTTTTCTTCAGATAAAGCTTTTATAGCTTTGTATTGAATGGTAAGAATATCATTGAAATTTAAATTTGAAAAATTAGAACTTACTCTGGATGGAAAATGACCCAATAAGTCTAGTGTGATACATTTTCCAAGAACATTGAAATCATTAAAATAAGGTGTCCAGAAGTATCGAACACTACACCAACCATTTAAAAAAATATATATTTTTTCACCCTGGCTAAATGTTTCATAACTAAGGGAATGTTCATCAATAATTACATGATCGATACCAGCGATCGATGAGGTGTCAATAGAAGAATTAGACATAGTCTCACATTTTAAGTAATCTGGATTTCATTCAAGGTTTTTTTAGTCAAATGGCTTTATCTTTTGAAGCCTAATTGCATTTAAAACTACAGAGATTGAACTAAGAGCCATTGCAAAACCTGCAATCCAAGGAGAAAGATATCCAAATGCAGCAAGAGGTATACCTAAGGAATTGTAACCCAGTGCCCAAAATAAGTTTTGCTGAATATTTTTATAAGTCTTTTGGCTAAAGAAAAGAATATCCGCTACACTTTTCATATTATTTCTTATAATCGTCACATCAGCCGTTTCTATGGCAATATCACTTCCAGAACCCATAGCTACTCCAACATCTGCAGTGGCCAATGCGGGAGCATCATTGATTCCATCTCCAACCATGAGAACTAGATTTTTATTTTTTTGAAGTTTTCGTATTACAGATGCTTTTTCATCAGGTTTGACTTCACTTATAATTTCATTTATTCCTAGTGTTTGACCTATTTTATTTGCAGTTTTTTCTGAATCACCAGTTAACATAACTATTTGTAGTCCAGATCTTTTTAATTTGAGAATTAATTCTAAACTAGTCTCTTTGATATTATCATATAAACTAATAGTGCCCAAATATTTTTCATTTTCATAAATAACTATACATGTTTCTCCCTTATTTTGCAGTGATAGGAATAATTCTTTATTAGATTCTATGACTAACGTACTTGCATATTTTAGAGAACTTGCTTTAATTGTCTTACCTTCAAAAAGAACAGAAGCACCTATCCCGGGAATGTGTTCAAATGACTCTGGATCAGGTATCACGAATGATAAAGATTTACCTCTGTCTAAAATAGCATTGGCAATGGGATGGGAAGAAAATTTTTCTGCTATACATGCTTTGAGTATGAGTGAGGAATCTGAGATTCCCTTTGCTGGATATATACCAACTACAGATGGTTTACCTTCCGTTAGAGTACCTGTTTTATCAAAGACAATAGTTTTACATTTATGTGCTATTTCAAGAGCCTCTGCATTTCGAAATAAGATACCATATTCAGCAGATTTTCCGGACCCAGACATTATTGATGCAGGGGTTGCTAAACCTAAAGCACATGGACAGGCTATTACTAAAACGCTAATTGTACTTTCAAAAGCAATTGAGTAAATTCCAGGATGTAGCCAGAAGTAGTGCATAAAAAAACTTAAAAATGAAATAAATAGTATTACAGGTACAAATACAGCAGAAATTTTATCTGCTAATCTTTGAATGGGAGCTTTAGAACTTTGAGCATTAGATACTATAGATATTATTTTAGAGAGAACTGTGCTTTCTCCTAGAGAGGTTATTTTTATTTTTAAATATCCTGAAAGATTCATCGTCGCACCAAACACAGGATCACCAATTTTTTTGTATACAAAATTACTTTCTCCAGTCAGCAGAGCTTCGTCAACATCAGAAGAGCCTTCTATTACGGTTCCATCACTTGGGATAAGACTACCTGGTTTTATAAGGCAAATGTCATCTATTGAAATATTCTCTATTGGGATTTCAGTTTCAATAGTATCTCTTATAACTAATGCGGTCTTTGGTTTTAATTCTAAAAGATTTCTAATTGCTGAAGATGATTTATGTTTAGCTTTTTCTTCTAAATACTTACCCAGTAGCACAAAAGTAATCAGTAGAGAAGAAGTCTCAAAGTATAAGTGTTCTCCTGGAGGTTTGAAAAATCCTAAATAAATGCTATAAAAATAACTTGCAGAAGTTCCAATGGAAACTAATAAATCCATCCCTAGCATTTTGTCACGAATAGAATAAAAAGCTCCTTTATGAAAATGAAACCCTATGTAAAACTGCACTGGGCTTGCTAAGAGTAATTGAAGATAAGGGTTTGTTAAATAATGAAAAAATGTTAAATGAGGAAAAGAATGTGAAAACATACTTAAAAATAATGGTATAGATAAGAAAGTACCAATCATTAGTTTAATAAAATTTTTCTTTTTTATATCTTCCCTTTTTGATTCATCTTCGTTTGTTTGGGAGCTTTTACCTTTGATAAGGGAAGCACCATAACCCATATCTTCTACTGATTGTAATATAATCTCAGGATCAATTGGAGAATTTAAAAATATTGTGCCTATTTCTAATGCAAGATTAACGTTAACATTCTCTACGCCATCAATTTTTCGTAGCCCTTTTTCAATTCTCAATGCACAGTTAGCACATGTCATACCGTACAAATTAACATGTAAATCATACTTAGATTTTATTTTTTCTTTCATAATTTTTTAGTCAGAATTAAACTCCCCAACAATTCAATTGAATATTTTTTATCAGAAATAGATATTAATTTAAAAAATAAATTGTTTAACCAGAAAGAAGTATCTTTTTCTCAAAAAAATTGGAATTGGAATTTAATAATTAAAAAAAGAGCTTGCATCTAGAATCAAACTTTTATAATTTATTTAAGCTAGAAAAAGTAATTCTATTATAAAAAGGTAATTCTATGATAAACTCAATACCAAAACCCAATTTTGATTGGGAATCTAAAAGAAATCATACTAGTCTCTATTTAATTGTTCTAATAAAATTCTTTTTAACACTCATTACATGTTCCTCTTCTCCCAATCCTGATTTTGTAAAAGCACAAAAAATAAATACTATAGAATCTTACAATTCATTTATATCAAAATACCCAAATTCACCTCAAATTTTAAAAGCAAACTTACAAATAGAAAAACTTAAATCTCTAGAACAGCCTACTAATTATAAACTAAACTCTGAAGTTAGTATCGAGATCACTCCAAAAGAGGGTAAATTTATAGATAATAAAGGTACTATAAAGCAAATTCTAGAATTTTATAAGTCAAAAAGCAAACGTGAAACATTTATGGGAGTTGATGGTATAAAAATTGTGTATGACTATTTCCCTTCTGAAGGAGCTAAGCAGGCATTAGTTATCTCGCATGGTACTGGTGAGTCATCAATTCGGTATGCTGAAGTTGTTTATGATTTATTGAATAATAAAGTTCCATATTCTATTTTTGTAATCAATCATAGAGGACATGGATTTTCTCAGAGAATGATTGGTAAAAATAAAGAATGGAATCCTAGTTGGAATGTTTATGAAATAGACAAAGAAGAAATTCAAGATTATAGGAAGATATATGTTAGAGATTTTGAAGATTACGTCAAGGACTTTGGAACTCTTATCAATATAATTAAAGATAAATACAAGATAGAAAAAGTATCGGCTTTGGGACATTCTCTAGGAGGTGCGGTAATAGCTCGTTATGCTGAACAAAATATCAATGGTCTTGATAAAATGATCTTATCAGCTCCTATGTTTAGTTTAATAGGTTTATTAGGGGCTGATAACTATGATTTTGTATCAAAGGCTATTATATCTTCTGGTGATACGTTTTCCTCAAAAGGGTACGCAATAGCAGGAGGTGGAGCTTCTTTCAGTCATTTTTCAACAAAGTATGACACAGAAGATAATTCTTTAAACTATTATACTACTAGTTATAATAGATTCTTTATGAAAAAGTATTTACTCCAAGAAAATCCTGAGACCAGCTTAGGTGGTCTTACATGGGGTTTTGTAGACGCTATTTATGAAATTGTAAAAGATATTCGAAGTGATGCTCAAAAAATTAAAACTCCAACATTGATCTTTCAAGCAGAGTTTGATGACTATGTTCATCCCTCAGGGCAGGACACTGTTTGTAAAAAAATCAATTTAAATACTCCAGGCTTATGCAAAATTATTAAAGTAGAGAATGCAAAACATGAGCTGTTCCTAGAGAGAGATTATATCAGAAATAGAGTAATGTCTCAAATTTTAGACTCTTTAGGAAGCAAAGTAAAGAATAAATAAAGTTTGTACTACTATACCTTTTTCAGAAATTAGAAGAAAGGCTTGGATACTAGCTCGGTCTATATACGGATTGTTTATTTAGTATGCGATTTGATATTTTAAAATAAAAAAACCTTTCCGTATATAAAAAAAAGGTATATCTCCAAATGAATTTTATCTATATTCATTCTATATTTACTTCTAAATCCCAGATTTTACTGTTTTCAATTTAATTGTATAATTTTACTTGTTTAGTATGGAATTTGCATGATAATAAGAAGATTAATCACCCGGAGAAAATATGTCAATACAGGTTGCACTTCACCATAAAACTGAATATACCTATGATAAAGCGATATCTATATATCCCCATATAGTTAGATTGAGACCTGCTCTACATACCCGAACTCCTATTCTGTCCTATTCCTTAAAAGTTGAGCCAAAAGAACATTTTCTCAATTGGCAGCAAGATCCTTTTGGAAACTACCAGGCAAGGTTTGTATTTCTTGAAAAAGCCAGCCATCTCTCGATTGAAGTTGATTTACTCGCTGAAATGACTGTTATCAATCCATTTGATTTTTTCCTAGAATCGTATGCTGAAGAGGCACCATTTTCCTATGATGACTCTCTATTGGACGAGTTACAACCCTATCTACAAATCAAGGATTCCTCTGATGTGCTTAAGGAGTATGTATCTCAAATCTCGCTTAAGAAACAAAGAACTGTAGATTTTTTAGTAGATATAAATCAAAAGATTTACAAAGATATTTCTTATATCATAAGAATGGAACCTGGAGTTCAAACTCCGATGGAAACACTGAAATTGGGAAGAGGTTCTTGTAGAGATAGTGCTTGGCTATTTGTTCAAACTCTTCGTCATCTTGGAATAGCGGCCAGATTTTCTTCAGGATATCTCATCCAACTTGTCCCTGACCAAAAACCATTAGAAGGGCCACAGGGACCTGAAGTTGACTTTACAGATTTACATGCATGGACAGAAGTATTTTTGCCTGGAGCAGGATGGGTTGGTTTGGATCCAACCTCTGGACTTTTTGCCGGAGAGGGACATATTCCCCTTGCTTGCACACCTGTTCCATCAAATGCAGCTCCAGTAACAGGTGCAACAGAGAAATCTAAAGTAACTTTTAATTTTGAGATGAATGTTACAAGAATAGATGAAAAATCTCGTACTACAAAACCATATACAGAAGATCAGTGGAATAAAATTTATGCATTAGGTCTATCTGTAGATACTAAATTAAAGTTACAGGATGTTCGTCTAACAATGGGTGGGGAACCTACATTTGTATCATCTGAAGATATGGATGGATCTGAGTGGAATATTGATGCCTTGGGCCCTACTAAAAAGAGATATGCTCATTCTTTGCTATATAACCTTAAAAATAAATTTTCAAATGGTGGCTTACTGCATTACGGACAGGGTAAGTGGTATCCTGGAGAATCCCTTCCTAGATGGGCAATTACTTGTTATTGGAGAAAAGATGGAACATCAGTTTGGAAAGATGAATCATTATTAAGTGATGAATATAAGCTCAATAAATATTCCGAAAAACATTCATATCTCTTAATTAAAAGAATAGCTTCCTATTTAGGTATCACAGATAAATATTTACTTCCAGGATATGAAGATATTTATTATTATTTATGGAAGGAAGGAAATCTTCCATTAAACGATGATCCTTATAGAGCTAATTTAAAAGAATCAGAAGAGAGAAAGAATCTTCGAAAAGTTTTTGAGCGTGGTTTAGAAAAAGTAGTTGGTTTTGGGATTCCACTTCGTTGGAATCCTATTAAAAAAGAATGGGAAACTGGATTTAGAGCCTTTAAAAGAGAAAGAATGTATCTAATACCTGGTGATTCTCCAATGGGGTATCGACTTCCTTTGATGTCACTTCCTATCTCTGATAAATATTCATATATAGAAGAACCATCTACATTTGAAGGGAAAAAACCTCTTCCAAATTATTATGATATAGTATCACAAAGATATAAGAGATACAGTGGTAAAGATAAGTTTGCACTTGCAGCTGAAGAAGCTGAGTGGGAAAGAATTCAAAAATTAGGTTATCCAAATGCAAATAATGGTGGAGGCATTGTTTTTGATGATGTTGTAAGAACAACATTGTGTGTGGAGCCAAGAGATGGAAATCTTTTTGTTTTTATCCCACCACTCGTAAGGCTTGAGGAATATTTAGATCTTATCTCATCAATAGAATTAGCTGCTCAAGAGTTGAAATACAGCATAATTGTTGAAGGCTATCCTCCAGCTTATGATGAAAGATTAGAGAAATTTTCAATTACTCCAGATCCAGGTGTTATTGAAGTTAATATACATCCAACACAATCCTGGGAACACCTTGTAAAAAATACGGAAATGTTGTACCACGAAGCAAGAAAATCTAAATTAATTGCAGAAAAATTCATGTTAGATGGTCGTCATACTGGAACTGGAGGAGGGAACCATATTACCTTGGGAGGAATTTCTCCATCTGATTCACCTATTCTCCGTAGACCTGATTTATTAAGAAGCCTACTTACTTATTGGCAAAATCATCCAGGGCTGTCTTACTTATTTTCTGGCATATTTGTGGGACCAACAAGTCAGGCACCAAGAATAGATGAAGCTAGACATGAAGCATTAAACGAGTTAGAAATTGCATTTCGTCAGATAGATGATAAAAGTAATACGCCTAGTTGGATGATAGATAGACTACTTCGTAATCTATTGACAGATATTACAGGTAATACACATAGAGCAGAATTTTGTATTGATAAATTGTACTCACCTGATTCATCATCAGGTCGATTGGGATTACTCGAACTCAGGGCTTTTGAAATGCCCCCTCATGAGAGAATGAGTATAACGCAAATGCTCTTAATTAGATCAATTATTTCTAATTTTTGGGAAAATCCATACAAACGAAATTTAGTAAGATTTGGTACTGAATTGCATGATAAATATATGCTCCCTCATTTTATATGGGAAGATTTTTGTGATGTAATTGAAGATTTAAATAGAAATGGATATTCATTAGATAAAGAGTGGTATGAGGTTTTCTTAAATTTTAGATTTCCATTAGCAGGAAAGATGGACTTCAATGGGATAACTTTAGAACTAAGAAATGCGGCGGAACCATGGTTAGTTCTAGGGGAGGAAGGTGCAGTTGGTGGTACTTCAAGATTTGTAGATTCATCTCTTGAAAGACTACAGGTGCGAGTCTTTGGAATGAATAATGAACGATATATAGTAACCTGTAATCAAAAAGTAGTACCTTTGAAGTCTACGGGAACAAATAATGAGTTTGTAGCAGGGATTCGTTTTAAAGCATGGCATCCACCATCTTCTCTTCATCCAAATATAAAATCACATTCTCCTCTAGTATTTGATCTCATCGATACATGGAAGGGAAGATCAGTAGGTGGGTGTACGTATCATGTTGCTCATCCAGGTGGTAGAAATTATACAACTTTTCCTGTTAATGCAAATGAGGCAGAGTCTAGACGTATCTCAAGATTTTTTCAATTTGGTCATACACCTGGAAATTTAAACTTTGAAGGGAAAGAAATTATTAATCCAGAATTTCCGTATACACTAGATTTAAGAAAACAATAAGAAAAGATAAATTTGTATAAAAAAATAGGGTAGAGACTTTCTACCCTATTTTATGAAACTCAATGGTGGTGACCACCAGGACCATGAACATGGCCGTGCTCAAGCTCTTCTTTTTTTGCATCTCTAACATCAGTTACTTTTATATCAAAATTTAAGACTAAACCTGCTAGAGGATGATTACCATCAACGACAATTTTATCATTGTGTACTTCAATGACAGTTACATATCCATCATTTTCTTCGCTGCTAAATTGCATACCTGGAGTGATCTCAACACCTGATTCAAAATAAGAACGTGGAATGGATTGTACAAGTTGGTCATTGTAATCACCATATGCGTTAACTGGTTCGATCTTAACTTGGAATGCATCACCAGATTTTCTACCGTCAAGAGCTGATTCTAATCCCGGAATGATATGACCTAATCCTTGGATAAAGATGAGTGGTTCTTTACCAGAGGAAGAATCAAGAACTTTCCCATCATCGAGAGTTAGAGTATAGTCTATAGATACTACTTTATTTTTCTCAATATTCATAAACTTACAGGCTTATAAAGGTTCTTATAATAACAAGGTATTTTTATGCTTTTTCCTATAGATGATAGCAAAAAGTTTATATTCATATCCTTTAGGAGTTGGAACATTTATTTCATATCGATCATAGAGATCTGAATTATTTTGTAAAAAAATTTTTAAAAAAGGGTGAATCAGATCTTCATTATAAAATATAAATAAATCTTGAGAAGCCATCTCTTTAACCGGGAATTCTTCGGGGAGTGGAAGTTCTCCTGGAATAAATTCTCTCATATCAATATTTATGTTTTTCTCAGAGAGATAAAAGTAAGGGTCTGGGATTGCTTGTAAATAAACTTTTTTTGAATTTTTAGTATATTGATAAATTTCATTAAAATAAGCTTCTTGTAAATCTTTTGTTGAATTCAAAATGAAATTTGTATTTATAAAAATTCCTATTATAACTAAATTATATATTAAAAATAGCGATACTAATCCTTTCTCTATTTGATTTCCATATTCAAATACCAAACACAATAGAATAGAAAGAAATGGTATTATATAGTATACATACCAGGATTCTGAAGATAAAAATATAAATCCAATTACTATAGAGAGACATAGAGTATGTACGATAATATTTTTTTTAATTTCGAAATCTAGTTTTCTATATTTTATTAAATTCAATAATAGAGCTGCGAGCAGTACGAGACTAATTAGCTTTGCTATTGGATATTTAAATCCTGATAATATTATTTTTATTTTTGTTACAAGTGTGAAAACTGAAACCAATAAATCTTTTTTTCTTCCTAGTTGAGCTCCAAATTGTAAAATAAATATATCAAAGTTAGGTACGATATATATACCCCATCCCAACAATGGAATGATTCCTCCAAACGCCATTAGAAATAATTTTTTAAATGCAAACGAAGATCTAAAAGAAATGACCACAACCGCAAGAAATGAGAAAACGAATCCAAAAGGATGGGAAATAGTTCCTAATCCCAAAAAAAATCCGGAAAAAAAATATTTTTGAAAGTCCGTCAAATCCGTATAAAGAAGGTAAAGACTGGTCATAGAAAAAAAAAGACAGAGACTCTCCATTCTTGCTGTAGATGAGATTTTAAAAAATAGGATATCAGTTAGCAAAATTGAAACTAGAAAGAGTTTGGATTTTTCAGTTATTCCCATCTTTTTTGCAATCCCTAAAATTGGAAAAATGCAAAGGATGGAAGCAAAAATGGATCCAAAGCGAACAGCAAATAAGGTAGAACCAAAGATTTGGACGAAAATTGAAGAATAAAAAAAATAGAGTGGGGGCATCCACAATGTTTTTAGATCCATGCCCTCAATCATTCCATTGAGAACAGGTGTAGTTAGTGTTCTATTATTTGCAAAATCATTGGTTGGCGAGAAAAATAGAATCTCATCAGGCCAAACAGGGGGGTAAAAAGAAAACGAAAGAAAGAAAAGACTAAGATATAGGGTTATTAAAAGACATAACCCTATTAGGGACACTTTAACTGTTGAATGAAGTAACTGCTTCTTCTTCTGTTGCGAATACCTCAAAAAGATCTAATAATTCAACGACATCAAAGACTTTTTTTACAGGTGGAGTGATATTACAAAGTTTAAGTTTTCTATTTTGGCGACCTAATTCTCGAACCATTCCTACAAAAATCCTTATACCAGAAGAAGATATATAAGATATTTGTGCTAGATTGATTATCATATCACCTTCTCCCGATTGGACATCCTTGGAAAGAAGGGACTCTACCTCATCAGACTGTGTAATGTCAAGTCTTCCGGATAGTCTAACGATTACATTTTTTCCAAGTCTCTCAACTTTAATTTCCAAATCAGGGCTCCTAAAAACGCTATAGTTGATATTTATCTTTCAAATTGTTCAGTATGCTCAAAAAATGTCAACTATTTTACGCAGCGTTAATTAGGATATTATTGATAGGGTGAGTTTTTGATTCCGGGGGTATAATCCCTTTTAACATCTTTTTAGTGCTCTGAAGATGAGAATGCCCCATAAAAGAACAAATACTTTTTTCGCTCCATCCAGCATTGAAAAGATGTATGGCTAGTGATTTTCGAATTAGATGAATTGATAGCCCTATTCCAGTTAAACTTTTGATTTTATCAAATAATTTTTGAACTGTTCTAGTATGGAGTTTCCCATTTCTACCTGAAAAAAGATAATCCTCAGGTTCTTTTAAATGGACTTCTGAGTTTATTAAGGATTTAAAATGATCAGGAATGGATATCTTTCTACTTTTTAGTTTTGTTCTTCCTGGTAAGGTCAATACCATATTTTGTATATTTATATCTTTGGTTTTTATTTCCAATAGCTCTTGGATAGTTAATCCCCCTGTGTACAATAATGCTATCCATAGATAGTGATGATAGTTTGTTTTCACTTGGAGTAGTACCTTGTATATATCTTTCTCTGTAAGATAGTTACTTCGGACATAGCTATTTTTATTTTCTTTTTTCATATTGAATCCTTGTTTGATTAATTTTGAAATCTAAAATCTCATATTCTATAATTAATAAATTTCTAATAAACAGAATTGTAATATTATTATTTATAGAATATATACAAAATTTAGAGATACTTATTATCAGATTATTTAAATTATTCAAGAAAAAAAATTAAAAATAGGAAAAAAAATATTATTTTCTATTTTTAATTTTATATAGTAGAAAATATTGATTTAGGATTTGAAATGATTTATGATTTCACTGATTTCTTTATGAGAGAGGTATGCTCTTCTAGATAAATTTCTAATATGATCACCAATATTAATGGAGGAATTTGCTTCTTTATCTAATTCCCCAAAGGAAGTTGAAAAATCAATCAATCGATCTCTCTCAAGTTGAGTGGACTGATTGATATTCTCTAGCTCCCTCTTTGCTTCAATTACATTTCCATTTATATCCATTATTTTTTCTAATTGATTTAAAGAGCTCTCTTGGACTCTCTCAGTAACATTGTGGAGGGATAAAATTAGATCTTGAATTTCCTGAAAGATATGT
>Ga0214921_10009083_pt1 | contig 12674 bp, 11 predicted proteins | sample LL1505_MetaG_FD_177992 | JGI IMG/M metagenome (GOLD analysis project Ga0214921, IMG submission 177992) | Freshwater microbial communities from Lake Lanier, Atlanta, Georgia, United States - LL-1505 | ecosystem: Environmental > Aquatic > Freshwater > Lake | place: USA: Georgia | collected... | reverse complement strand
CCCCCCGTTCACATACCACCTGGGTCGCCGTGGCCGATGACCGCCGCGCGCGAATCTTTCTATCCCGCTCGGACCAGCCACTGCGGGAGCTTGAGGATCTGATGCAGCCACAGAGCCGGTCCGATGATCATGAACGCGATGCCGATTCCAAAGGTCACTACGGTAGCGCTGGAATTGCAGGCAGCCGATCGCCCGGACACCATGGCACGATTCACGGCTCAGGCCACAGCGCCGAGCCCCATACCAGCACAGACGACAAACTCGAAGCGCAGTTTGCGCGACAATTGGCTCAACGCTTGGAAGGCGCCCGCCGCGAAGGAGCGTATGAACATCTGATCATGATTGCAGCCCCACGGTTTCTCGGGCGAGTCCGGGCGCAGCTCTCCCCGCAAGTCATGAAGCGCCTCGCCCACACGATTGCCAAGGACCTCACCAAGCTCTCGGTCACGGACATCGAGTCCCGACTACAAGCCCTGGCCCTGCTGGAACCTCCGAAGCCTCTGGGCCCTATGGGCCCTATGGCTCAATAAGCGGTTAGTTCCGAATCCCGTTGGCGCGCCTGGCTGGGATCGAACCAGCGACCCCTGGCTTCGGAGGCCAGTACTCTATCCACTGAGCTACAGGCGCGGGTCCGTATGACTTCGCATGATACTCGGTCGATTCGGGAGCGTCCACGCGTTCGCGTCCATCGGTCGCGTGACCGAATTCGCATCCGTGGGTATCATTCGCGGGAAATTCTTTCGATCCGTAGACTGACTTCTGCCTGATCAACCCCCACGAGCCGCGCGATGAGCAATAAAACCAACGATCATCAAGGCCACGCCGACGATGAGGCGGCCGAGCCGCTGATCAAAACGCCCCAGCAGTTGATCAAAGTGATCTTGTTGGCCTTCATCGTCCCGGTGATCGTGATCGTGCTGTTAGCGGGCTACGTCACCTCCGGCAAGAAGCCCAATGCGGGAAGCGACGTCATGTCCACCCAATCCATTGAGGCGCGGATCCGACCGGTCGCTCGATTCGAAATCAAGGACGCCTCGGCACCCCAGGTTCTTCGAACTGGCCTCGAGGTCTACAACGCGCAATGCGTAGCTTGTCACGGCGTTGGTGCCGCGGGTGCGCCCAAGTTCGGCGATGCCGCTGCCTGGGGGCCGCGGATCGGGCAGGGCTATTCAGGCTTGCTCAACTCGGCGCTCAAAGGCAAGGGCGTCATGTCGGCTCAGGGCGGCGGTGAATACTCGGACGTGGAAGTGGGCCGGGCCGTTGTGCATATGGCCAATGCCGGCGGCGCCAAGTTTGAAGAACCCACCAAATAAAATCGCCGGCGAAGTCAAATCGGCGAGGACTTGCGCAACAAGGCCTTCAAAGCCGAAATGCGTTCCTGGGGGGTCTGGGCCTTCTGCTCAGGCGGTAGATCAGGCATTTTTTCAAACGCTCGATCCAGACCCATCTCGGCGATGAACCGCGAGGGTTCGCGTTCAACCACACGTTCGCGTCCACGACTCCGCTGACGGCACCAAGACACTTGCAACGAGCGTTGCGCGCGAGTGATCCCGACATACATCAGACGCCGTTCTTCTTCAAATCGAGCGCTGGCATCTGCCGCGTCGTCTTCGAGTCCAACACTCGAGGGCAACAAACCCTCCTCAACACCCGCGAGAAACACATGAGGCCACTCGAGGCCTTTAGCGGCATGCAGCGTTGACAGACGCACCGCGTCCGAATCGTCCTCGCGTCCATCAAGCCGGGAAGCCAGGGCCATCAATTGCGCCATTTCCAACAGGTTACGTCCATCCTCCTCGGCCCGACGTTTAATCCAATCGACAAATTCACAGACGTTCTGCCATCGCTGCGAGGCCTGGCGGTCGGGTTCGTGATCGAACAGCCAGTCCCGATAGGCGATCGCCGAGAGCAGATCGTCGATCACCACCGCCGCGGTCTCGCGCTCCGCGCGCCAGGCAAATCGATGGATGAACGCGCCAAACTCGCGCAACGGGGCGAGTTGGCGGGCCGCCAGCCTGGACTCGGCCGCTGTCTCAAAGAGCGCAGCCAGTAGGGAACACTGGCGCTCGCCCGCCAGGGCTCCCAGGGTCTCCAGCGTGGCCGCGCCGATGCCGCGGCGCGGGGTCGTTACCGCCCGAATGAAAGCGGGGTCATCATCATCATTGACCAGCAGGCGCAGATAGGCCGCCAGATCTCGGACCTCCGTTCGTTCAAAAAAAGACGTTCCCCCGGTCACGGTGTAGGGGATGTGCTGCTTACGCAGCGCCTGCTCGAGAAGTCTTGCCTGCTGGTTTGAACGGTAGAGCACGGCGAAGTCGGCGAACTGCGCGCGGCGCTCGAATTTCATCGCGGAAATCCGCACCGCGATCCGTTCGGCCTCCTCCTCGTCATCTTCACACGCACTCACCATCACCGGATCACCTGGCCCGAGCTCAGACCAAAGGGTCTTCTGAAACAACTTTGGATTGGCGCGAATCACCTGGTTAGCGGCATTCAGGATGTGCTGACACGACCGATAATTCTGCTCGAGCTTGATCACCTTAAGGGTCGGATAATCCGTTCCCAGGCGGTGTAGGTTTTCGAGCGTCGCACCCCGCCACCCGTAGATCGACTGGTCATCGTCCCCCACGGCCGTGAAGTGCGTAAGCGGACCCGCCAACAGCCGCAACCAGGCGTACTGGGCCGCGTTGGTATCCTGAACTTCGTCAATCAACAGGTAGCGTAGCCGTCGCTGCCAGCGCTCGCGGACCTCAAGGTCGCGCTCCAAAATCCGTACCGGCAGCCGAATCAGGTCATCAAAGTCAACCGCCTGATAGGCCGCGAGCGTTGCGGCATATTCCCGATAGGCACGAGCGGCGGCCTGATCGCGATCACCGGTGCTGTTTGCCACCGCCTCATCGGGCTCGATCAATCCATTTTTCCAGAGCGAAATCTGCGACTGGACCGCACGGGCCAATACCCGATCGGTTGTCCCGAGCGCTTGGGTAATGACCCCCAGGGAATCATCGGCCGCAAAAATCGAAAAACCAGGCTTCAAGGCTGCAGCCTGCGCTTCCGTACGCAAAAAATGTACGCCCAGCGCATGAAACGTCGAAATCAGTGGCTTGCGCCGCCCCTCAATCGGCGTCTTGACGAGGGTACGGGCGCGCTCCAACATCTCGCGCGCCGCCTTGTTCGTGAAAGTAATTGCCGCGATCGAGGGCGCCGCTACGCCACACTCGTCAATCAGATAGGCCAGTTTGCTGGCGATCACTCGAGTCTTCCCGCTACCAGCACCCGCCAGCACCAGACAAGGCGTCTCAAGATGACGCACGGCTTCACGCTGAGCAGGATTCAAGGAGGCGGAAGTCATCGATTAAATTGCAAGGGGGTCGACTTCCAAATGCCAGTGCACCTTCGAATTCGCGCTCCCCAAGGCCCTTAAGGCGGGCAAACTCCGACTCAACAGGGCCTGGAGAGTCGGTCGCGAAGACGATTCCAGAAGTAATTGAGCGCGTTCACGCCCAGCGAGCCGAGCCATGGGCATCGGGACCGGCTCGGCAATCCGGATCGCCGTGGTGTCCAAGCCATTTGCAGCCAAGCCTCCGTCCGAGCCGCAAGGCAATAGGACCGTTTTAGCCAAGGCTAAGAACTCCAACGCAGTCGCGGTCGCGGCTGCATCGGCACATAACAAGGCCTGGTGCGCAAAGGGTGGCAGGTTTGCAGCTGCCCGTTGCTGCAACTCCTCACGGGCAAAGGAAGGATAGTCCTGCGCCCGCAGCGCGGCAAACAAGGGATGCGCTGGCCAGCGCGTCTGGATCAAGACCTCCCCGGGATGCTCGGCCCGACCCGCCCGACCCGCGACCTGAAGTAGGGTGGCAAACAAGCGCTCGGGTGCCCGAAAATCATGCGAATGCAGGCCACTATCGGCACCCAGCACCACGACCAAGGTCAGGCGCGGAAAATCATGCCCCTTGGCCATCATCTGAGTTCCGACCAGGATATCGACCTCACCCGTGCGAACCGTCGCCAGCAACGCCTCCGTCGCTCCGCGACGGCGCGTCGTGTCGCGGTCAATGCGCACAATTCGTGCGGCTGCAAAACGAGCTGCAATGCTCTCCTCGAGGCGCTGAGTGCCTCGACCCAGGGGCACCAGATCAATCTCACCACACGCGGGGCAGGACCGCGGCACCACATCAGAATGCCCGCAGTGATGACAGATCAATTGCCAACCGCGCGTTGCTGAGTCTGCCCGAGCATGTAAGGCCAGAGTCACCGAACAATTCGGGCAATTCGACACCCAGGCGCAAGACTGACATGCCAGGACAGGGGCATAACCGCGCCGATTCAAAAAAATCAGCGACTGCTCCCCGCGCAGGAGTCGTGCCTCAATCGCGGCAACGGCTTGGGGGGCGAGGCCCTCGTCTGTCCTTACTCGCGCCATATCGATGAGACGAACCGCCGGCAGAATCGCCTGAGCAACCGCACGGCGCGGGAGGTTCACCCGGTGATAACGCCCAGTGGCGGCGTTATGCCAGGTCTCGAGCGACGGGGTCGCACTCCCCAACAAGACCGGAACTTGTTCGATCCGCCCGCGCGCGACCGCCAGATCACGCCCTGACCACCGCGCGCCCTCTTGCTGGCGATACGATGGATCGTGCTCTTCATCCACCACAATCAGGGCGCAGTGCGCCAAGGGCGCGAGCACGGCGAGCCGGGTTCCGACCACCAGACGCGCCTGGCCCTCAAGCGCCGCGACCCATGCAGACGAGCGCTCGGCCTCGGGGAGTGCACTGTGCAGCACCGCGGGAGGCCAGGCTGGAAACCGGACCTGCAGTGTCCGAACAAACTGAGGCGTCAATGCAATCTCGGGTACCAGGAGGAGCGCCTGGGCCCGTGGATCGCGGGACAACACCCGATCGATCGCACGTAAATAAACCTCAGTCTTACCGCTCCCAGTCACCCCGTAGAGGAGATGGACCCTGAACCCGCGGTCGAACACCAGCGACTCGAGTGCGGCGGCCTGATCGACCGTGAGTTCGGGCACTGCACCTGGCAGTGCACCTGGCACTGCGGCCGCAGCGGATCGAGCGGCCTCCGCGGTCTCAGCGGTCTGGGCCCATGCCTTGCGCGCGCGTTCTACTGGACCACCGCCGCGGGGCTTTTGCGCTCGATAAGCCGGTGCGCTGCGCAACAAAACAGGAATCGCCGGCAGCGCCAACTCGCCCAGCCCAACCTGATAGTAGGAGGCCGCGAATTGAACCAGCTCAAGCCACCGGGGAGGCAACGGACCAAGGTCCAGTAAACACCGGTCCACTGCCCGCAATCGATCGGGCGACAGTGCACTCTCAGAAGCCACCGCAGTGACCAGCCCGATCCGCTGCGTTCGGCCCCATGGCACGAGGACCCGGCGCCCAATTGGACTGCCGACCCAACTGCCGACCGAACTGTCGTCCAAGCCAAATGTAGACCCGGATTCACTGGCCGCTTTCGCACCGCCGACGGTTGGCGCCGAATAATCAAACGGACCCGGCAAAGGGACATCCAGAGCGACCTGCCAGATGGTCGCCGTCATTGTGCGGCTGTGGATAACTTTGTGTGCAACATGGTGCAAGCCAGGTTCAAGCTTGCACTTCGCCTCGATACAGCCTCTACCGAATCGCCAAGCGCCCTAAAGAAGTTGTTTTTAATCATGACGTTAGAACGAATCGACTAAGGTCATTGAGGCGGCGCTTTAAAATCAAGTCTGGCCTGAATCTGTGTATAAACACAAACTTTGCCGTGATGCAAGCCCAAGTTGACGATTCAAGGCCTGGCGGGCGTCGGCACGCACCGCACCCATTTGCCCGCAAAACAGCGACCGGCGTCAGGCCGGTACGCGCATCTTTCGGCCGTATGTATGCACGGCATCGACCAACGCGGAGACGGCCTCGGGCCGCGTATGTTGGGAAATCCCATGGCCCAAATTAAAAACATGCCCAGTCCCGGCCTGCGGCACGCCAAAGCTCTCAAACACGCGAGCCGCTTCGGCACGAATCTGTGCGTCCTCGCCCATCAACGCCATCGGATCGAGGTTACCCTGCAACGCGCAACGTGAACCAATCCGAGCTCGCGCATCCGAAAGCTCCGTGGTCCAGTCCAGGCCCACCGCGTCGGCCCCACAAGCCGAAAGTGGTTCGAGCCACTGCCCACCGCCTTTGGTGAACACAATCGAGGGCACGCGAACCCGCTGCATGCTGCTCAGACCCACACCCGCAGGTTCGTCGCGCTCCCGCTGCAACCGCTCAACGACGCGTTGCATCGGCGCTAAGGAATATTTCAGATACTGACTCGAGGTCAATACGCCGCCCCAGGTATCAAAGATCATCACAGCCTGCGCACCGGCCTCGATCTGTGCGTTCAAATAGTCGGCCACGGCTTCGGTCAGCACATTGAGCAGATGCAGCATCAGGTCGGGGCGACGATACAGCATCGTCTTCACCTCCCGAAAATCATCCGTGCCGCCACCCTCGATCATGTAGACCGCCAGCGTCCAGGGACTACCAGAAAATCCAATGAGTGGAACCCGACCGGCCAGCGCTCCCCGAATGGTTCGAACCGCGTCCATCACGTAGCGCAATTCCTGATTCGGATCGGGAGCCCCCAGCGCAAGAATCGAAGCCTCGTCTCGCAAAGGTCGCGCAAAGCGTGGGCCCTCGCCGTCCGCAAAGTGCAGCCCCAAGCCCATGGCATCGGGCACCGTCAGGATGTCGGAAAAGAGAATTGCCGCATCCAATGCGTAACGATCCAAGGGCTGAATCGTCACCTCACAGGCCAACTCCGGGTTTTGCGCGAGCGCAAGGAAACTGCCCGCACGGGCGCGGGTAGCCCGGTACTCGGGGAGATATCGACCCGCCTGGCGCATCAGCCAGACCGGCGTGTAATCGGTGGGTTCGCGCAAGAGCGCGCGCAAGAACGTATCGTTGCGCAAAGGGGCGTGAATCATCAGCTGGGCGCGACTCGAAGCTTGGGCGGCGTTTAACGCCGCTGCAATCGACGCAACGCGGCGATTTGGGCCACGGCGATGGCCAGTTCGGCCTGGGCTTTCGCGTAATCGAGCGTGGCGGCCCGATTGGACAAGGCCTCTTCGGCCTGACGCTTGGCCTCGAGCGCACGGGCCTCGTCCAAGTCCTTACCGCGAATCGCGGTATCGGCCAATACCGTTACGCGGTTGGGCTGAATCTCGAGAATGCCGCCAGCGACAAAAACAAACTCTTCTTCGCTTTGCCCTGGCACCTTGATCCGCACGGCACCGGGACGAATCCGGGTAATCAGTGGCGTGTGGCCCGGAAACACGCCGAGCTCACCCGACTCGCCGGGGAGCGCCACAAAATCAGCCGGGCCATCGTAGATCGAGGCCTCCGCACTGACTACATCGACGTGAATCGTGCTCATGAAAGCGTCTTCGCCTTCTCGATCGCTTCATCGATCGTGCCCACCATGTAGAAGGCCTGCTCGGGCAGCGCATCGCACTCCCCATTGGCGATCATCTGGAATCCACGAATCGTCTCTTTCAGGGTCACGTACTTACCAGGCGAGCCCGTGAAGACCTCGGCCACATGGAACGGCTGCGACAGGAAGCGCTGGATCTTACGCGCCCTCGAAACCGCCAATTTATCTTCGGGCGAAAGCTCGTCCATCCCCAGGATCGCAATGATGTCGCGCAACTCTTTGTAACGCTGCAGGGTTGACTGCACTTTGCGGGTGGTCGCGTAATGCTCTTCGCCAATCACGTTGGGGTCGACCTGGCGCGAGGTCGAGTCGAGCGGATCGACTGCAGGGTAGATCCCAAGTGAAGCGATGTCGCGCGAGAGCACCACGGTCGCATCCAAGTGCGCGAAGGTGGTGGCTGGCGACGGATCGGTCAAGTCATCTGCTGGCACATAAACAGCTTGAATCGACGTAATCGAGCCGACTTTGGTCGACACGATCCGTTCCTGCAGCTTACCCATCTCTTCAGCGAGGGTCGGTTGGTAACCCACAGCCGATGGCATCCGTCCAAGCAGCGCCGACACTTCGGTCCCGGCCAGGGTGTAGCGATAGATGTTGTCCACGAAAAACAGAATGTCGCGACCTTCGTCGCGGAACCGCTCGGCCATCGTCAACCCGGTCAGCGCAACCCGCAGACGGTTGCCCGGGGGCTCGTTCATCTGGCCAAACACCATTCCGACCTTGTCGAGAACGTTCGAATCTTTCATCTCATGATAAAAGTCGTTCCCCTCGCGAGTCCGCTCACCCACGCCTGCAAACACGGATAAACCAGCGTGCTGCTTGGCGATGTTGTTGATCAACTCCATCATGTTGACGGTCTTGCCGACGCCCGCACCGCCAAACAAACCAATCTTGCCGCCTTTCGCGAAGGGGCAAATCAAGTCGATCACTTTGATGCCGGTCTCAAGCAACTCCACCGAAGGCGACAGATCCGCAAACTTAGGCGCGGGTTGGTGGATCGAGCGCCGCTCGTCAGTACCAATCGGCCCTGCCTCATCAATCGGGCGGCCCAGTACGTCCATGATCCGACCCAGAGTTGCCGGACCAACAGGGACAGAAATCGGCGCACCCGATGCATTCACCGGCATTCCACGGCGCAACCCGTCGGTCGAGCCCATGGCAATCGTACGCACCACGCCATCACCGAGTTGCTGCTGCACCTCAAAAGTCAGCCCAGCCTCGACGCCGGCATGCTGCGCGCTATCGTCGAGATTGAGCGCTTCGTAAATCGACGGCAGACCCGTTCGGGGAAACTGGATATCAACCACAGCGCCGATGCACTGAACAATGTGACCCTGGGAGTGCGTCATCTTGGGAACCTCGTAACTCGTAATGTAGTCGAATCGGGACTATCTGATTGGGTCGATGGGGCAGGGCATCGCGGCGTCAAACCGCTGCCGCACCCCCAACGATTTCAGACAGTTCCTTGGTAATAGACGCCTGACGCGCCTTGTTGTAGGAGAGCTGTAAATCACCGATGACTTTCTTGGCGTTGTCGCTCGCCGCCTTCATCGCCACCATCCGAGCGCTTTGTTCGCTCGCCATGTTTTCGGCCACGGCCTGGAACACCAGCGCTTCGATGTAGCGCAACAGCAGATCGTCCAAAACCGACGCGGCGTCGGGTTCGTAGAGATAATCCCAGGCAAACTCGCGACGATCATCCTTGAGATGGTCGGTCGAGAGCGGGAGCAATTGCTCGATCACGGGCTCCTGGCTCATCGTATTGATGAAGCGCGTGTAAGCCAGATAGACCGCATCAACTTCGCCGGCCGCATAGGCATCAAGCTGAACCTTGACCGCTCCGATCAGGCGCTCGAGGTGCGGGGTGTCGCCCAGCCCAATGACCGAGGACACGACCTTGGCGCCCATGCGGTTCATGAACCCAAGGCCCTTGGTTCCGATAGGTGTCAACTGCAGCTTGGCGCCCTTGGACTCGAGCGCGCGCATTTTGAGTAACGAGGCGCGCAACACATTGGTGTTCATGCCCCCGCAAAGGCCCTTGTCGGTCGACACCACAATCAGACCTACCGATCGCGTTTCGTCCCGATGCGTGAGAAACGGGTGCCGATACTCCGGATTGGCCGTGGCCAGGCTCGCGGCGATCGTCCGAATCTTCTCCGCATAGGGGCGTGCAGCACGCATCCGTTCCTGTGCCCGCCGCATCTTCGAGGCGGCGACCATCTCCATCGCCTTGGTGATCTTGCGCGTGTTTTGAACGCTCTTGATCTTGGTCCGGATCTCTTTGCTACCGGGCATGATCAGTACGAACCGGTTTTCTTGAATGCTTGAATGACGGTGTTCAGCGTGGCCTCATCGTCTTTAGACAAGTCTTTAGACGATTCGATCCGCTCGACCAGCGCGCTATGGTCGCTGCGCAAGTGGTCGCGCAATGCCCGTTCGAACGCTTGAGCACGGCCCACGTCCACATCGTCGTAGTAACCGTTGTTGACGGCAAACAGCGTCATCGCCATTTCCCAAACCCGCAGCGGCTGGTATTGCGGCTGCTTCATGAGCTCCGTGACCAAGCGGCCGCGGTCGAGCTGCTTGCGGGTCGCCTCGTCTAGATCGCTCGCGAACTGGGCGAAAGCCGCGAGCTCGCGATACTGCGCAAGCGCCAAACGCACACCACCGCCGAGCTTCTTGATGATCTTGGTCTGCGCAGCACCCCCCACGCGCGACACCGAGATACCGGCGTTGATGGCGGGGCGGATGCCGGCGTTGAACAGATCGGTCTCGAGGAAGATCTGACCGTCCGTAATCGAAATCACGTTGGTTGGCACGAACGCCGACACGTCCCCCGCCTGGGTCTCGATGACCGGCAGCGCAGTCAAGGACCCGGTTTTGCCCTTGACCTCGCCGTGCGTGAACCGCTCCACATATTCTTCGTTGACGCGCGCTGCGCGCTCCAGCAGACGCGAGTGGAGATAAAACACGTCACCCGGGAACGCTTCACGACCAGGAGGCCGGCGCAGCAAGAGCGAAACCTGACGGTATGCCACCGCTTGCTTGGAAAGATCGTCGTAGACAATGAGTGCATCTTCACCGCGATCGCGGAAGTATTCACCCATCGTGCACCCGGCATACGCCGACAGATACTGCATCGCGGCCGATTCAGACGCCGAAGCAACGACCACGATGGTGTACGCCAGCGCACCGGTTTCTTCAAGCTTGCGAACGACGTTGGCGATCGTCGACGCCTTCTGGCCGATCGCGACATAGACACACTTGATCCCGGTGTCCTTCTGGTTAATGATCGCATCAACCGCCACGGCGGTCTTGCCGGTCTGACGGTCGCCAATGATCAACTCGCGCTGTCCACGTCCAACCGGCACCATCGAATCGATGGCCTTCAGTCCGGTCTGCACCGGCTGAGAAACGCTCTGGCGAGCGATCACGCCAGGAGCAACCTTCTCCAACACGTCGGTCAGCTTGGCGTTGATCGGGCCCTTGCCATCAATCGGCTCGCCGAGCGTGTTGACGACACGCCCTAACAACTCAGGACCCACGGGAACGGCGAGAATTCGACCCGTCGCCTTAACCGTATCGCCCTCTTTGATGTGCTCATAGCTACCGAGGACCACTGCGCCGACCGAGTCGCGCTCCAGGTTCAGGGCAAGACCAAAAGTCTCGCCTGGGAATTCGATCATTTCACCTTGCATTACGTCCGACAGACCGTGAATGCGGCAGATCCCGTCAGTCACCGTGACGACCGTTCCCTGATTACGGGTGTCGGCATCGACGGAGAGATTCTTGATCTTCGTTTTCAGCAGTTCGCTGATTTCAGCTGGATTGAGTTGCATCGCAAAACTCCTAGTGCATCAGGGCGCCAGCCAGCTGGGACAGCTTGCCGCGTACCGAGAGGTCAGTGACTTCATCGCCGATGCGGATCGACACGCCGCCGATCAGATCAGCGTCGACGTCAACCGACACCTTGACCGGGCGGCCATGGCGCTGTGTCAACACAGCCACCACGTCGGCCACCTGGGCATCATTCATGGGAAACGCAGAGGTCACCCTCGCGTCAATTACGCCCTCGTGGGCATCGCGGGCTTGGTCAAAAAGCTGAGCAATTTCGGCCACGACGCTTAAGCGCTCATTCGCCGCCAGAACCTGCACAAAACCTTGCATCGGACCGACGCCAATCCCTGCGATCTCGATCACCGCCTGCGCAATTTGCTCAGCCGAAAGCGCCGGGTTGGCAATCAGGTCCTCGGAGCCCGGCGCGTGAATCACCGAAACCAAGGCCTGTAGGCCTTGGCTCCAGGCGGCCAATTGCCCCGCGCCCTGGTGATGCGCGTCGTCGACCGCCAGCTGAAAAGCCGCCTCGGCGTAAGGACGCGCAATCGTGAGCGGTTCAGCCATGCTCAGTGCCCCGGAGCCAGATGTTGCCCCGAGGAGAGCTCGGTCGCCAGACCAGCCAGCAGCTCGGCGTGGCGCGCAGCGTCGATTTCACGGCGGAGAATTTGCTCGGCCCCTGCCACTGCCAACGCAGCAACCTGATCCCTCAGCACATCCCGAGCTCGCTGCATCGCAAGCGCGGCTTCTTCTTCGGCCGCCTTGCGAGCCGCCGCCACGATGCGGGCGCCTTCGGCACGCGCCTCATCGAGAGACTGCGCAACCTGGCGCTCACCGGCGGCGCGCACCTCGGCGGCGCTGGTCCGCGCCGCAGCGATTTCCGCCTCAACTCGGCGCTTTGCGTCGGCGAGCTCCGTACGTGCGCGCTCCGCAGCCGCCAAACCGTCGGCGATCTTGCGGGAGCGGTCATCGAGCGCCTGGGTGATCGGCGGCCACACGAACCGGGCGGTGAACCACCACAGTGCGCAGAAGACGACGATCTGGACGATCAGAGTCGCGTTCAGATTCACGGACGGATCATCCTTTGAACGGGTTAGCGAACGCGAACATCATCGCGATACCAACGCCGATGAGAAATGCCGCGTCGATCAGACCAGCCAGCAGAAACATCTTGGTTTGCAGCTTATCCATCAGCTCGGGCTGACGTGCTGCACCCTCGAGGTAGCGACCCCCCATCATCCCAATACCAATACAGGCACCGAGTGCGCCGAGGCCAATGATCAGACCGCAAGCGATCGCAACGAGAGCAACGTTCGTCATTTTTGACTACTCCTGGAGAAACCTTCGTAAACCGAAGAAAAAAGCAAACA
>Ga0214921_10009082_pt1 | contig 12674 bp, 6 predicted proteins | sample LL1505_MetaG_FD_177992 | JGI IMG/M metagenome (GOLD analysis project Ga0214921, IMG submission 177992) | Freshwater microbial communities from Lake Lanier, Atlanta, Georgia, United States - LL-1505 | ecosystem: Environmental > Aquatic > Freshwater > Lake | place: USA: Georgia | collected 2015-05-28 | reverse complement strand
GGTAACGGTGGCCGGGCAGGAAAAACGCATAGGCCTCATACGTGGCATTGAAGTCGCTGGGCACCACCACCGTGGTGGGGGCCAGGGCACGGGCCGCGTCGGAACGGTACTGCCCATTGGGCCCATTCAGCGGGGCAAACACCGCTGTCAAACTGGCATAGGCGAACAACACCGCTGCCAGCGCACCAGCCGGGCTGTGGCCACGCCGCCACCACACCACTGCCACAGCACCCAGGCCCGCCAGCACCGCCAGCGCCACAGCAGCCACTTGCCAGGCATTGGCCACACCCAAGTCGCCCAAGACCCAACCGACCCGACCCAACCACAACACCGCTGGCAACACCAACAGGGTGATGGCCACATGGGCCCATCGCCCCAGTTGCGGCAACACCAGGGCCACACAGATGGCCAAGGCGGGCAAGGTGGGAATCAGGTAGCGCGCCGAGCGCTGGCTAGGCAGCAAAAACACACACCACCACACCAACATCCACAGCACCAAGGCCCCCACCACGCTGCCTCGCCGCCAGGGCGCGCGCAAGCCCCACCACAACGCGGCCAGCACCCAGGGCGCCAAAAATCCAGCATTCAGCAAAGGCGACAAGGCATAACTGCCCAAGCCAGAAAAGCTGAACAGGCTTTGCCAATAGCCTTGGGCGCTGGCCATCTTGCCGGCGTTTTCGCCCAAAACAAATTCTTGCCACACAGCTTGCGGATCGGGATCGAACCACAACCAACTCGCAATCACGCCCAGCGCCACCACGGCCATCACCGCGGTGTGCCACCCAGCAGACCACAGCGCACTGGCGCGTTGCGCGGGCAACCACCACAGCCGCCACACGGCCACGGTGGCGGCCACGGGTGCGATGAGGGCAAACGATTTGTAGGCCAGCCCCAAGCCCACGGCCAGGCCCAGCAAAACCCACACCACCAGCGAGCCCGGTTGGCGCAATACCCAAGCCTGATCCAAGCGGGGTGCGCCAGGCTGTGACGGTTGGATGCGCCACAACAGCCACCAAAGGGGAAGTGAAAACCAAAAGGTTTCGGCCGCGCTGGTCAGGTAGGGGCGGCCATAGCGAAAGGTGCCGATGAAGGCCAGATAAATCAGCACCGCCCAGGCGGTGGTGGCCACAGGCAGGCGCAAGCGGCGCAGGGTGGCAGCCATCAAGGCGCACACCGCCAAGGTGTAGATCACACTGGGCAAACGCAGCCGCCACAAGGTCCAGCCGTGCCCCCAATCGCCCGCCACCAAGGCCTGCCAAAACAGCAAGGGGGGTTTGGTATTGCGCATGCCCGGCAGCTCGGACTGCAAGGGCAGCCACTGACCGGCTTCGGCGGTGATGCGGGCGATGTGGGCATAGACCATTTCGTCGCCATTGCGCATCATGTGGTTGCCACCCAGGCCCCACAAGTACACAAACACGGCCAACACCAAGATCGCCCATAACCAGGGCATGGGGGTAGGGTGTGGCCCGGCTTTCACGGCGGTGGGCGGCGGCGAAAGGTCCACCGGTCGTTGGCCACAAAGTTGCTGATGCTGGCCACCACAATGGCGATCAGGTTGGCCAGCAGGTAATACATGTGGCCCGACAACCACAGGGTCAGCACGTATTGAATGCCAATGCCCAACCAAGAGGCAAAGGCATAGGTGACAAAGCGCATGGCGGTGGCGCCATCGAGTGCCAACACGGGTTGGTCAGTGGCCAAGCGGTCCGACCAGGTCCACCAGCTGTTCCAGCAAAAGTTGTTCACCGTGGCCAAGGCAATGGCACCGGCCAGCGACAGGTACAAGCGTTGTTGCGCGGGCTCAATACCGCGCAGCAACCACTCTTGCAACACATACAGCACCAGCATATTGACCACCGTGCCGCTGGCCCCGACCACCGCAAAACGGGCATAGCGCCAGCGCAAAAACCACTGCACCAGAGGCCACAAGCGGTCGGCCAAGGGCCCGATCAGTGGCCAGTGAGAAAAGGGCGAGGCCTGCATGCTCAGGCGCCCGGGCTGGCCGCCAGCGCCAGTTGGGTTTGGGTCAGGCGCAGCACCTGGGCCACGTCAATTTGCTTCAAGCATTGGTTGTCGCCGTTGCACGGGGTGTCGCGGTGGTTGTAGGCGCTCAGGCAGGGCGAACACGGCAAGCCCAGTTCGATCACGGTGGCGCGGGGCGTCAAAGGGCCATACAAACGGCTGGTTTCGGGGCCAAAAAACATCAGGGTGCGGATGGGCGTCAGGCTGGCAAAGTGGCCCGGCCCGCCGTCGTTGGTGACCAACACATCGCAGTGGTGAAACAGCATCAGCAGCTCTTGCAAGCTGCGGGTGTAGCCCACCAGGCTGTGGCACAGCGGGTGGTCGCACAAACGCAAGATGTCTTGCGCCAGCGGCTGGTCTTCGGGCAGGCCAATCACCGCCACCGCATGGCCTTGCTCGCACAAGGCGCGCGCCAACGCGGCGTAATGCGCCGCTGGCCATGCGCGGATGGGCAACAAGCCACCACCGGCGTACATCAGCACGCGCTGCGGCGCGGCCATCAAGGCCGGGTGGTCGCGGCGCAGGGCTTGGGCATAGTCGCTCAACTGGCTGGGCGCAAACACCAGCGTCAAACCGCTGTCGGTGGCCATCGGGTGCATGGGCACGCGTTTGCTGCGGGGTGCGTCGGTCGCACCGATGGCGTCGACCAAGGCCAAAAATTGCTGGCTGATGTGGCGGTAAGGGTTGTAGGGAATGGCCGCGTTCATGAACGAGCCGCGGTACAAACCCTCTTGGGTGTGGGGCGTGAAGCCCGCGCGCCAGCGCGCGCCACAGGCATAGGCGAGCAAGGCGCTGATGCGCGAAAACAATTCACAGTCAATCACCGCGTCCAGGCGCAATTGGCGCAACTGGCGCATCACGCGCCAGATGTCGGCCAGCAGCCTGAACATGGAGCTGTCGTCCAAGCCATGCAAATGGGTGTCGGGGGCGAGTTGCAGCATGCGCGCCACCTGCTGGTTGCGCGCCAATTGCAAGATGTGGATTTGCGCTTGCGGGTGTTGTTGGCGGATGCGGGCAAACATCGGGCCGGCCAGCACCATCGAGCCCATCTCTGAGAGCATGATGACCAGCACCTGGCGCAGCGGTTGCTCGGACACCGGCGGCTGCGGCCGCGCCCAGCAGCGCGCCCACAGCGACAGCACAGCGCACAAGGCCTGGCCGACCACGGCGTCGATCAGGCGTTGGGTGCGGATGTTCATGGGGGATGGTGCGGTTGGACGAAGGACGTGGCGAACCGCGTGCGTGGCGGAGATTTTACGGCCTGCCTGCCCCTCACACCCGCGCCAGCACCGGCGCCAGGGCACGCCCGGTGTGGGTGCCCTGGCGCACCAAGGCCTCGGGCGTGTTGGCGGCCACCACTTGGCCACCGCCATCGCCACCGTCAGGCCCCAAGTCGATGACCCAATCGGCCTCGGCGATGACGTCCAAGTCATGCTCGATCACCACCACGCTGTGCCCGGCATCGACCAAGCGGTGCAACACGCTGATGAGCTTGTCCACATCGGCCATGTGCAGGCCCACCGTGGGTTCGTCCAGCACATACAAGGTGTGGGGTACTTTGTTGCCTCGCCGCGTGACATCGTCGCGCACCTTGGACAATTCGGTGACCAGCTTGATGCGCTGCGCCTCGCCACCACTGAGGGTGGGCGAAGGTTGGCCCAAGGTCAAATACCCCAGGCCCACGTCTTTGAGCAGCTGCAAGGGGTGGCTGATGGTGGGCATGGCGGCGAAAAAGTCCACCGCTTCATCGACCTCCATTTGCAGGACCTCGCCAATGTGTTTGCCGCGCCAGCTCACCGCCTGCGTCTCGGGGTTGAAGCGGCTGCCGTGGCAAACCTCGCACAACACTTTGACGTCGGGCAAAAAGTTCATTTCGATGGTGCGCATGCCTTGGCCTTCGCAGCCAGGGCAGCGGCCTTCACCGGTGTTGAAGCTAAAGCGCCCGGGGCCATAACCGCGCGCCTTGGCCTCCAAGGTGTCGGCAAACAGTTTGCGAATGGTGTCCCAAAACCCAATGTAGGTGGCGGGGCAGCTGCGCGGGGTTTTGCCAATCGGGGTTTGGTCCACCTCCAGCACCCGGTCGATGCTGGCATAGCCTTGCACGCCCACGCACCCAACCCAGGCCGGGTGCTTGCCCGCCTCGTCGGCCTTGCGACCCGCTTGGGTGGACCGAAGGCCCACCGCGGCCGCCACGTTGTGCAGCAACACATCGCGCGCCAGGGTGGATTTGCCCGACCCACTCACGCCGGTGATGGCCACCAAGCGGCGCAATGGCACTTGCACATCGACCTGGCGCAGGTTGTGCAAAAACGCACCGTGCACATGCAAGCTGCCTGCTGCCACTGGCACGGCAGGGCCGCTGGGCGTGCCCATGTGGGCGGCGCGCAAGGCATCGGCCTGGGCTTTTTTGCTGGCCGCGCTCAGGCGCTTGGGCTTCTCAGCCGTGGCTGGGGCGGCGCTGGCTGACAGCAGCGCCAACTCGGCTTCGCCCACACTGCGCCGCGCCTGCATGGGGTGGCGCATGGCGTGCAACAGGTAACGCCCAGTTTGAGATTCGGCTTGGGCGCTGATGTCGGCCGCCGTGCCTTGGGCCACCAAACGGCCACCGCGCTTGCCCGCGCTGGGGCCGATGTCAATGATGTGATCGGCGTGGCGGATGGTTTCTTCGTCGTGCTCGACCACCACCAAGGTGTTGCCCTTGTCGCTCAGGGTCTTGAGGGCCTTGAGCAAAATTTGGTTGTCGCGCGCATGCAGGCCAATGGTGGGTTCGTCCAACACATAGCAAACGCCTTGCAGCTGGCTGCCCAATTGCGCGGCCAAACGGATGCGCTGCGCCTCGCCACCGCTCAAGGTGGGCGCGCCCCGGTCCAAGGTCAGATAGCCCAGGCCCACCTCTTCCAAAAACGCCAAGCGCCCGGCAATTTCGGGGACCAAGTCGCGGGCGATGTCGGCCGAGCGGCCGCTCAAAGCCAAACCCGCCACCCACTGGCGCACCCGGCCCACGCTCAGGCGGGCAATGTCGGTGATGGCCTGGCTTTGAAAGCGCACCGCCCGTGCGGTGGTGTTCAAGCGGGTGCCCTCACACGCCGGGCAAGCGGTATCGACCAGGTCTTCCACCTCGGGTTCGGCAAAGCTTTGCTCGCGCCCTTTTTGGTCGATGTCGCGCACCGAATCGTCCAGCGCCTTGCGCTGGTCACGGGTCAGCTTCAGGCCGGTGCCCACGCAATCAGGGCACCAACCGTGCTTGCTGTTGTAAGAGAACAAACGCGGGTCCAACTCGCTGTAAGAGGTGGCGCACACCGGGCAGGCGCGCTGGGTGGAGAACACCTCCACATGACCAATGCCTTGGGTGGTGGTGGCACTGGCCATGGCTTCGCGCAAACCGTCCAAACCGCTGAGCACATGCACCACGCCCTTGCCATGCTCCAACGCCAAGGCCAGGTGCTGGCGCAGCGCGGCCTCGTTGCTGGGCTTGACCTCCAAGCTGGCGATGGGCAATTCGATGGTGTGCTCTTTGAAGCGGTCGATGCGCGGGAAACCGGTGGTGGGCAAAAAGTTGCCATCCACCCGCAAATGCGTATAGCCACGCGGGCGCGCCCAGTCGGCCAACTCGGTATAAACACCTTTGCGGTTGACCACCAAGGGGCTGAGCAAGCCAATGTGCTGGCCCCGGTAGGTTTTCATCAACTGGGCGACGATGCTCTCAGGCGTTTGCGGTTGCACCGCCGCGCCGTCGTGCACACAGTGCTGGGTGCCCAGCTTCACATAGAGCAAGCGCAAAAAGTGCCACACCTCGGTGGTGGTGCCCACGGTGCTTTTGCGCCCGCCGCGCGACAAGCGCTGCTCAATGGCCACGGTGGGGGGAATGCCAAACACCGCATCCACCTCGGGCCGACCCGCGGGTTGCACGATGCTGCGCGCATAGGCGTTCAGGCTTTCCAAGTAGCGGCGCTGGCCTTCGTTGAACAAAATGTCGAATGCCAAGGTGGACTTGCCCGAACCGCTGACGCCGGTGATCACATTGAACTGGCCGCGCGGAATGTCCACGCTCAGGTTACGCAGGTTGTGCTCGCGGGCGTTGACGATGCGGATGCTTTCTTTCAGCGCCTGGCCCAAGTATTTGGCCGATGGCTCTTGCACCAAGCCCATGGCCAAGTGGCGCGGCGCAGGTGCGGTGTAGGGGTTGGCCAACACCGGGGCATCGGCACCGGGGGCAAACACCTCGCCCATGGCCTGGGCATATTCGCGCAAGGCGCGGGCGGTGTGCGAGCTGGGGTGTTGCCGCACCTCTTCGGGGTGGCCCTCGACCACCACCGCACCCCCGGCGTCGCCGCCTTCGGGGCCCAGGTCGATCAGCCAGTCGCTGGCGCGAATCACATCCAGGTTGTGTTCGATGACGATCAGCGAATGCCCGGCTTCGAGCAAGCGGCGCAAGGCGCGCATGAGTTTGGCAATGTCGTCAAAGTGCAAACCGGTGGTGGGCTCGTCGAACAAAAACAAGGTGCCTTTGCGCGCCAGGCTTTGCCGGCTTTGGCTGGCCGACTTGGCGGCTTCGGCCAAAAACCCCGCCAACTTCAAGCGCTGGGCCTCGCCCCCGCTCAGGGTGGGCACGGGCTGGCCCAAGCGAACGTATTCCAAACCCACTTCGACAATCGGTTGCAGGGCACGCACCACATCGCGGTCTTGGGCGAACAACTCGACGGCCTCGCTCACCGTCAGGTTGAGCAGGTCGGACACGTTCAAAAACCGCCCGCCGCGCTCGATCTTGACTTCCAGCACCTCGGGGCGAAAGCGCTCACCATTGCAGTCGGGGCAGCGCAGGTAGACGTCGCTCAAAAACTGCATCTCCACATGCTCAAAGCCCGAGCCGCCGCAGGTGGGGCAGCGCCCGTCGCCGCTGTTGGCGCTGAACTTGGAGGCGGTGTAGCCGCGCTGGCGCGACAAGCTGGCGGTGGCCAGCAATTCGCGCAACGGGTCCCAGGCACCGACATAGCTGGCCGGGTTGGAACGCGCGGTTTTGCCAATGGGGGACTGGTCGACAAACACCACATCGCTCAAGTGGTCCATGCCGAGCAAGCGGTCGTGCGCGCCCGGGGTTTCGGTGGCCTTGCCAAAGTGGCGCAGCAAAGCCGGGGCCAACACGTCTTGCACCAAGGTGGACTTGCCCGAACCGCTGACGCCAGTGACACACACCAAGCGCTGCAAGGGCAGCTCGAGGTGGATGTTTTTCAGGTTGTGTTCGCGCGCGCCTTCGAGCACCAAGCGCGGCGTGGCGTCGGTGACCAAGCGCTTGAGGCCCAAGCCCACTTGTTTGCGCCCGCCCAAATAAGCGCCGGTCATGGTGTCGGCCTGCTGCAAGTCGGCGGGTGCGCCGTCAAACACCACTTGGCCACCGCGCTCACCGGGGCCTGGGCCCATGTCCAAAATGCGGTCGGCAGCGAGCATGACGGCGGGGTCGTGCTCGACCACCACCAAGGTGTTGCCCGCGTCGCGCAAGCGCTTCATGGCTTCGGTGATGCGGCCCATGTCGCGCGGGTGCAGTCCGATGCTGGGCTCGTCCAACACAAACAAGGTGTTGACCAAGGAGGTGCCCAAGGCGGTGGTGAGGTTGATGCGCTGCACCTCGCCGCCGCTCAGGCTGCGGCTTTGCCGGTCCAGCGTGAGGTAACCAATGCCCACATCGCACAGGTAGCGCAATCGGGTGCGGATTTCACCCAGCAACATGGCCAGGGCCTGGGCATCAGCGCCCGCCGATTGGGCTTGGAGGCCATCAAAAAACACGCGCAAGCGGTCGATGGGCATGAGCATCAAGTCGTGCAGGCTCAGGCCGGGCAAGGCCTCGAGTTGTTCGCGCGTCCAACCCACCCCGGCGGGCATGAAGCGCTGCGCGGCCGGCAGGCCGGCAGCGGCATCGGCCGCGCTGCCCACGCGCCACAGCAAGCTGTCGGTTTTCAGGCGTGCGCCCAAGCAACTCGGGCAGCTGGTGTAACTGCGGTACTTGGAGAGCAGCACCCGGATGTGCATCTTGTAGGACTTGGACTCCAAGTAAGCAAAAAAGCGCCGCACCCCATACCACTGCTTGTTCCAAACGCCCTTCCATTGCGGCGAACCCTCGATCACCCAGTGCTGTTGCTCGGGGGTCAGTTTGTACCAAGCGGTGTCGCGCGGAATGCCAGCGGTTTCAGCGTGGCGCATCAAGTCGTCCTGGCACTCTTTCCAGGCCGGGGTTTGCATGGGCTTGATGGCACCGGCGCGCAAGGTGAGTTTGTCGTTGGGGATGACCAAACCAAAGTCCACCCCAATGACGCGGCCAAAACCGCGACACGCCTCGCACGCGCCCAGGGCCGAGTTGAAAGAAAACATCGACGGCGTGGGTTCGCTGTAGCGCAGATCGCTGTCGGGGCAGTGCAAGCCGCTGGAAAAACGCCACACGGTGTCGGTGGCCGCATCGGCCCCGGCCAGCGGCGGGCTCGCCCCCTCAGGCATGGCTTTGGCGGCAGCCTCAGCTGAAGGGGCCGCAGGCTCGGCCAGCACATGCACTTGCAAACGGCCCGCACCGCGCTTGAGCGCGGTCTCCAGCGCTTCCATGGCGCGCGACTTCTCGACCGTGGCCATGCGAAAGCGATCGGCCACCACATCGAGCACCTTGCGCGTGCCAGTGACGCTGGCCACTTCGCGCTCGGCATGGATGCGGGTGAAACCACTGGCCATCAACCACTGCTGCACTTCTTCCGAGGTGGTGTGAGCCGGCAACTCGACCGGAAAGGTGACCACCACCCGGGGTTGGCCGGGCAGTTCGGCACTGCGGCGCACCAGTTCGGCGTGAATCGTCTCAGGGGTGTCGTGGCGCACCGGTTGCGCGGTTTGGCGGTCGAACAGCTGCGCGGTGCGGGCAAACATCAGCTTCAGGTGGTCGTTGAGCTCGGTCATCGTGCCCACGGTCGAGCGCGAGCTGCGCACCGGGTTGGTTTGGTCGATGGCGATGGCCGGGGGCACGCCCTCGACCTTGTCCACCGCTGGGCGGTCCATGCGGTCCAGGAACTGGCGCGCATAGGCGCTGAAGGTTTCCACGTAGCGGCGCTGACCCTCGGCAAACAAGGTGTCAAACACCAGGCTGGATTTGCCCGAACCGCTGGGCCCGGTGACCACCGTCAACTCGCCGGTGCGGATGTCGATGTCGAGGTTTTTGAGGTTGTGCTGGCGCGCACCTCGGATGCGGATGAGTCCCTGAGACATAACGGCTTTGTGAGGGTTGGGGCCGTCATTCTAGAGAGCGCAGAGCGAACAAACCGCCCTCGCCGCAAATAAGCTGGGTGGAAAGAGGTCACCCAACGAGGACGAGACCGCCAAGGCCATGCCGCCCCTGGGCATCTGCCTGTGTCATGGCGGCCTGTGCCACGACCGCCCGGGAGCGCCATAACAGGACAAGCACGGTGGCGCCCCAGGGGATGGGGTACCGCGTACACCTGCGTTTACTTGCTGGCGGGGGCGGGGGCCGGTGCCGATGCGTCGCTGGCCGCTGCGGGTGCAGGGGCTGCGGCATCGGCGGGTTTGGCGGGCTCGGGGGCGTGCACGGCATCAGCGCCATGTTTTTCGCCGCCCAAATCCAGGTTGTCGCCGCCTTTGATGATCACAAACATGGCCAACGCGGCAAACACCACAAAGCCCAAAAAAATCTTCCACATGACACGGGTCTCCAAATGAAAAAGCCCTCCACAGAGGGGGGCTGGAATGAAGCCCCCAAGTTGCCTCGGGGAGCTTGCAAAAGCATCAGTCGTTGGCGTAAATGTCCACGTCTTTGGTCTCTTTGACGAAGATCATGCCGACCACAAAGGTCATGCCGGCCACAATGATCGGGTACCACAAGCCGTTGTACATGTTGCCCGTCTGCGCCACGATGGCAAAAGCAGTGGTAGGGAGCAAGCCGCCGAACCAACCGTTGCCAATGTGATATGGCAGCGACATGGATGTGTAACGAATGCGGGTGGGGAACATCTCGACCAGCATGGCAGCGATGGGGCCATAAACCATGGTCACCAAAATCACCAGATAGGTCAGGATGATGATGACCATCACCTTGTCCACCTTGGCCGGGTCGGCCTTGGTGGGATAGCCAGCCTCTTTCAAGGCACCGCTCAAGTTGGCGCTGAACACGGCGTCTTTGTTCTTCTTCTCATCAGACAAGTTTTTGATCGCAGTTTCGGTTGCAACGACCGCTTTTTCGTCCACTGGGCTGGCGGCTTTGAGGCCTTCCAACTTGGTTTCGGCAGCGGCTTTGGCTGCGGCGATTTCTTCAACGGTGGGGAACACGTTGATTGCCTTGTCGCCGATTTTGATCACCGCAGGTGTGCCCTTGGGAGCGGTTTCGTTGACATAGCTCACCGAACCAGCAGCCAGGCGTTGTTTGCCCACGTCGCAAGATGAGGTGAACTTGACCGTACCAGTGGGGTTGAACTGGAACGAGCACTCACCAGGATCGGCCACCACCACCACTTGGCTCTTTTGCTGAGCAGCGTGCAAGTCTGGGTTGGCGGCCTTGGTCAGCGCCTCAAACACCGGGAAGTAGGTCAACACAGCCAACAAGCAACCGGCCATGATGATGGGCTTGCGGCCAATCTTGTCCGACAGCGAGCCGAAGATGATGAAGAACGGTGTGCCAATGATCAGCGATGCGGCCACAAAAATGTTGGCGGTGGCACCGTCAACCTTGAGCGACTGGGTCAGGAAGAACAGTGCATAGAACTGGCCCGAGTACCACACCACGGCTTGACCAGCGGTCAGGCCGATCAAGGCCAAGATCACGATCTTGAGGTTTTTCCACTGGCCGAAAGATTCGGTCAGCGGTGCTTTAGAGGTTTTGCCCTCAGCCTTCATCTTGGCGAAAGCGGGCGACTCGTTCATCGACAAACGAATGTAAACCGACACGCCCAACAACAAGATGGACAGGATGAATGGCACGCGCCAGCCCCAATCGGCAAAGGCTTCTTCGCCGATCCATGTTCGGGTGCCCAAAATCACCATCAGCGACAGGAACAAGCCCAATGTGGCGGTGGTTTGGATCCAAGAGGTATAGGCACCGCGCTTGTCGTGCGGTGCGTGCTCGGCCACATAAGTGGCAGCGCCACCGTACTCACCGCCCAACGCCAAGCCTTGCAGCAAGCGCAAACCGATCAAGATGATCGGTGCGGCCACACCAATGCTGGCGTAGTTGGGCAGGATGCCGACGATGAAGGTCGACAAGCCCATGATCAGGATGGTCACCAAGAAGGTGTACTTGCGGCCAATCATGTCGCCCAAGCGGCCAAAGAAGATGGCGCCAAAGGGGCGCACGATGAAACCAGCGGCAAACGCCAACAGCGCAAAGATGAAGGCCGAGCCGGCGTCCAATCCGCTGAAAAACTGCTTGGCGATGATCGCTGCGAGTGAACCGTACAGGTAAAAGTCGTACCACTCGAAAACGGTACCGAGTGAGGAAGCGAAGATCACCTTCTTTTCCTCTGCCGACATGGGTCGGTTGACGTCTAATGTGCTCATTTGATTTGTTTCTCCAGTGTTGGTGTTATGTGTTTTGCACTGGTGAACTATCCGTCACGCAACTGACCCTGCTCTGACGCATAACTTATGGCCAACTTACTGGGCCCAGCGTTCCATGGTGGCCAAACCCACGCGCATCAACCATCTCATGAGCCCCTGCTCAAGTGCTCTTTCCGAGTGAAAATAGCGGTACCCATGCCATCGAATCGCATTTATTCACTAGGGTTTGCCCTTGCAAGCCCCTACAACCCGATGGCGAGTAAGTTATCGGTAAGGGGGCGATTTAAAAGTACTTCCTGTATCAATGGACTTATCTTGCTAACCCTTCTCAACATACTCCAGTTGCTGCTCTATATTGGCTTGTTGGCGCTGATCGGTCAGGGCTTTCTGTATTTGATCAGTGGTCAAGGTCGCGATTCGAATATGTTCTACCAGTTGTTTCAAATTCTGAATAAGCCTTGGGTTTGGTTGGCTCGGCGCATTTCGCCTTCAAAGGTGGCAGACCACCAGGTTCCTTTTGTGGCTTTTTTCGCCATGGGTGTGACTTACCTGGCCGTCACCTTGGCCAAGATCGAGCATTGTGTGGATGTGGCCATGCAAGGTTGTCGCTGATGGACTTGCATTACCACTTCCTCAAATGGTCGGCCGTGACTCAGTTGGCTTTTGGCTTGCAAGACGCAGCCATGAACCGCTTTGAGCAAATCTTGCGCACTTATCCTGATGACACTTATGCCTTGTCCAGTCGGGCCCACATCCTGGCGGCGCAGAGCGATTGGCGGGCGGCCTTATCGGATTACGATCGTTTGACAGCGACTGGCCTAGCAAGCGCCTCCGTGTGGTTCAACAAAGGCTTTGTGCTTGAGCAAATGGGCCGCCTCGAGCAAGCGCTTGAATGCTTTCAAAAAGCATGCGATTTGGACCCTCAACTCGACAGGGCTTGGTATGGGCAGGGTCTGGTGCTGATCCAACTCAGGCGCAGTGATGAGGCCATCGTGGCCTTGCGCCACAACACGGAATTACAACCCATGAGTCCGCATGGCTGGTACCAACTGGCCCGCGTGCACATGGACCGAAGCGAAGCAGAGCAAGCAGAGAAGATCATGCGTCATCTGCAA
>Ga0214921_10009081_pt1 | contig 12676 bp, 14 predicted proteins | sample LL1505_MetaG_FD_177992 | JGI IMG/M metagenome (GOLD analysis project Ga0214921, IMG submission 177992) | Freshwater microbial communities from Lake Lanier, Atlanta, Georgia, United States - LL-1505 | ecosystem: Environmental > Aquatic > Freshwater > Lake | place: USA: Georgia | collected... | reverse complement strand
ACTTTTATGATTTCTGGACTCTTGACAACTGAACTATGGACTGGTTCAATAAAAAGTTGATTTGGGTTGGTCGGGGTGGTGGGTGTGTAGGTGAATAGGAGACTACGACAACTCTTATTTGCTTTCTCAAGCCCCCTTCTCAAATAGAAATGGCCCCCAATCCGGATACCTCTTTGCGCCCGTGTCTCTTCGTGAGCGAATGGGAGATTCCTCCTTGGATGGATAGAGTTTGCATACCTATAACACCGCCCGGTCGGATGGAGACATTACGCTCTCCCGGATTTCGTGTTTCCCATGGAGTATTGTCCTCCCATGAGATACAGACCCTCCATGACCGGCTACGTCATCTGTATATTGAAGCGATGACAGAATGGAAGCAGGGCTTCACAGGTCACCGAACCGCAATCTCCGCAACACGGATAGCGTGGACCGTTTACTTGAAATACATGATGAAGGAGGAGCACATGACAGAATTTCTGGAGGAAGAGGGATGTGTCGTGGTTCGCGACTTTACAAAAGACCTTCTTTGCAAACTACAGCGCGGGCGGATGGGAGCGGATCCCACTGTACAGAAGATGGCCTCTCTGTTATTGAAGGCATTCTTTGTTGCCCCTGCAGAGTGGGAGTAGATTGTGACATCATAGGAACAGAAAAGAACAATACAAAAACGCAAAAACACAATAACAGAAGATTTTGGCTTAGTCAAAAGGTGACGGTTGGTGGCTGACAGAGACTGGTTGTACGTGTGGCGACGACGACAACAACTACGACGAATATGTCTTCAATTGCCTCTAATCCCAGCAGTTACCATTCGGTAGCAGACCCAGGAACTCCCCGCAGATCCCAGCGACTAGCGGGACTCCTCCGTAACAAACAGGTGGCACAGGTGGCTCTACAGGTTCCCAGGGCAGATGGGAGCCTCATTGAGCGAATGGGGCTCCAAATGGAGCACATGGTTTTTCTGATGATTGCAATGGTGTCCGTTTGCCTGGTGTTCTACTGCTTTTCTCTCATTCCGGCCGATTGGGCTTGGCGCAATCTTTGTCTGGGAATCATCGGCCTTCTAGCCGGAGTGGCGCTGGTAATTGACAATCTGGCGCTGGTGTCAGTCTTCTGTAAGCCTTGAATGGCGGTTGTGATGGGTGTAACGGCAAAAAAAGTGAAAGGCGGGGTTGCTCGTTTTGGTGAGTCATAGGTGACAACTCAGCAAGACAACTGAATTCTCATCTATTTCTGAAAAGTCAAATGGCCGCAACTACTTCTACTTCTTCCGGAACCCCTGCAATCACAGTGGTAGATATGCGCCAGCATTACGGGAACATCCTTTACCAGAAGCTGGCAGAGGCAATCGCCTTTGTGCAGCCCGACCTAAAAGAAGCAGGAATGTGGAATCCCCTCTTTACGCCAGCAAAGGCAGTTGGAATGATTATGGAGGGTGGATACAGCATGGAGGAGCTCCATCACTTTGTGACAGATGCAGAAGCACTGGCGACTATCGGTCTGGAGGTGCTAGATTGCCTCAATGAGCAGGCACCCATGGGTGCTGCGGATCCCACCGTCAAGGGGCGGCATCCGGCACAGAAGCTGCCGCCCGTCCAAGTGCTGGAGGGCGAATCTGCAAAGGCGATTCTTACGATGCGACCTCTGTTTCCGTAGCTCGATGAGGTAGAGGCTAGTGGCCTTCATTAAACTTCCTACCAAATAAACTCCTAGAATCGCACAATCTATTGATTGTGCGTCAACGTGATTGTTTCACAATCACGGAATCTCTAATTATCCAGTCGCAACGCGACTGCTAATCAGACGAACTAGAAATCCATTTAGTCGACACTTAATTGGAAAGGCTGTTGCCAGACAGCCGACTGCTTCGGCTGAAGGCGCTAGCATAGCGATAAAATTGACGGGGTGAAGGTGGCGGGGTTTTGGTCGGTGCGGTTTCTACGTGATAAGATACACGAGTTCCGTATTCAAGAATGAGCGCTGTCGCTACGGCAATTCCACTGACTCTAGCCCTCCTACAGGAGCGTCTGGCTCCTCATGTGGGAGAGGTCATCTCCTGCCCCCGTAGTACAAACAAAGGCGGCCCCGGTCTCCTTCTGGAGACGCTTCTGGGAATTCCACACTCTCCACGCTGCCTGGACTGCGACGATGGAGAGCTCAAGGTGTTTCCTGTGAAGCGGAGCGGACGCACGGGCGCCTTCATACCCAAGGAGACAATCGCGGTCACCATGTTGGACCGTATAGCTCTCACGGCGGAAGCCTTCGCCGACAGCCGTGTGTATAGGAAGATGTCCCGTATGTTGTGTGTTCCCTATGAGCGCACGGAGGACACGGTGGTCTTCTATGCGCCGACACTGATTGAGCTGGAGAAGGCAGAAGAGATGCGAACCCGACTCACAGAAGATTACGACGCGATTCGGGGACACTTTCTGGCAACGGGAGAGTTCAAATCTTCTCTAGGAAATCTCCTTCAGTGCCGAACAAAAGGCGCGGGGCACGGCTCTACGTCGCGGGCCTTCTATCTGCGGACACGGTTCATGTCGGAGTATGTGAGCCTACCAGTTCCAGAGTAATGTCTCCATCGTAGTGGCGTCGGGAGACTTGGAGTGAATGGCGCGGCGGGCCAACACCATTTTGGTCGTGTAGCGGGGTGCCGGAAATGCCTCTTTGACGGCGGGCATCGCGGAATTACTCAGTAGGAACCGTGTTGGTGTAGCACGGTCTGTGAGTCCATGAAGCGCAGTAAAGAGAGCCGTATGGTCCGCGGGACCGAATCCATCCACATTGTAGGTCGTGAAGGACGTGGCGGTTTCCGGAACATAGGGCGGGTCTAGATACAGAAAATCGTGGGAATGCGAATGCGGCAGAGATGAAAGGGATGCCAGCATCTCTGTAACCGGTGTAACTGCAAAGATGACGGGCTGGATGAGTGCGCTGACCGCACGCAGATGGTCGGGCTCCACAATGGTGGGGTTTCTGTAATGCCCGTAGGGTACGTTGAATCCGTGGGGGCCTTCCCGATAGACACCGCGGAAGCAGGTGCGATTCAGAAACAGAAAGAGCGCGGCGGCGGGAATCGTTGCACGGGCGACGGGTGTTTTGGGTAGAGAATTGAGACGGGAGCGACACCAGTAATAGTACGATTCCGTGGAGGTGCGGGCTTCGGCGGGTGTTGCGGGATTCCGATTCACGATGGGTGTTGGAGCGGCGGCAGCTTCGGCGTATCCGGCTTCCAGTCGTTGGAGCTCTGTAATGAGCCCTTCGGGATTTGACTGGAGAATGCGATAGAAGCCAATAAGGGAGGGATTGAGATCGGATGCGTGAATGGCGCCTGTTACATTGATGCGACCGTCTTTGATACGTGACAGAAGGCCAATTAGGACGGAGCCACCCCCCAGAAAGGGCTCCCAGTAATTGTGAATTACGGTGGGGAACTGGTCTAGGACAGTGTCCAAGATTTGTCCCTTTCCACCGACCCATTTCAGTGGAGGGCGGAGGGGGGTGGCCGTAGCCGTGGCTGTTACGGTAATTGATGAGGTTGTGGTCAAGAGCGCAATCAGCTCTGCCTTCTTCAGTCCTGTAACAGTGTGCCCCGCTGCTGTCGCCATTTCGCGCAGAGCTGTTAGTGTTTTGGAACGCAGGGATGTCATTCTACGTGTATTGAGTAGCCACTCTTGTTTGGGTCAGGGGTCAAGTTTAGCATGTGTAGTCACCAAAAATTGACAGGGTCGGTTGGCCAGAGGTTGTTTTGCAGTTGAACTCTGTGATAAGATACACAAACTTCAACTTCTTTACGAAAGCTTACAGTAAGAAAATGATTGTCCTGCCCCCTCTACCCTTGTCACCTCCTCCTACGCCGCCTTCCGCTAATACGGAAGAGGAGACATTCCGTCCGACTCTTCTGATTGATGATGGTATGATACGTTCGAAGTCCGTGAAGGTTCAGAAACAAGAAGAGGATGAGGATGAGGAGAACTATCAGGTTGATTCCTGTATTCGGTCATCAGGATTCCGACCATCGGATGATACTGTTGTGGAGAAGAAGCGAAAGAGCTCTTACTGGTCCGCATACATAGGGGCCGATGAGTATGATGAGTATGATGAGTACGATGATGGCGACGGTTTCTCTGCGTCCTATCTCTATCGGTATGTGGCACCGGTGCCCGTCTATATCTTCAATGAAGAGCGGAAGAAGAATATGACCGTTACCCTGACCCGCATGGCGAAGATTGCATCCGCTGCAACAGGAGAGGACCGACAGAATGCGATTGAGGTCATTCTGGACTATCTGCTGACGGCGGATTTCGTTCAAGAGTACTTTGACTGGGCGGTGCCGTTCCGCGATGTGATGAAAGTGAATCTGGGTGAATACATTGCGCATCCGAAGTCGCGTCCACGGGTGCGGATGCTCAGTCGGACGATTCTCAATCTGTACTTCGGATGCTAGTGGCTAGCGGATCGTGATGGAGTGGGTGGATGATAGAGTTTCTGTTAGAGAGAAATGCAGGATAGAAGCTCTTTTGGCTTGATGTAGGTCATGTAATGTAACAGTGCCGCAAAAAAAGGTGACGGCTGTTGGTGCCCAGCTTTTGGTCAAGTACCAGTTAGGGATTAAACGACTTCCTTCTCTGGACTCACTAACACATCTTACGACAATGTACTCTTCTTCCAAGACCTTCAAGTACGTGACCACTGACGGTCACCGTTCCACAGTTGTCCAGACCGATGACGACACCTTCCTGGAGGTGCGGCGGGATGACATCACCTGGACGAAAGCGTTCCGTGCAGCGCATCCCTTTCTGAAGCAGCACGCCTTTGCGTCGATTGACGAATGGCATGGCATTCTGCCCTCAGAGCCCACTGTCAGTGCATGGCGGCTGGGTAAGGCTCCCCCCAAGCCGGTCTTTGAGAACAATTGCTGGCATACCTCGTATTGGCTCAGTCTTCCTCTTAGTCGCCTTATGGGAGCTGCAGCGGCAACGGGAACGGAGGTGTTCCAGGCGATTACAGACTATTCTGAGAAATTTCCCACTTCGCCCTTCCTGAATTTCCTTCTGGGGGAGGATTGGACATCTAATCTCAGTACGGGTAACGCTCTTATCATGTGGATGGCATTGGATAAGAATGGCCATTTTCCGGATTCTCCGATGGTCGGTCTCAGTATCCAGGCATGGCAGGATGAAAACCCTGTTGAGGCGTTCTCTTCCACGGAGCTTCGGTTCAGTCCAGAGCTGACAGCTTTTCTTCGCCAGCCGATGGGGGGCTGGACCGACGTGAATCATGCCTTCCAATCCTACACGAAGGCATATGCACACTGGACCAGCTGGTATGGCACGGATGGAAATGGGTACATCCTTGCCGATGCATCTATCCGCTGCTTGTTCGGTCTGAATGATGGCGGCAAGGGATTCATGACCTTCAGCGACTTCCGAAAGCAGATGCTGGCGCGGGGACACATCTGTGCTACTGCAGGGGCAGGTGAGTCTGAGAATCCTGCTCTTCTGATTGTTGAGCTGGATGTTGCTACAGATGAGAGGACGGTTATTGCAGAGGAGGATTCCGATTCCGATTCCGATTCCGATTCCGATTCAATTGAGTCGGAGGATTCCGATGACAGCGACTACGTGCCTTCAGATGAGGATTCAGAGTCAGATACGGACAGTATGCCCGCTCTGGAGCCCTTTGAGCCGATGAAGCGCGTTGTGACCGGTTGCCAGCTGGTGGAGGATGTGCTGGAGTTTAGCCGGCGGTGGAAGGCGGCACATCCTGCTCCTGCTCCAGCTGAGAAGCCGCTGCTGCGGTGCGTTCCTCCGCTGCCTCTGAGCGCAAAGGGCCAGACCCCCTCTTTCAAGGAGATTAACGACACGTGGTTCCGTGTTCAGGCGGAGATTGAGAGCTTGGAGAACGGTCACATCTACAAGCAGCAGCTTGCGGTACAGTTCATCCAGATGTGTCTGCGTCCTTCTCTGGCTGATGCGTGGCGCTCTCACTCCTTTGAGCGCCTGCAGATGCGGGCATCTCTTGCGGCATGGCTGGAGATTGAGGAGCTGGCGGCGTCCAAGCGGGTCTGTGACACTATCCAGCAGTTCCTCAGTGTGTATCCTGCCTAGAGGACCGGCCGTAATACCAACTAACAAAACTGAACTGAGAAACAAAAAGAAACAAACAAACATTCTAAAAATAATTCCCAGAAACCAAAATGACAACATTTTGGTTTTTGAAGGGTGTTACCGTCAAACAAAAAATTGACAGGGGTGACGGTCACCGGGTTGCTAAGGGTATTCGCCAAAGAACAAACGACGCTCTTTGACGAATTCTGTTATACGAACAACCGATTCAAGATGACGACTTACTCTTACAAGCCTGCGACGGGTCTGGAGGGTGCTTCCACCGTGGTTCCTCTCAAGACGGGAGAATTCCTAGAAGTACGCCGTGGAGAGAAGACATGGTGGAAGCCAACGGAGACCCGCCAGAAGTGGCCTTCCCTAGAGGCATGGAAGGCAACTCTGCCGGCTGGAGCAACCGTTGTGGAGAAGTCCCGTCGTGGCATCGCAGGACCTCTTGTTGCCGCTGCGGGTTGGTCCGCCGATTTCAAGGCAGCCCATGACCTTGTGAAGAGTGTGACAGTATTTGCGCCTATTCAGGCCAGTGTCTATATTGAGAATAACACCATGAATGCTGAGAAACTTCTTAAGAAAAAACATCAGTATGAACAGTTGGCTTCTGCGCTTGGAGCTGCCTACACGCCGCACGCCATTCGATTGGGTGAACGTGCGGCTACGATTCTTACGGCTGTCCCCTATGAGCGACGTCTTTGTCGGAAGTATAAATTCAGGTACTACGCAGCGGCGCTGAAGGCCCAGCGTATCTCCGATGGAGAGTTTGTCCCCATCTTCTTTGACACGCGGCGGGGCGTGCTTCATACACCGACACTGGATACGGAAGGTCGTCTTGTGGCGAAGGAGGGAACCACCTTCGCAGAGCTGGGTGTGCGCCCCGTGTTTCTTGTCCCCACCCGTTCAGCGACACCTAGTCTGCGCATGGTGTCACTGGAGGGGGTGGCTGGTGCTGCGACTGCGACTGCCGTCGCGACCGAAATCGCATAAGGAAACCAACCGAACCAGATAGGGAGATGGCATCCGAAGGAGCCCTGTTAGAGCTGGTCGGGCGCGGACGCAAAGACGCCTTCTTCACGGCCGAAACGGCCGCACGGACCTGGTGGAGTGCGGCCTATGAGCGTCGCTCTGCTTCTGTACGCGAAGTCCGCCTCCAGAACCCAGAGGCACCTGCCCGTTTTGGTCACTGGTTTGATGTGGAGCTGCCGCGCACACTGGATGTCATTACTGACATGGATCTCCGAATCCAGATGCCGACGTGGCTGCCCACGGCAGCTGTGACACGGAACAAGGCCGGCGAACTGTTACGAATTGCGTCACCACTGGACCCGCTGGGTCTGGTGTATGGCTGGACGAACTCCATTGCGAACTATCTGGTGACCCGCTGGGCCCTCTTTGTGGATAATCTGATTGTGGTGGAGGGCTACGGCGATTTCAACTCCTGGTATCCTGACATGGAAACGACGCACAGTCGGGCTCCGATTATTCACGCGATGACGGGCACTCACAATGGCTCAGACCGATCTGTTGCGGCGAATGCAACTCCGCCGATGCTCAATTTTCGTGTGCCATTGGCTGGGATGCAGCGGTATAATGATGTGGGTCTGCCGATGTGTGCGCTGGCGTCGGGGCAGCGTATCTATGTGCGCTTTTGGTTGCGGCCCATAGAGAAACTGGTGGAGTCCGGGCGGCTGCCATCGGCGGAGGGCTTTCTGTATGAAGCGTGCCCGGCTCCGTGGGGCGGCAAGGCTGTGTTAGATGCGTCGGGAACTGACACGGGTCTTGTTACTCTCCAGGAATGGGAGGTCGGACAGCCGTATGTGGTGGCGCGATTTTCGGGACTCCAGCTGGAGCCAGAGGTACGTGCTGCTCTAATTGCGACAGATCAGGAAATTACGTTCCGTCATCAACGCTGGGAATCCTTTACGATTGAGGACCGGGACTGGAATAACGGTCACGTACTCAAAAAGCGGCTGGAGATTCATGGATTCTTCCAGGCACTATTTCTGGCAATTATCAGCTCTGCCCGGTTGGCGCAGAACAAATATCGGGATATCTGGTCACCCGGTGGCGGCGAATGGCTGTCGGGACTCACACTGTCAGTCAATGGTCAGCCACGGATTCTAGAGTGGCCACCGAAGCGATTTCAGGAGTTGGCGAACAATACGCAGTTGCCGCGGGATGTGTGGTCGGACTTGTATTATCTGATTTTTGGCGTCAATCCAGAAGAGGAGCCGGCCGGCTGCTGTAATCTATCACGGACCCAAAAGGTAGAGCTCTACCTGCGACTGCTGGAACAGATTCCGGACCCATTGTTTGGGAACAATCAGGCGGTGGTTACGGTATTGGGGCTATCATGGAACGTGATGGAAATTGTAGGAGGACGGCTACGGCTGAAGTTCATGGACTAGGAGGTAGGATGGGTGACTAGCGCTATCCAATAAATATTAGACTAGAATGTTTTTTTGTTAGTCTAATTAACTGTCGTTTAGTCTACGACAGTAGACTAGCAGACGCTAGTCTTTACGACTGTGAATTAGAGTGTCTAGAAAAATGGTTTAGTCGATAGATTTATGATAGCCACTAACTAATCTAACACGACACTCTCCTGGAACTCATCATCCATGCGGTAATCGCCGCCGCGTTGGCGCTGGAGAGCCGTTTGTTTAGATGGTGTTGCCGGCGCCGGGCCCGTGAAAACTTCCTTCACCGCCGTGAAATTCCGACTCAGATAGTCATTTACTGTGGGACTCTCCCAGGACATCATAATGAGACCAATCATAGAAATACAGACACCCAGTGCCTTAATGGGTGAAATCGTTTCCGCGAAGATAACCAGACCGATGAATGTGACAACCAGGTCGCTCGTCAAATCCCACACCAAGTTCATGATGGTCAGCGTTTCCTGACGCAGAGCTGTTAGGAATAGAAAGGGACTGCCGGCATACAGAATTGCCGGAATCACCATCCAGGCGGGGTCCCAGCCCATACTAACACCCTTCACAATCGGCAGCGCAATGGAATCCAGAGCACCAAAAGCCACGCCGTAGGTCAGTGTGCGCCAGTTCAGGGACATGGTTGTAACCTCTCTACCGATAGTAGAGAGACAGGCGTCACGATGTTACGGTTTGGAAATCTGTATACACGGGATTTTTCAGCGGCGGCACGGAATCAGCGGGATACAGCGCGGGCGATTGCGGTGGGAGGTCGGTCCGGAGGTGTTGGAAACCTGAACGGAAATCGGGATATGTCCCACCGGGTTGTGTCGGCAGTTGCGGCGGCAACGGCGTGCGGAAAGAACACGGGGATTCCTACCAATCCCCCTTGTCACCTGCCCGTCGCGTCGGTACCAGAGTCGGGTTGAACTCTCCGGCCTCCGTTGCGGTAGCATCGGGGTCCATATCCTCTGGGCGCGTGGCGACCTCCCCATAGTAACCAGCGGCATCGTCACCATCGTCCTCATCTGGCCGGTCGTCCTCATCGGCCGGACCATCATCAAAGCAGCGGGCACCGATGGTCGCAAGACGTGAGCGGCGCTGGGTCTCTTGGCGACGACGGGTCGCTGCGGCTGCCTCTGCTGCGGCGGTTTCTTCAGCCTCTGCGCGGGCGGCCATGTCAGCAACGGTGCGACTCCATGTTAGTGCGGGAGCAGGAGCTGGAGCGGCAGAAGCACGTGACCCACCCAGTGTCGGAAACTCCGACAGAGACTGGATATTCGGTGTCTTGTTGGCCTCCTTTGCGGCAGAAATGGCACCCGTGGGACGGGAACTTCCCCAAGAGCCGGCCGCCTTGGGACGGGGTGGCTCTGCTTGGGGCATGCGGGAAGATGGAGCACGGGGAGGCATTGTTGCGCCGCCCTCTAGTGCAGAAACAGTCGCAGCGGAGGCGAAGGAAAAGGTACGCCTTGAGGCGGGTGTAGGGGCAGGAGCAGGAGCAGTAGGAGTGCCCCAGCCTCCACGGTGACTGGAGCCAACGCGGGTCCAGCCCTCCTCATTGGTTGCGGCAGCAGAGACAGCAGTGGAGAAAGAACGAACAGAGCTCATCGTATGGGTTGTGTTTGTTGCGTAAAGCGATTGTTGGATACGTCGTGTGTAACCTACAGGCTAGCCGCAGCAAACAGGTCGGCCAGGGCGTCAACTTTTTGCCCCAGTAGGGTGTCGGCCGTTAGGGGTGCGGGTGGAGCCGTTTCTGCGCAGCCAACTCCGTGACTCTTCTGTTGGTCAGCCAGAGACCATTCATCCGGAATATCATCGGGAAAATAGGTGGCATAGAAATATTCCAGGGCTTCGTCACTAGGAAACCAGACTTGGTCGGTGTCTGCATTGTAGAGCGCACCGGCAGAAAGGGCGGCCTGGCGCCAGAAAGTACATCCACCCAGGAGAGAGGGCAAAGGATCACGGAGCTCTTCAATGTTTGTGTAAGCAGATGACATCGTACCGCGGGTGGTTGCCTGGTGGAGCGCAGTGGGGGGAATCGGATGAATCCGTGCTGCCCGCCGACCGACCTTGGCAGTCCAGGACTCCCAATCGCGTGTTGCCAAAGCGGCGGGTGGTGCTTTGGGGGGCGGTTGGGGAACGGCGGTGACGGGGTCAAACAGGATGAGAAGGGCGGCCGCCTGGTGAAGAAGCTGGGATTCGGGATGCGGTGTTGCGTGCTGTTGAAGGAGATTCAGGGCTTCGGTAACAGCGGGTGGTAGAGTGACGGGAGCCAGATGCTGTAAGAAGAGCCATATCGTGTCGGGGCAGAGAGCAGCGGCGGCGGCCTGGAGATACCAGAACGCGGTGCGACGACTGTGCGCGCGAAGAGCCATATAGAGACCGGTCCAGAGGGGTGGTCCATAATCAGGGTCGTCCTCATTGTCAGGAGGAGGTGGTGGTAGCGGTGTTGCTGCGTCAGGAGTAACAGGCGCTGGTAGCGGAGGGGGCTCAGAGAGAGCAGCGGCTTCTGTTAGGAATCGGTGGGCTGACAGAGAGTGGGCGGTTTGAATTGCTGTTTGGATACGTGACATCAGAGCATGCGCGGAAGCGGGCGTCGTAGGGGCGGGGAGTGTCAGGAGTGTGGGGTCTATACCGCCACCCCAGAGGAGCCAGGCGTCCAGGGCGGCGGTCAGGGCCGTGTCGGCTTCCAAGGAAACTGACAGCTCCCAGAGCCAGAAGAGAGCGCGACCATTGGCAGCACGAAGGCTTACCTGCAGAGCAGATATGGCTTCGTCCATTGAATAGAGATTGCGTGTAAGAGGAGAGGGCATCTTAACGCGGCTATTTGGGTGTGTGTGACGGGGGTCAATTTTTGGGTGCCAGAAAAGTGGAAACTGATAATAACTGAGGCAGTTATTGCCAATTAATGTCTTTTCTTACAGAAAAATGTAATTGTTTAGTGAGCACCAGGGCCCGTGCGGGCAACGCGAACACCTGCACCAGAGGCAGCCCAGACACGAACAAAGGTGGCAGTGGTGTAGGCACCAGAGACACCCTCTGTACCAGCGCCATTCACGGGCTGGACCTGACGGTATGTCACCAGGTGGTCCTTGTCGGCGCCTGAATCGTAGATAGTCACCTGACGACCCAGATCCTTGAAGAGGTCACCCGGGTTCAGGTTCAGTATGCTGACAGTTGGGAGACCTACATTCGAAATCAGGCTTTCTGAGAAGGTGCCCGCACTGCAAGTAAACGCGTAGCAGGTATCTGCCGTAAGATTGTTGCTGCAATCGGCAGTGCCGGCAACGGCAACCAGGTACTTGATGCGGGCGGGAATCTGGGCAACAGTGCGCAGGTTGGAGGACATCTCTTATATTCAGGGATGCGGATTTTTTCTTGACTCGTAGTTCAGAGAACTGTTAGTCAGGGAAATTGTAATGGGTCAGGAGATTTTTTAACCGGTGCGGACAACCAGGACATTCGCGGGAAGAGAGGGACTCCAGACCAGGACATAGATGCCGTTATCTACACCAACACCCTCCGTAGTAGCACCCGCAACGGGCTGAACCATGCGATACTTGTACAGATGTACCCCAGCATCATTAACAATCACCACCTCGCGACCCATATCGCGGAGAAGCGTATTCGCGGGGATTATTGGTGCGGCAGCGTTGCCGAAGTAATCTCCAAACTGAGCGGCATTAATGACCGAAGGTGAAACAACAGAGGGGTCATCCAGGCGGATTGTAGAATCGCCGATGTTCTGTCCAGCAGCGATTTGAGTCGGATTCAGGAAGAACTTCGCGCGGGCGGGAGAGTGGGCAGGAGCCTGGGCGATGCGGCGGAGCTGAGTAGACATCTTATATTCAGGTCAGGGAAATTCTTTGGTCTGACAGTGGGGTAGAAGGACTCTGTGACCAGAGGTATCAGAGTTCTTGAAATGTTGTCAGGGAAGTTGTAGCTTCAGAGGTTTCAGGTGTTCAGTCCTTCGGACTTAACTTTTTCAGGTGGTCAAACGCTCCGCGTTTTAACCTTTTCAGGTGGTCAGTCCTTCGGACTTAACCTTTCAGGTAGTCAGTCCTTCGGACTTAACCTTTCAGGTAGTCAGTCCTTCGGACTTAACCTTTCAGGTAGTCAGTCCTT
>Ga0214921_10009080_pt1 | contig 12677 bp, 12 predicted proteins | sample LL1505_MetaG_FD_177992 | JGI IMG/M metagenome (GOLD analysis project Ga0214921, IMG submission 177992) | Freshwater microbial communities from Lake Lanier, Atlanta, Georgia, United States - LL-1505 | ecosystem: Environmental > Aquatic > Freshwater > Lake | place: USA: Georgia | collected... | reverse complement strand
AAGACGGCAAATACCTTGAAATGTTGTATCCCGAAAAGCGCAAGTATTTTTCTTCCGCCATGCCCATGACCGAGGCTGGTATCGACTCTGGCTTTTTCCGCGATTTGTATGTTTCTTTGGGGGAGCCCATTGAAGGTGAACGCCTGCAGTGGAGTGTGCGCGTTTTTTACAAGCCCTTTGTATCTTGGCTTTGGTACGGCGCTATTTTGATGGTCTTTGGTGGTTTGTTGGCCGTAAGCGATCGACGCTATCGCAAGTCTGCCAACACTTTGGCTTAAGCACATTTAACCCAAACCCCTGCAGATGTTCACACTCAGAAAGTTGTCGTGAAAAAGTTTTTAATTCCGTTGGGACTGTTTTTGGGCCTGGTGATTTTTCTGGCAGTTGGCCTGAACCGAGACCCGCGCGAAATACCTTCACCTTTGGTTGGCAAGCCGGCGCCCGCATTTTCTTTGAACACACTTGACGCCAATGCGCCCAAGTTCGGACCTGAAGACATGAAGGGCAAAGTATGGATGCTCAATGTGTGGGCCACTTGGTGTGTGGCGTGCCGAGAAGAACACCCTGTGTTGGTTGCTTTCTCTAAAGCCAATCAACTGCCTATTGTTGGTTTGAGTTACAAAGAAGTTCAGCCGCAAGATGAGCCAGCCGGCAAGAAGTTCACGCCCGAAGAAAAACTGCAATTTGCCCGTGATCGAAGCGCTCTTTGGCTCAAGCGACACGGCAACCCTTATGTGCTGTCTGCCGTGGATTTGGATGGCCGGGTGGGCATTGACTATGGTGTCTATGGCGTGCCAGAAACCTACGTCATTGATAAAGAAGGTGTCATTCGATACAAGCGGGTGGGCGTGGTCACGCCCGAGTTGTTGCAGTCAACCATCTTGCCTTTGGTGCAGAAATTGAGCGCCTCTTAAGGGCGTGTGAAAGACAGCATGAATTTGCAATCTGTATTTTTGAAGTGGGTGTGTCTGGCAAGTTGGCTCTTGTTGTCTTGCCTTGCCCCCTTGCAGGCCAAGGAAGCAGTTCTTTCGGCTGAAGACCCTGTCCTTGAAAAGCGCTTGATTCACATTTCTGAAGAATTACGTTGCATGGTGTGTCAAAACGAATCGCTGGCTTCCTCACGTGCAGAGTTGGCCAACGACTTGCGCGAAGAGGTTAGAAAACTCATTCGGGAAGACAAAAGCGACTTGCAAATCAAAGAGTACTTGGTCACCCGCTATGGCGACTTCGTACTTTACAAACCTGAAGTCAAGCCTCTCACTTGGGTCTTGTGGTTTGGCCCCTTTTTGTTGTTGGTCATCGCCATCATGGGCATGGCGTATTACTTGCGGCAACGTCAGGGTGCACAAAAAACCAGCCCTGTCTTGAGCGATGAAGATCGACGCAAAGTACAAGAAATTTTGAAATCTGGAGATGCGTCATGAATGCCAGCATGTTGTTTGTTCTCATTGCGCTTGGCATTGCACTGTGTGTCGCAGTTGTTTTTTTGTGGTTCTTGTTGCATGAGCGAAAGCCTATGACGCAGGCAAGCCAAGCCAACGCCAATGCCAAGGTTTACCGCGATCAAATTTTAGATTTAGACCGCGAGCACGATAGCGGCCACATCAGTGATGAAGAATGGCAGCAGTCTCGCGATGAATTGAGCCTGCGCCTGCTAGAAGATACATCTGCAGTAGACGATCCTGCTGCCAAAACCGAAAAGCCTGCCATTTGGACGGCGGTGGTTCTGGCTGTGGCTTTGCCTTTAGGCTCCATGGGCATGTACATGTGGGTGGGCCAACCCGAGGCCTTGAACCCTTTGGCCTTGAAAACACCGGATCAAGTTGACCCCAAAGATTTGACCAAAATGGCTCAGACTTTGGCAGAAAAACTTCAAGACAAGCCCGACAATTTGCAAGGTTGGGTCATGTTAGGACGAACCTACCGAACCTTAGAAAATTTTGATGCAGCACTTAGGGCGTACGACAGTGCGCTCAAGCTTTCTGATGACGACGACTTGAAGTTGGAGCGCATTGAGGTCATTGCCATGCAGCGTCAAGGTCAATTTGAAGGTGAACCTTGGAACGTCATTCGTGAAGTTTTACAAAGAGATCCGCAACACTTTGGTGCTTTGCTGACGGCAGGCAGTGCCTCTTACGCAGAAGGCAAGTTTGCAGATGCATTGAAGTACTGGGAGCAGGCCAGAAAGCCATTAGACGCTAACAATTCTGATTTGGCAGGCTTGGAGAGCGCGATTGCGACTGTGCGTGAAAGATTGGGCATGCCGCCCGCTAAAGCCGCACCTGCGGCAGCTTCCGGACTCAATGTGACCGGGCAAGTCAACTTGTCTGCCTCCTTGAAGTCCAAGGCCAGTCCCAATGATGTGGTGTTTATTTATGCAACCCCTGCTAATAGCGATCGAATGCCCTTGGCCATCTTTAAGACCACTGTGTCGCAGTTGCCTTTCAATTTCACGCTCGACGATTCCACTGCCATGGCCCCCGATCGCAAGTTATCAGCGGCCGGTGAAGTCATGGTTAAGGTGCGCGTGACCAAGTCGGGCAATGCCATGCCGCAATCTGGCGATTTGTCGGGCAGTTTGGGTCCAGTCAAAGTAGGCGCCAAAGGCTTGAAATTAGAAATCAAGGATCAGATTCCTTGATGGGGGCTTCACTCCAATGACTTCACCACGCCTGAGCAAATGACAAGGCCTGTGAATATCCGTTAAGCCCCGCTGGCTTGTTTCAAAATTTCAGAGGCTTTGCTCGCGTTCGTGCCACGCCAAGCGACGATTTGATCAGGCCTGATCAGTACCAAGTTGGCTTCGTACAAATCGATCAATTCTTGGGAATCAAAGTGCAAGACTTTGAAGTCCAAATGGCACTGTAAAGCTGCCTCTGAAAATTTCAAAGCATCTTGTGCCAATTGAGAATTGTCTTTGCCCAGCACCAGCAAAGTCCATTCAAAATTAAAGTGATCAAACAAAGAACTGCCATCTGGCAACCAAGCGTGAGGAGGGCGACCACCTGGGCATGCTGATGGCAGGTAAGTATTGGCGGCATCGGCCGGAGCTTGTGTGCCATCTGCAACGATGAGCGGCGATTGCATGTATCGGCCGCCAAATGTGACCCCTGGAATATTGAATTCCCTTCGTGCATGGCCATTCAAATAATCAGAGGCGATGCTTCGTGCCTGCTCGCCTTCAGGTGAAATATCTTCAAGCGCCTTGTCAGCATCAAACAGACCGATGGAATCGGCAAACTGTTTTGCATAGCCAGTGTTGCGGATGGCTAAAGGTTTTCTTTCGATCTCGTAACTGTTGAGCAGAGTTGGTTGGGCTTGGCCTTTTAAAACAGCTGAGAGTTTCCAGCCTAAGTTCACGGCATCTTCAACGGCTGTGTTGTAGCCAAGACCACCCGTGGGTGTAAACAAATGAACGGCATCACCACCTAAGAAAATATTTTCTTTTTGAAAACTGTCTGCCACTAGCGCATGTCCTGCGAGCCAGGTGGCCATCGATAAAATTTCAATGTCGATGGGCTGGCCGTAGGCGAGTGCAAACAGCCTTTTGGCATCTTCTGCTGTGAGTGCTTCAGTGGCGGGATCGTCTGCCATTTGCACATGAAAGGCAAACTCACTGACGCCATCAACCGACATGATGAAGGCGCGCAGTTCTGGATTGACAATGACATACATCCAAGCGCGGTCATTTGGATTGCGCTCGTAGAAGTGCGGGGCCTTCAAGTAAACCGCCAGCATTTTGCCGCCCATGAAATTGCGCTTGAAGCCCGTAGCGCCGCCCCACGCAATGCCGAGTTCATGGCGAACAAAACTTCTGGCGCCATCTGCGCCGATTAAGTACTTGGCTTTGACTTTAAGAGAAGCTGGTTCAACCGAATTGACTTGTTGAATGCTGGCCTGAATAGGATGACTCGATGCAACTGAGCCTGCGCTGCTGGTTGAGAGACTTTCATCGATGAATGATTCAAGCTTCCATCCATAGCGAATGTCGTTGCTAGCCCATTTTTCGGCATGCTGGCGCAGCGTCACTTCGACAAATTTTTGCGAGACCCGGTGCGGCAATTCAGCAGCACTCCATGAACCTGTCATGGCTTTGATGGCTTGAGGAGCCGCCGCCGCTGTGGGCAATCTAAGCCGGGCCAACTCAATGCCACTGAAGCGTGTGAGGTAGGTGATGTCTGTGGGGTGATGGGGTGGCAATCCTTGCGCGCGTATCTCTTGCGCAAAACCAAGTCGCCGAAAATGCTCCATGGTGCGAGCCTGTGTGGCATTGGCTTGTGGGTTGAAGGCGGTGCTGGCTTTGGGGTCGACCAGAAGGCACTTGATGTGTCTGCGTCCTAACTCGTTGGCCAACATAAGGCCAAAGGGCCCACCGCCTGCAATCAGGACATCGGTTTCTAGAGCCTTAGTCATCAATCATTTCACAACGGCAAACAAGCTGCTGTAGTCGTCAGTCCAAGGCACAAACCCATTTGGACTTTCCAGTGTTGTGGCGGCCTTCAAAGCATTTTGCGCAAACCACAGTGGGTCCTTGGCCAGTAAAGCCCAGCAAGAAGGGTAAACCAAGCGATCTTCGTCTCCAGGGTGGTCAATGAGTCGGGCTGTAAAGCCTAGTGTTTGGGCTGCAGTTTGAATGACGGGTTGGAGATCTAAGAATCGGTTGGTGATGTGGACAGCCATCACGCCATTCGGTTTTAAATGCCTGGCGTACTGCTCAAAAGCTTCACGGGTAAGCAAGTGCACGGGCACTGAATCGCCTGAAAAAGCATCTACCACCAAGACATCAAATTGCTGTGGCGATTCAGCTTCGAGTTGCAGTCTTGCATCGCCCAGAACAAGTTCTGTTTGAGCCAAAGTCTTTGACAAAAAACTGAAGTTGGTTTTTGCCATGCCAATGACGAGTGGATCGATTTCATAAATTCGGTAAGTGTCGCCTTGTCTGCCATATGCGGCCAAAGTACCCACACCTAAGCCAATCACACCGACGCGAACAGGACCTGTGGTCATTTGTGTGGTGATGGCAAGTCCAGCGCCTGCATCGGCGTTGTAGTAAGTGGTGGGCTCCATCGCGCGCTCTGGGGCTAAGAATTGTTTGCCATGCACGATCTGACCATGAAGCATGCTGCGGTATCCGCCATCGGGAAATGCAAAAACTCTCAGAGTGCCATAGAAATTGCGGCCTTTCATTTCCACGCCGGATGACTCTTGCATGTGATCGTTCACTGACACCGTGCTTAGCACGGCCAGCGCCAGAGCGCTGGTTACAGCAAATACTTGCCTGCCGAGCCCTTGTGAAATGGCCGGCCATGCGCGCCACAGCGACAGACTGACGACGAGGCCACTCAAGACCACCGCAACAGACAATTCGTAATGGCCATCGAATGCATAAGGCGCGATGACACCTACAAAGAATCCGCCTAAAAATCCACCCACAGACAGCATCAAGTAATACAAAGTGAGCTGCTTTGTAGGCGGTTGTTGCAAAGCCAGTTCACCGTGGCAGACCATGCACACGACAAAAAATGCCGTGAGGTTAATGCCCATGGCCACCAGCAGCGGCAAATCGGACAAGCCCAGCGTAGGTAGGTAAGCCAGTGCGCCTAAACTTAAAACCAAGAGCGGTAAAAAAATGCGTCTTTGGTACCAGCCCTGTCTTTCAAAACACAAAATGAAGGTCAGCAAATAAAGCGCCAGAGGTGCAATCCAGAGCAAAGGAATGGGCGCAATATTTTGTGTGAGGTAACTGGTGTCTGCTACCATCAAAATAGAGGGGCAGGCTGCCAGCGCCACCCACAGCAGCAATTGATCCGCTTTGATGTTTGACGAGGCCTTGTCCTTGGCTTGATGTACTGAGGCTTGCGTTTTTTCTACCAAGGACTTGGCATGCCTGCCGCGCCAGGCCAAGCTGCCACAGGCCAGTACAAACAGAACAAACAAGCCTGACCATGCCAAAGACTGCCAACGTGTTGGCAACAAAGGCTCCACCACAAATGGGTAGGCCAACAAGGCCAACATAGAGCCAAAGTTGGACAGTGCAAAAAGCCTGTAAGTCACAGCGCCGCTGCGCTCTCGAGCAAACCAAGCTTGAACAAGGGGGCCCGTTGTGGAGAGAACCATGTAGGGCAAGCCAATAGAGGCGCTTAGCAAACCCAGAATGCGCAAAGTGGGGTTCTCTGCACCCGTGGGTTTCCAAAACTCACTCGGCGTGATGGGGAGTAGCAGCACGCAACTGGCCAGCAAGACCATGTGAAGAAGGCTCTGACGCAAAGGCGTCAAGTGACTGACCACCCAATGCGTGTAAAGATAGCCTAGCAACAGCAGGGCTTGGAAAAACAGCATGCAAGTGGTCCAGACTGAGGCTGATCCGCCAAACCAAGGCAGGATCATTTTGCCCATCATGGGTTGGACTTGGAAAAGCAAGAAGGCACTTAGGAAAATAGTAAGGCCGTAGAGAAATACGGCCTTGACGTCAGTGGACTTTTGCATGCCGGCGATTATGACGCTTTTAAGGCACTTTGCACCGAAAAAGCAAATCTATGTTGGGGCTGAACATAGATTGATGGGTATTTTGGCGGAAGCGGTGTCTGCTCATTAAGTGTTTCAAGCAATGTCAGGAAGCTCCCAAAGCCCTTTATTTGCTTGCTATCCAAGAAATTACTTGTGTCAATCAATTTCAACTGTTACCATGCAATGTCATCATTTATGGTATGTAGGTTGGAATGCCTAAAATTGCTAAACCACTAAGCGATCTTCAAGTTAGACGCATCACGCGAGTCGGATGGCACGCCGTTGGTGGTGTTGCTGGACTCTTGCTTCAAGTACGTAAACCAACCAAAGAGGGGGCGCAAATGCCCCGGTCTTGGATACTGCGAATTAAGGTTGGTGAACAACGACAGCCCATTGGCCTAGGGTCATATCCACAAGTTTCTTTAGCTGTTGCTCGAGAGCAGGCTGCCAAGCTAGTCGTGGAGGCCAAACAAGGGGTGAACTTAAAAGCAAAGAAACGCGCACTTCGCAGTTCCCTCTTATCAGCGGCAGCTAAGAATAAAACCTTTAAAGAGTGTGCTGAGGCTTACATGGACGCGCACAGCAGTGACTACACCAGTGACAAGCATCGGAAGCAGTGGCCTGCGACTCTCGTTACTTATGCATATCCAGTCATTGGCAACATGCTGGTCTCAGATATTGTGATGCGCGACGTCCGCAATGTACTTGAGCAAGAAACTGTGGTTGATATAAACACAAAAGGGAAACTCTGGTACGTCAAGACTGAGACCGCTAAGCGCCTACTTGGACGTATTAAGACGGTGCTTGATTACGCCACAGTAAACGATTACCGATCAGGCACTAACCCAGCGCAGTGGACTGGTTATTTATCAACGCAGTTACCTTCACCCAAAAATCTTCAAAAGAAAGAACACCACCCAGCAGTGCCCTATCAGCAAATGGGTGCCTTCATGTCAAAGCTACGGAAAAACCCAAGCCTAAGCGCCAAGGCACTAGAGCTTTTGATTTTGACTGCGGTACGCTCTGGCTCAGTCAGAAGTGCCGAGTGGTCTGAAATTGACTTAGGTAATGCCATGTGGATCATTCCTGCCGAACACACCAAGGCCCGACAAGAGCATCGTGTGCCATTACAGCCGCAGGCCGTAAGACTATTAAAAAGTTTGCCGAAATTAGAGGGAACAAATTTAATTTTCCCAAGCCGTACCGGCAAAGCACTGAGTGACATGGCGTTCAGCCAGCTTATGCGCGGAATGCGCGAACGGGGCGAATTGACTGTTGAAGCTGTACCGCACGGCTTTCGTAGCTCTTTCAGGGATTGGGCTGCTGAACTAACCAGCTATCCAGATGAAATTCGCAAAGCTGCGTCAGGCCATACAGTGGGTGATGCGGTCAAAGAAGCTTATCAAAGGACTGATTTGCTCGAGAAAAGGCGTCGACTAATGAATGAATGGTCTAACTTTGTAGATAAACCACTTTCCGTTGAAAAATCAAACGTGCGATCGTTGAAGGGCCAAAAATGAGCCGTATAAAAGCAAACAAAGAATACATACTTGCAACAGTTGAACAGCTTGAAAACGGCATTCAGCTTACGTCTGAACAAATGAAGTTTTGGGCGCACATGCTCAGGCGAATTGTTGAGGGAGAGTCTGCTGATATTGTGTTGAATCTGAAACGTCGAGTAGGTGAAAGACAGATCGATGAAGACAAAAGAAAAAGAATTAGTTTCGTTCTACATCTAGTTGCCAGCCACTGCAAGCCTTTAATTGACCCTCGTCGACCGATAGAAGAGTGCCCGCCAAAATTGACTCTTGAAGAGTCAATCATTAAAGTTTTACCAGATGTTCCAAAAATTATGGGCGATGGGCATAAATACGAGTTTGAACAAGTTCGCGATTGGTGGTACGACAAAGATAAGAATCACATGCAATCACCCGTACGGCAGCGTTTTGACCCAGATACCCCATACATCTAATTCGTGATGCTGCCAGATATCCGCCTATTAGTGGCGGTATCGCGATGTGTTAAAAAAAAATAAAGTGCATTCATGTTTAACACATGGAGGTGCAAATGCACACAAGCAACAACAAGCTGTTTTACAGACAGCGTGAATTAACCACAAAGGTTTTACCATTCTCTTCCACTACTCTGTGGAGAAAAGTCAAGTCAGGGGAATTTCCTGCTCCAATAAAACTTGGGACATCGATTACTGCTTGGAGAGTTTCAGACGTAATTGATTGGATTGCGAGGCAGGAGGAAGCATCATGCAAAAGATAAATGCCTCAGGTTTTAGGACGGATGGTTTTGTAAAAGTATTTAATGCTCTAGGCGTCTTGGTAGTCTATGACTAAGAGTAACCAATACCAAGATCCACGTGGGGGGCACATACGGCTTTACTGGGAACTCGTCGACAGTAATGCTTGGCGAGCGCTCACGCATGCCGACATTCGTATTTACTTGGCTTTGAGGCGGAAGCTCATAGGAAGCAATAACGGCGATATCAACGCTACCCTTAAGGGGCTAAAACATGCGGGCATTACGAGCAGCTCTACGCTGTCCAATGCATTGCACAGGCTTGAAGCATTGGGCTTTATAGAGAAAACCCGCCAAGGCGGTATTGCGCATGGTGGCAAGCTTTGTAGCCTTTACCGCTTTACGGACGTTGAAACCAAAGAATTCCCAAAGCAAGGCGTTAAAGCTACCCGTGCTACTAATGAGTGGAAGAATTTCAAAACGCTTGCTGAAGCAAAGTTTGCTGTAAAAAACTTTTCACGAAAAAATAAATCGAAGCTTCGACTATCAAATCGGAGTGCTTCGATCATCAAATCGGAAGAGTCAAATTCCGATTCGACTAGCGAACAAATAGGCGATTTGTTACTTCGACTATCGAACAAGGAAATTTCCTTCAAAACCAAGCTGGAGACAGCATGAATATTAGGTTTCTTGAGATTCCATGCCATCGCCACTAAATCACTGCACTGCTTCGACTATCGGACACCTTTGCATTATTGCCATCCCTGCGAAGGGAATTACTCAACAAAGCACAAACGTTGAAAGGATAAAAAATGCTCACATTTGACTCACATGGACAAGAAATCAACCGCCATCATTTATTGGCACAACAAAAGGCGACTGATGCAGTCGAACACGCACATTTGGCTGGAAAGTTATTGATCGAAGTAAAGAAGGGTATTGAGCATGGCAGTTTCCAAAACTGGGTTATTGATCACCTCAATGTTTCTATGCGTCAGGCACAACGGTATATGGCTGTAGCTCAAGGCAAGACAATTCCCCTCAGAAGGCTACTTGAGAAAAACGACACAGTGTCGCATTTGAAAAAACCGAATGATCAAGGGACTGTTATTGACGGCAACTGGGTTCCAACCTTAGGTTATTGTTATGTGCACTCTGCCGACCAAGCTACATTCTGGATAGTTCCTGATAATGTTCAGCCCCAATACGTTCACATTTCTAAGCTTTATCAAACGAAGCGTGATCCAAATGTGCGTCCTGAGCAATTTGCAGACCCTGACGATCCTTACGACGAACGTGAGTGGGATGGTATGAGTAGGATTGACTGCACAAAAAATTCAGTCGGCCTAAATTACGTGCATATTTGCTTAATGCATTACGGTATCGAAAATCTATCTAAAGTTAAATGGGAGTCATGGAAAACTAATGGTTCACCAAGACCTTTTGGTGCACCCAATTCAGTTTTCCCAGATGAAATTTCAAATTAATTTGATGGATGCAACAGGGCAAATGACTATCAACAATTCCTACAGAGCAATACAGTTAAAACAGGCCGCTTCACATAAAAGACTATTAGCTCCTAAATATGACCCCATTCGATATGAAATGGATTGTGCTGAGGCAGATTTAATGGAGCTAGATTCGTCAAAGATTCTTAGATCCGAAGGGGCCTTAAAAAAGGGCTCAGGAGGGGAAATTGTTCCACCCTATGACTTGGGTCTAAGTGGTCTTGAATTGGCCCTCAAAGAGCCTGATTTGCTTGATGCCGAGGTCACAATAAAGAGAACTGATCTTGCTGAAAAGGCTGGTGTCTTTGAAATGGCTATAGAGGCTTCTGAAAGCGTCAAAGCCAAGAACTCAATTCAGCGAATGCAAGCACACCAACTAGCCTTAGCTCATAAGTATGCGATGGAGCTAATGGCAGATGCATCCAAACAGCGAGATCCAATCTTTAAGGTGAAGTTAATGAACTGTAGCGCTCGTCTAATGGAAACTTACAGTAAGGGGGCTCTAGCACTTCAAAGACTTCAAAGTGGTGCCAGCCAAGTCGTCCAAGTTCAGCACGTTCAGGTTAACGGACAGGCTGTAATTGGCAATGTCGGGGGACGAACATGAAAAACGTCAGTAAGCTCATGGTGGAAGCACGCAAAGCACTTGCTTTGCACCCCAAATGCGGGGCGAAGTGCAAACAAAGAGATGGATTTTGTGTCAACCCTGCAATGAAGAATGGGCGATGCTATATACATGGGGGTAAATCAACTGGGCCAAAGCCTAAGCATGGTCAGTCGTCTAAGGCTGCAAGAAAGAAGCGACAAGAGGCGCGACTAGTAATTAGGTCTATTTCTCAAAGTGTGGCGGAGTGTTCAAATTAGATTGAACTAGATGACGAAAGCCTCATCTCCGATTAGTGGGAGTTCGGTAGGTAGGGAGAAGGTCAAGTGGAGTTTACTCCACCATTGAAGGGAGGCCAAGCTATCCAGTGATTTGCGCTTCCATGACATGCGTCACGAAGCGCCTACTCGGCTTTCAAACAAACTGGTCAATGTGCTGGAGCTGAGTGCAATGACGAGCCACAGGTCGCTTAAGTCCTTGAAGCGCTAATACAACCCAACGTCAGAAGAGATAGCGGCTAAGTTGGATGTTTAAACAGGAAGATCAAAGCCTAGTTTGGCGATAAATTATGATTCCATCGCTCTAACCGACTGAGCTAAAGAGCCTGAGCCAAAGATTGTAGCAAACGATTTGGTGAGATTGTTAGAACTTTTGAATAAAGTTTGTGACCTTGGGTTTGAGTAGACTGCTCCTAATCAAGCCTAGAGAAAAATCGCTATGCAAATGAGTCCCATCATTGCAGTTCATATGACCGCATCATTGATTGCTTTGGTCATTGGTCCCATTGCGATGTGGGCTCGTTTGGGTCAAACAAAAAGACCTTGGATTCACAGAGCGATTGGCTATGGCTGGGTCTCTATGATGATCGTATCTGCCGTCTCAGCCATATTCATCAGAGACTATGGACTACCCAATATATGGGGCTACACGCCAATTCACTTATTGATACCATTTACCGCCTTTTGGCTTGTCTATGGTTTCAGAGCCTTGGCAATGAAAGAGATTGAAAAGCACCGCAAAGCAATGATTGGTTTGTATTTGGGTGCTTGTATCGGAGCTGGTTCCTTTACATTGCTACCAAGCCGCTATTTAGGTGGCATTGTTTGGTCGTATTTTGGGCTTATCAATTAGAAATCTCACTACCGCAGATTCTGAGAGCTTCTGAAAAAGTTTGGGGTCTGGAAGGATGTAGCCCATTTTCACCCCTGCGTACGAATCGTTCGGTCAGGTTTGGTTTCGGAGGGGCTACCGTGCTTGTGGCTTCAAGCATCTCAATCCATAAGCTGCAGTAATGGCACAGGTGGGTTCTCTTTGAAGCACTTTGCGTCGTGGGGAAAGACGAACCAGTCTTGAGCGCTTCTAGTCCAAATATGGACAGGCGGTGGTAAACCACGGGAATTGTCCAGCGTCCCGACACGGACTGTTTGGTAAATATCAGGGGCTGTGCCGCGATTCATTCCGAGTATCTGTGTGCCGCATTCGCTGCAGAACCAATGTTTCAGAACCCGCCCAATGTCGTTTGTTCGTGTTTGGGGTGTCAGGTTGCCACGTTTGATATGAAATGAACTTTCAGGAATTAAAAGTGAGACAACAACCGCGCTTCCGCTTCGCCTTTGACAGTCAGTGCAATGGCAAGCAAAGGTGAGCCTTAGCTGTTTATCGATCGAGTATCGGATAGCCTCGCACTGGCAACCGCCTTCACGCATATGGTTCATTGTCTATCTCCTATGTGGAACTTTTAAATAAAGTTTGGGACCTGAGATATCTACAAGATGGTATTACTGAGCTGCAAGCTCTTTTATTTGGCG
>Ga0214921_10009077_pt1 | contig 12679 bp, 12 predicted proteins | sample LL1505_MetaG_FD_177992 | JGI IMG/M metagenome (GOLD analysis project Ga0214921, IMG submission 177992) | Freshwater microbial communities from Lake Lanier, Atlanta, Georgia, United States - LL-1505 | ecosystem: Environmental > Aquatic > Freshwater > Lake | place: USA: Georgia | collected... | reverse complement strand
AATATATTTTATCTTCATTTTTTTCTAACAGATGTATTGCATTTGGATTACTTGATAAACAATCCCAATTAATTTTATCAAAATTATTTTCTAAAATATGTATAGCATTTGGATTTAATGATAATAAATACCATTTTATTTTATCCATATTCTTAGACAAAATATGGATTGCATTTGGATTTCTTGATAATCCATACCAATTTATTTTATCTAAATTATTAGATAAAAGATGTATAGCATTTGGATTTGATGATAATATACTCCAATCTATTTTATCTTTATTCTTTTCTAAAAGATCTATAGCATTTGGATTTAATGCTAAATAATCCCAATCTATTTTATTTATATCTACCCAATTTCTTAATTTATACATTGTAAAATATTTTAAATAAAGATTTTAAATAAATACTTAAAATATTTTTCAATTTTTATTTTATAAGTTTAATATATATATTCAAGATCTTTATCTTTTTAATGTGAATGATTCAAAAATAGATGGATTCTTTGATGTGCATTTCTTTTCTAAAAGATGTATAGAATTTGGATTTTCTAATAACCAATACCAATCTATTTTATCATTATTCTTAGTAAATACCACACTAAAAAATCTGTAGCATTTAGATTTTATGATAATCCATCCGAATATATTTTATTGTATATTTTTTTTGAAAAGATGTACAACATATACCAATTTATTTTATTCATATTTTTTTAGGCCTGATATATTATATATCATTTGTTAAAGTGTAATAAAAAGTGAGAATTTTAAAATCATTTCAGTGTAAGAAGATTTAAAAATCAAATCATGTATCATACTCTAATTCAAAAATAGATGGATTTTGTGATAATGCATTCCAATCTATTTTATCCATATTTTTAGATATAAGATCTATAGCATTTGGATTACCACATAATTTGACCCAATTTATTTTATCATAATTCTTTTCTAAAAGCATTATAGCATTTGGATTTCCAGATAATATATCCCAATTTATTTTATCTATATTCTTAGATAGAATATGTATTGCATTACGATTTCCTGATAATTCATCCCAACCTATTTTATCATTATTTTTTTCTAAAAGATGTATAGCATTTGGATTTGCTGATAACCAATACCAATCTATTTTATCATGATTTTTAGATATAATATCTATAGCATTTGGATTTAATGATAATTTATCCCAATATATTTTATCTAGATTCTTAGATATAAGATCTATCGCATTTGGATTTAATGATAATTCATCCCAATCTATTTTATGAAGATTTTTTTCTAAAAGATGTATCGCATTCGGATTTCTGGATAACTCATACCAATCTATTTTATCTATATTCTCAGATAAAATATGTATAGCATTTGGATTATATGATAAACAATACCAATCTATTTTATCTATATTTTTTTCTAAAAGATGTATCGCATTCGGATTTGCTGATAACCATTTCCAATTTATTTTATCCATATTCTTAGATATAAGATCAATAGCATTTGGATTACTTAATAATATAGACCAATTTATTTTATCTAAATTATTAGACAAAAGATGTATTGCATTTGGATTTAATGATAACCAATTCCAATCTATTTTATTTATATCCACCCAATCTCTCAATTTATACATTGTGATATTTTATTTAAATTATATTGAAATTATTTTAAATAAAAATATTTTTCATTTTTTTTATAAAAAAATATTTAAGGTCATAAAATGAGAAACCTAGGTTTCCTCACTTAAAAACAATTATCAAGAATATATTCAAGATCTTTATCTTTTAGATCAGGATGATTTAAATATCGTATCATAACAGATGGATGTAATGCTTTTTTTATCAATTCTTCTTTATATATATTACATCTTTTTTCTAATGCTACATAATCCAATTCAAAAATAGATGGATTTTTTGATAATGACATCCAATCTATTTCATCCACATTTTTTTCTAAAAGATGTATCGCATTTGGATTTCGTGATAGCAATTTCCAACATATTTTATCCTTATTCTTTTCTAAAAGTTGTATTGCATTTGGATTTCGTGATAGCAATTTCCAACATATTTTATCCTTATTCTTTTCTAAAAGTTGTATCGCATTTGGGTTACATGATAACAATAACCAATTTATTTTATCACTATTCTTGGACAAAAGATCTATAGCATTTGGATTTATTGATAATATATTCCATTCTATTTTATCCATATTTTTTTCTAAAAGATGTATCGCATTTGGATTACCTGATAATCGCATCCAAACTATTTTATCCATATTCTTTTCTAAAAGATGTATTGCATTTGGATTTTTTGATAATCCATACCAATTTATTTTATCTAGATTCTTAGATATAAGTTCAATAGCATTTGGATTTTCTGATAATTTGTGCCAATTTATTTTATCATTATTCTTAGATAGAATATCTATAGCATTTGGATTTAATGATAATTCATTCCAACTTATTTTATCCATATTCTTAGATAGAATATGGATAGCATTTAGATTATATGATAACCAATTCCAATTCCAATTTATTTTATCTATATTCTTAGATATAAGATGTATTGCATTTGGATTAAATAATAACCAATACCAATTTATTTTATCCACATTTTTTTCTAAAAGATTTATAGCATTTGGATTTTCTGATAAATAAATCCAACTTATTTTATTTATATCTATCCAACCTCTTAATTTATACATTGCATGATATTTTTACACCTTTTAACATTTCAAACGCCGATTTTTATAATAAAAAAAGAATTTGAAAAATTAGAATAAGGCGTAAAAACAACTGATTGACTTTATTTTTCCAACTAAGTTTGGTTAAAGTCTTAATTTTTAAGTTCTGCTAAATAATACATTTCTGGATTTTGTATTTATCCATTGTCGTGTTAATTTTAGCATATTTAGACATGCATTTACATCTCTGTTCCAAAATGTTGATTTTTTGTTTTCTGAACCACAACATCCTGAACAAACCAATAAACGATGTTTTGTTTTGCTTTTTAATTCTTTCTTATCCTTTAAATGTTTCTTTTCATATATTTCAATATCTTTTTTACTCATTTTATAATATGTTAATTCTTTATTACATTTTGAACATAATTTTGAAGTACAATATTCATCTATCATTAAGACTTTATATTTTTTTTCTATTAATCTTTTTAGTCCTAAATTACTTGAAGGCATTAAATGTTTCATTTGTTTAGGATTTGACCAATCTCCATAAATTATTGCTATATCTTCTTTTTTTCCATATATTTTTTCAATATTATTTAAAAATTTATCTTCACTTTTTCTTAAATATAATTGTGTTCTAAATTTTAATTTTCTAAATAATTTGTTTTGATAAAAATTAGATATTAAATAATTAACTTTATGTTTTTTTCTAATAAAATCTTTAAATTTTTCATAATATACTGTTTTACTGTCATAATCTGATAATGTATTTTCTTTTTGAATAATATAATTATTTTCTTTTTCAACATTCATTATATAATTATTTCTCTTTCTTAAACTTTCTTTTCTTCTTTGAATAGTATTATAATTTAAATTATTTCTCTCTTCATCCAATAAACATAATCCTTTTTTTCCAGGGTCAATACTTACTAATTTTTTAGTCTTTAATATTTCTAAATCATCATCATTTAAGTCTTCTACATAAATATTTTCTTTTTCATTATCTATATTTTTACATTTAGATAAGCCAAATTTTTTAAATGTTATTGAAACACCAATACCATCCGTAGATAAAGAACTCATTCTATAGTCTTTCCTTTCTTGTATCTTAAAAATTTTATGTTCCATATTTAAAATTCTACTCCATATTTCTTTTTCATCCTCTCCTTTAACAAATTTAGATTTTCCTTTTTCCTTGAAATAAGCTTTAATAAAAGATTTATCAAAAGTAGTATAATGAGGAATAATATTATTTCTAAGTGGCATAATTTGAAACAGTTTTTTAACAATTGTTTTTAGTGTTTTCTTTTTTCTTTGTTGTTTAGGTTTATTACCTTTAATTCTTTTTATTCTTTTTTTAATCCTATTATTAAATTGTTCAATTTCTAAATTCATCTTAATCATAATTTTTAGATATACATTAAGATTACAGTCTTTTTTACAATCATAATAAAAAGATTTTTCATATTCTAATGGTAAAAAATTATTTCTAATTTTAAGAGCGAATTTTTTATATTCAATAGGACATGAATTTTCAATATCATCATTAAGAATAGAGTTTTTGACGAGATTAAAAATTCTTTTTTTTTCTTTATCTAAATCTTTACCTTTTTTATTAGTATAAATCTTAATTTTAGGTTGTATTATATTTAAAAAATTTCTAAATCTTTTAATGAAATGCATTTGTATATTATTTTTAAATGAAGTAGAAATTTCTTCTGCAAGATAAGGGATTAAATATGTTTTATTAATCAATGAAAATTTAGGTTTTAGAATTAATGGATAAAATTCATTTTGATAAAAAATATTTAATTTATCTTCTAAATCATTATTATCAGATTTAACACCTCTATTATCTCTAATTCCTAATGTCCTCATAAAATATAAAACAGAATCTTTATCTATAGTAATAAATTCTAAATCATAATGAAAACAATATAAGAAATAAAGTCTCATAAATTGATATGTTTGTATTACATATTCATTAGAATCTAAAACTAATTGATTAATAATATTAAAATTATTATCATAATCAATAAGTATAGATTTTAATGAAGTTTTCACAGTATAAATATTTAATTTTTTATTATAATCATTAAAGAATGGTTTGTATTCTTCAATTTCAGTACTAACTTTTTTCTTTTTAACCATTTTAATTTCTATACTATTATATAATAATATTTCTTTAAGTATATTTTTTATAAATAAAAATAATTAATTAAATATTTAAATAATTATTTAATATTTATATGTTATTTTTTATAAATAAAAAAAATATATAAAAAAATATTAATATGATTATATATCAATATAATTAAAAATGGATGAAAATATTGAAATAAAAGAAGAATATAAATATATATGTGAAAAATGTAATTTTAAATGCAATATAGTATCAAGATGGAATAAACATATAATAACAGAATTACATATAACAGGTAAAAAAAAGAGAAGGTCAGATTATAAAGGCGATGACAAAAAAAAAGAGAAAAAAGTTATTGAAAAAGATAAAAAATGTGAAAAATGTAATTATTTAACAGATAATAAATATCAATTACAACAACATTATTTAAATTATCATGCTACAAAAGAAGAAAGAGAAAAAGAATTTAAATATTACTGTAAATGTTGTGATTATGGAACATATTCAAAAGATTTTATTGAAAAACATAATAATACAAATAAACATAAACTACAATCTAATTAATAATAAAATAATTTTACAATTAAATAATTTATGTTATTTATATAATAAATTATTATATAAATAAAAATTTGAATAAATAGAGTATTTCCTTAAAACATAATTTCGTCAATTAACTTTAATAATTTTTTTGATTTTATTAATAAATCTTTAACTTTTAATTCCAATGCTAGAAACTTAATAATTATTTTATTATTAATAAAATATTATTTGTTTATAAATTATATTGTTATATAATACAATAAAATAATAATATAAGATAATATAGTAAATAAATATAAAAATATTTATTTAAAATATTAATATTAGTTATTTTTATCGTAAAAATATGATTAAAAAAATTTATTTTTAAAAAAATCTTGTTAATTTATTATATTAAAGTTTCTAGCATTGCTTTTAATTCTTTAATTTTTTTAACATCACATCCTTCTTTAATTATAAATTCAAATGGAAAATTTTTATGCATTACTATATTTTCAGGTTTTATATCTAATTTATATAAAGTTGGTTTTCCAGTAGGTTTTTTTCCTTTTTTGAAAAAAATATTTTTTTCAAAACCATATGGTTTTTCTAAGTCATTATTTGACCAAGGTTTTTTTGTATCTTTATAATATAAACCCATATAATAAGCAATATGCGGAAAAATAGTTACATAAGAATTGTTATATAATTTTTTAATGTTATTTTTAGGAGATGCATGATATACTATCATATATATAATATATTATATTATATTATAATAAAATATTTTATTAGGTAATTATAAGATTAAAATACTTAAAAAATTATTTTTTATTCATAAAATAGAGTTAAATATTCAATTTAATTCTAGTTATTTTATATATTTAATTAAATAAAAATTAATTTTTATTATTTATATATCTCCAAGTTGATGTCTATTAATTTCTTCTTGTATAATATTACCAACGATATTTGCATTTGTTTCAATTGCAGTTCTTACTAATAATCCTGTTGCTATTACTGAACCTAACTGACCACCAGCATAAGTCGCTATTCCAGACGCTACTGCTTCACAAGTAGATTCTACAACACCTCTTTCTCTATTATTTATAGAACTTAATGCTTCGTTTGCTCCACTAATTGCTAATCCAACTGGATTATATCCAGTAACAACTTGTGTAGCAACTTCAAAACCGAAACTACTAACACCTTCTGCTGTTTCTTGTATAACTTGTGGTGCATTATTAACAATTGCAGATGAAACATTTGAAACTATTTGTCTTGTTGATTCATTTTTCAATCTATCTGTTTCCATTTGACGAAGAACAGTATCATTATTTATAGATATTAATTCATTACTAACAGAAACAATACCATTAACAACTGAAGATGCAACATTTGAAATCAATTGTTGAGTTGCTTCATTTCGTAATCTATCTGTTTCCATTTGACGAAGAACAGTATCATTATTTATAGAAATTAATTCATTTGCCATTGAAGTTGTAGCAATAAAAGCTTCTTTTACACTTTTACGTATAACAGTAGTTGCAAGATTAACGGTATTCACTCGTGCTTGTGCTGATACTACATATCCGCTTCCAATATTATTCAAAGTTGTATTGAATTTTTCATACTTTGGTCTTCGAAAAAAGACTTCTTCATAAGTCTGTTGAAATCTTAAATAAAATTCTTTTTCTGCACTTTCATATATTTTATCACGTCTAAGATGTGAAATTATATTATTTTCATAGTCATTATCTGCATTCCGTTTAGTTTGTAAATATTTCATTTTTGCCAGTTCTTCAATAGATAATTTAGTATAATGTTGTTTAGAATAATAATTGCGATGATAATATTTATTACCACCGCCAAATTTTTTATATAAAATGCTTTTATGTAAATGTTCCATTTTATCATTAGTTAAAATTTCAAACTCTAGTTTAGTTAATAAATTTTCTTCTCTTGCTTTTTGCATAGATAATTTAAATTCATATTTTTTTTGTTCTTCTTCTTGTAAAAGTTTTTGTTTTTCTTTTTCAGTAAGTCCAAATAGTGATGGAATTCCTGCTATATTAAAAGCATAAATAATGTAAAGAATATCCATTGGGTTTAAATCAGACAATAAATTTGTAGAAGAATTAAAATTTTTATTTGAATTAGATGAAAAACTTGAAGAAGAATTTGAATTTGAATTTCTAACATCATTTGCACCTTCTCGTTCAACACTATTTGGCGTGGAGTTTGAAGAACTGCTTGATGAAGAACTACTATAATTAGGAGTTACCGAAACGCATAAAATGCTATCATTAGGATCTTTTTTAGTAAATTCGCCATTTATCCATCCACATCTTGACGAACAATTATTATCTGAATGATATTTAGAATTATTATCATTACTAGTTGAATTGTCATTTCTACCACTATTATCATTACTACTACTAGTGTTTGTATCTGGCAAAGAGAAAGGAGCACCTGCCCATCCACTATCATTTCCACCACCATTATCGCTACTTGCGTCGTTTCCCATTTTTAATTATTTAAATAAAATAAGAGTTATTTATTTATATTTAATCAATATTATTGAAAATTATAAATCATTTTTTTTCAAAAAATCAAATATTAACCATTAATTTATCTAATTCTTTTCTTGAAATAATTTTAAATTTTACTTTTTTACTATTATTCATTATCAATTTGGCGAAACGGTGATTTCCGTCTAAAATACCACCATAACTATCAAATTCATTTTCTATTACAATCAATGGATAAGAAGTGTTTGCTTTTTTTATTCGTTTCATATCTTCTTTGAATTTACCTTTTTGCATCAATACTTGATAAATAGAATAAAAACATTCGATATTATTTATATTGTAAGACCAACAAGGAGCATATATCCAGTGTTTCACATCTTTCATATCATATGTTTCCGTTTTTTTATTTTCTACATATTTCCATAAATCTTCTTGGTAAAATGCTCGATTAAATTTATTTTTCATCACATCTTCCAACAAATACGCCATATTTCTATGTTCGTGATTGCTCATATATATATTATAATAATAAAATAATATAAAGATAAATTCAAAATATTTTATAGTAAAGATGGAACAATTAATTACATGTAAAATATGTTTTGAAGATAAAAATAGTAATATTATATTACAACATATCAATCCAATTGGAAATGTTTCAAATCATCAAATGTGTGATGATTGTTATAAAAAAATGAATGTAAATTGTTGCCCTTTTTGTAGAGGTAATATTGTAATACATGAACAAAAAGTTAATAATGATATTAATATATTAATGACAAGAATTACTGAATATCATAATCCTAATCTAAATTATAATATACTCAGAATAAGAGCAGGACTTGCTATAGTGGTTATTCTAATTAATAAATTATTTATATAATATAATATATTATTTTTTGATAAAATATTGAATAATATACAATACATATAATAATTAATATATATATATTAATATATAATATTATTATATATTAATGACAAAACATAAAAGTGAAGATTATAAAATATATGCAGTAAAATATTATTTGCAAAAACATACACAAAAAGAAACATGTGATATTTTTGATTGTTCTCCAAGAAGTTTAATGAGATGGGTAGAAAGATATAATAAAGAAAAATCAATAAAAATTCATTATAGAAATCCAATATCTTATAAAGTAAAAAAGATACACATTAATTTTATAAAAAATGAAATTAATAAAGATAAAAGTATTACACTTAATGAATTATTAATTAAATTTAAAAATGAATTTCCTAATTTTTCAATTAGTTTAATGCATTTATACAGAATTATTAAAGATAATTATATATCATTAAAATTATTAAGACTTAGACACGAACCTATAAAAAGATTTGGTAAGAATATAAATATTAAAGAAAAACTAAATGATTTTTATAAAGAAATAGAAAAGTATAAATTAGAAGATATCATTTGCATCGATGAAACAAGTATTAATTCTTTACAATTAAGAAAATATTGTTATAGTAATGTTGGTAAAAGATGTGTTATAAAAACTCAATCACAAGAAGTTTTTAAGAAATATACTGGAGTATTTGCAATATCAATTGATGGAGTAATCGGTATGGAATTATATGAAAAAGGAGGTATAGATACTGAAAAATTAATAATATTTTTAGAAAAATTTATAACAAATAAATATAAAAATAAAGTAATAATTTTAGATAATGCAAGTTCCCATAGAAACGAAAAAATAAAACAACTAATAAATAAAAATAATAAAATATTATATTCTATACCATATCAACATTATACAAATAGTATTGAACAATTTTTTAGTAAATTAAAATCAGGATTACAAAAAAAAGAAAGGGCTAAAATATGAAGAATTAAAAAAGAATATTATTGAAGTTATAAAAGATATACCAATAATTTTTTATTATAAAATATTAAAAGGTTCATATGATAGAAAAAAATTATACAGTAAAAAGAAATCATATAAAAGAAAATATAAGACGTATATTGAATAAAAATATAATATATTTTTATAAAATCGGCGTTTGAAATGTTAAAAGGCAATGCTAGAAACTTTAATATAATAAATTAACAATATTTTTTTAAAAATAAATTTTTTTAATCATATTTTTACGATAAAAATAACTAATATTAATATTTTAAATAAATATTTTAAATAAATATTTTTATATTTATTTACTATATTATCTTATATTATTATTTTATTGTATTGTATAACAATATAATTTATAAACAAATAATATTTTTATCATTAATAAAATATTATTAAGTTTCTAGCATTGTGTTAAAAGGTGTAAATAAATATTTAAATAGATATTTTAAATAAAAATATTTTTCAATTTTTTATTATAAAATAACATATTTTAAATACTTAAAAACAATTATCAAGAATATATTCAAGATCTTTATCTTTTAAATCAGGATGATTTAAATATCGTATAATAACAGATGGATGTAATGCTTTTTTTATTAATTCTTCTTTATATATATTACATCTTTTTTCTAATGCTACATAATCCAATTCAAAAATAGATGGATTTATTGATAAAAAATACCAATTTATTTTATCCATATTTTTTTCTAAAAGTATCATAGCATTTGGATTTCCTGATAATCGGCACCAATACCCATCTATTTTATCTATATTATTTTCTAAAAGATGTATAGCATTCACATTAGTTGTTAATGCACCCCAATGTATTTTATCCATGTTTTTTTCTAAAAGATGTATAGCATTTGGATTATATGATAAATAATTCCAATCTATTTTATCCATATTAAAAGATAAAAGATCAATAACATTTGGATTACCTGATAATCGTGTCCAACATATTTTATCCATATTTTGTCTAAGAATATGTATAGCATTTGGATTTAATGATAACCAAAACAAATCTATTTTATCATAATTATTTTCTAAAAGCATTATAGCATTTGGATTACCTGATAATCGTTCCCAACATATTTTATCCATATTTTTTTCTAAAAGATCTATAGCATTTAGATTACTTGATAAATTACTCCAATTTATTTTATCTATATTTCTTTCTAAAAGATGTATAGCATTTGGATTTGCTGATAAATAATACCAATTTATTTTATCCCTATTTTTTTCTAAAAGATATATTGCATTTGAATTTCTTGATAATTGTGTCCAATCTATTTTATCCATATTTTTTTCTAAAAGATGTAATGCATTTGGATTATAAGATAACGAATACCAATCTATTTTATTTATATCTATCCAATCTCTTAATTTATACATTATACTATTTTTTACATTGTAAGATATTTTAAATATTTATTTAAAATATTTTTCATTTTTTTTTATAAAAAATCTATTTAAAATAAGTAGGTATGTGTAGAAAACCTAGGTTTCTTCACTTAAAAACAATTAAATACAATTATCAAGAATATATTCAAGATCTTTATCTTTTAAATCAGAATGATTTAAATATCGTCTAATGACAGAAGGATGCAATGCTTTTTTTATTAATTCTTCTTTAAATATATTACATCTTTTTTCTAATGCTTCATAATCCAATTCAAAAATAGATGGATTTAATGATAATCCAAACCATTGTATTTTGTAAAAATTTTTTTCTAAAAGATCTATCGCGTTTGGATTTTTTGATAATTCGTTCCAAACTATTTTATCCTTATTTTTTTCTAAAAGATGTATTGCATTTGGATTTTTTGATAATCCATACCAATTTATTTTATCTAGATTCTTAGATATAAGTTCTATAGCATTTGGATTTTTTGATAATTGTTTCCAATCTATTTTATCAACATTTTTTTCTAAAAGATGTATTGCATTTGGATTTCTTGATAATTCCTTCCAAACTATTTTATCATTATTCTTTTCTAAAAGATGTATTGCATTTGGATTTTCTGATAATCGTTTCCAATCTATTTTATCAACATTTTTTTCTAAAAGATGTATTGCATTTGGATTTTTTGATAAGGAAATCCAATCTATTTTATCCTTATTTTTTTCTAAAAGATCTATAGTATTTGGATTAAAAGATATTATCCACCAATATATTTTATCTATATTCTTTTCTAAAAGCATCATAGCATCAGGATTTTGTGATAATCCATACCAATATATTTTATTTATGTTTTTTTTTAAAAGATGTATAGCATTCGGATTCATTGATAATCCAATCCAATTTATTTTATCCATATTTTTTTCTAAAAGATCTATAGCATTTGGATTTTCTGATAAATAAGTCCAATTTATTTTATTTATATCTATCCAACTTCTTAATTTATACATTGTAATATTTTATTTTACATTATATTTAAGCTATTTTAAATAAAAATATTTTTCAATTTTTATTAAGATATTTGGAGGAAACTTAGGTTTCCTCACTTAAAAACAATTATCAAGAATATATTCAAGATCTTTATCTTTTAAATCAGGATGATTTAAATATCGTATCATAACAGATGGATGTAATGCTTTTTTTATTAATTCTTCTTTAAATATATTACATCTTTTTTCTAATGCTTCATAATCCAATTCAAAAATAGATGGATTTTGAGATAATTCACTCCAAACTATTTTATTCATATTCTGTTCTAAAAGCATCATAGCATTTGGATTCAATGATAATGCATACCAATCTATTTTATTAGTATTCTTAGACCGAATAGATATAGCATTTGGATTTTGAGATAATCCTAACCAATTTATTTTATCATTATTCTTAGACAAAATATGTATCGCATTTGGATTATTTGATAATCCTTTCCAACATATTTTATCCATATTCTTTTCTAAAAGAGGTATCGCATTTGGATTA
>Ga0214921_10009075_pt1 | contig 12680 bp, 10 predicted proteins | sample LL1505_MetaG_FD_177992 | JGI IMG/M metagenome (GOLD analysis project Ga0214921, IMG submission 177992) | Freshwater microbial communities from Lake Lanier, Atlanta, Georgia, United States - LL-1505 | ecosystem: Environmental > Aquatic > Freshwater > Lake | place: USA: Georgia | collected... | reverse complement strand
GCTTGTCCTCTTAAATTGTTTCCATAATCAAAAGTGATTGCACCTCTTTTTTGAAGCTCTAACATTAGCTTCACATGATGAGCCATCGTATCCAAAGATATATTAACGTATTTTTCAGGTTCAGTTCTGCGCATGTGGTCAGCAACATCTTCGGCTAGTGTTTCAGGATAATATCCATTTAATGGATCATGAGCAGAGGTTTGATCCGTTAACAAATCTGGTGTAATGTTTCGCTCAATTAGTCTTTCCAACAAATCAATCACATTACAAACCACCCCTATTGATAATCTTTGTCCAGCTGCTTTGGCTTTCAAGGCCATATCAATCGCTTCGTCCACATCACGACTCATTACATCAAGGTAGCGGGTTTCGATACGTTTTTTGATACGCCATTCAACCATTTCTGCTGCTAGACAAACTCCATCACACATGGTAACAGCTAATGGCTGAGCGCCACCCATGCCACCAAGTCCAGCAGTAACGGTTAATGTGCCTTTCAAACTTCCACCAAAATGCTGACGAGCAGCTTCAGCAAAAGTTTCATAGGTACCTTGAACAATCCCTTGTGAGCCTATGTAAATCCAGCTTCCAGCTGTCATTTGACCGTACATCATCAAGCCTTTTTTATCCAGCTCATGAAATGTTTCCCAATTGGCCCATTTAGGAACCAACATACTGTTTGAAATAATGACACGAGGTGCATCTTTATGTGTAGGAAGAATACCAACTGGCTTACCACTTTGAATAAGCAAGGTTTCATCATCCTCCAAATCTTTCAAAGCCTTCACTATCAAATCAAAACTTTCCCAATTTCGAGCAGCCTTCCCAATACCTCCATACACAATAAGGTCTTCAGGTCGTTCTGCCACATCTGGATCAAGGTTATTATGCAACATACGCAAGGCAGCTTCTTGAATCCAACCTTTGCAAGAAAGGGTATTTCCAGTGGCTGCATGTAGTTCAGGTCTTTTCATAAAAATATTTTAGTGTGTTAAATTTAATTGTACTTAATTTGAGCCAACAATTTTACAACATCAAACGTAATTCTCCATATATTGTTTTTTTGATTTTGCTGAGTTTCTCATTCAGCATAGTGCCTTTCCATGCTTTTCATAAGCATATTGAAACCGAGCATAGAGTAGCTTTGCAATCTAAAAACACTGAGCATTGCTGCGAATTGGATGAAATAATCTGTCAAGGTGAATTTAGTGAGGATTTATGTCAACATAAAACGCATCTTGGTAAACCAATTGAAAAATGCTTTAGCTGTCAATTTCATTTCACCAAAAATTACACCCTAAGCGAAGCAATCCATAGCATTACTTTTCAATCTTATTGCAAACTTGGATTCAACAAGGTTCAATCAAATGAGCTTGTTTTCAACAAACTATTAAGTAATAAAGGCCCGCCCACTCAGGCATAATTAGAAGCCGTTTTCATTCGGCCCATTAGTCAACTTTTATTCAACTTAATTTTATTACATTGAAACAAACAGCCATGATTGTGCTATGTCTATTGTTTGCTTTTAAGGCAATTTCTCAGACTCAGCAACCAAACACCTATAACATTTCAGGCATTGTGAGTGATAGCGCTAATTCACAAGCCCTTCCTTATGCAAGCCTTTACCTTAAAGAGTTAAAGCGAACTACCTTAACGGATGAAAATGGAAACTTTCAAATAGGCAGCATAAAAAAGGGAAATTACACCCTTCAAATCGCCTACCTTGGATATCATCCCACAAGCCTTCGCATTAAGGTTGAGAAGCATATTGCCTTACATATAAAATTAGCAAATGAAATCAATCATTTGCATGAATTTGTTGTAACAAGTCATCAAGACGACAATTCTATTTCATCTAAAACAAGCATCAAACTTGATAATATTGAAAGAAATAGAGGGCAAAATTTTGTCGATCTTCTAAAAAACTCAGCAGGTATAAGTTCATTAAGCTCGGGACCAGGCATTGCCAAACCTGTTATCAGGGGCATGCATAGCAATAGGGTAGTTACCTTAAACAACGATGTCCGATTAGAGGATCAACAATGGGGTGCTGACCACGGACCTGAAATCGACCCATTTTCTATTGGTAAAGTGGAAGTAATAAAAGGTGCATCTGGCCTACAATATGGTGCAGAAGCCATCGGTGGGGTTGTTAAAATTGCATCTCGCGAATACCTCAAAAATAAAGGGATTCAAGGTGAGTGGATGGCAAATGGATTTAGTAACAACAAGCAAGTAGCAAGTTCATTGATGTTAGAAGGAAATCACCTTAAGAATCATGAATTAAAATGGAGAACCCAAGCAAGCTATACAAAGGCAGGGGATGCACAAACACCTGAATATGTATTGAACAATACTGGCTTTAATGAATTGAATATCTCATCTGCATTAAATTATTGTTTCAAAAAATTAAACATCGAAGCCTCACAAAGCTATTATCAGAGTGAGATTGGCATTCTTAAATCTTCTCATATACATAACCAAACGGATTTGCTTAGGGTAATTAACAATGGAAGTCCATTGGTTGTAACCCCATACAGTTATAGCATTGGACGACCAAAACAAGAAGTAAACCATCAAGTGTATGCGCTAAAAATGAGTTATCAATTTACAAAAATTAAGCTGAGTTACGCATTGAGCCAACAAATTAATAACCGCAAAGAATATGACGTATTGGTAAGTTGGAACAACAACCATGCGAACCAAAATTCTGCAGCTTATGATTTAACTTTAACCAGTTGGCAAAACGATATAAAGTATGAAACACAAGCACGACATAATTGGACTCATAACCTTGGTGCATCATGGATGTACCAAGGAAATTACGCCACAGGCAAACAATTTTTTATACCTAATTTTATAGCCAAGACCTTTGGTGTATATGCCATTAGTAAATATGCAAAGAAGAGGTGGTATGCCGAATTAGGTTGTAGGCTAGATAACAGAGACCAAACAAGGTATGTTAATCAAAACAATCAAGTGCTATCTAATGATTTATCCTATCAAAATATAAGTTTTGCTGCAGGGATATTATATCAGTTAACTTCTGCTTGGAAGCTTAACAGCAATATCAGTAGCGCATGGCGGCCACCTAGTATAAACGAATTATATGCAGATGGACTTCATGCAGCACTTGCAACTTACGAAAAAGGAGATGCTAACCTTAAAGCAGAACGAAGCTATAATGTTGAACTTGGTATTAAACATCAAAATGAAAAGTGGCAAGCCGAATTCAATCTATTTAGAAACTACATGGACAACTATATCTATCGATTACCTACAAAAACAATCGTTACTAATTTTAGAGGATCTTTCCCCTTGTTTGAATGGAGTCAGACCAATGCTGTTATTTATGGATCAGAACTATTGCTCAACTATCAAATAAACAAAAATTTTTCTGCCAGTTTTAATGCTAGTTTTTTATATGCTGATGATATCAGCCATGCTCGTCCACTTATATTTATTCCAGCCAATAGAAGTAAACTAAGTTTGAGTTATGAGAAGGATGCCATAGGCAAGTTTCAAAAGCTATTTTTCACAGCTAGCTATACTTTCGTGTCTCAACAAAATAGATACCCTGATAGCCTTGATTGGACAGCACCTCCAGCCGCTTACAGCTTGTTTGATATCAATGCAGGTTTTCAAATAAACTTCAAAAAACAAGCTATAAAAATAAGCATGGGCCTTCAAAATTTGTTTGATACAACTTATCGCGATTATTTGAGTAGGTATCGATATTTTAGTTTGGATCCTGGAAGAAATATAATCTTGAGGGTAATTGTACCTTTTTCAATTTTAAGCAAACATTAAGACCAAATCACAAAAACACATCATACATTTATAATATGAATACCAAGTTAAAAACAAACATTATTCTCCTTTTAATTGCTTCCACCACCAGTATGCTTGGCTGTCAAAAAGATGACCCTAAAAAACCTACTTCAAACACCCCTCAAGAACAGATTACAACTGTTATTTTGAAAGGATTTAATCATGATGACCCTATGGATTCGCTTCATCAATTTATGATAAAGTGGGAAGACCTTGATGGAGATGGTGGAAACCCTCCGACTATTGATTCATTGCTATTGGATACCGGCTATGAATATCACATCAACCTTATCATTATTGATAAAACTAAAACTCCTTATGATACCGTGAGTAAGGAAATTGAAAATCTAAAAAATGTTCATCAATTTTTCTATACTCCGAGTGCAGAACTTGAAGGAAAAATGGGGGTTAAAATTGATGAATTTGATAGCAATAATCCTCCCTTACCTTTTGGCATGGAAGTGCATTTACACATCACATCAGACACTTTATATAAGCTGCCTGTGATAGGAAAACTAAATATTGTTTTGAGTCATTATGATGGAATACCTAAAACAGCTAAACCTTCACCTGAAAGCGATATCGATATAAATATTCCAGTAAGGTTAAAATAATCTAAGCAGAATAAATTTTTATTAAATCCTCGGCTATATGTTGGGGATTTATTTTTTCAGCTTGTCGCTTTCCTTTTTCTATTAAGTCCAATCTTAATGCAGGGTTAGAATGAACATCAGCCATATGTTTCGCCAAAGTTTGAATATCGGTTGGAGAACATATTAAGGCTGCATCTCCCGCTACTTCTGGAATGGATGACACATTGCTTGCTATGTTTGGGACTTCGCATCTTAGGGCTTCTAAAACAGGTATACCAAAGCCTTCAAATTCCGAAATGTAAATCGCGCAATTTGCCAATTGAAATATGGCTGGCAAATCAGCAAAATCAAGTTTTGGAACAAATGTTATTTGCTGCTGCATATTATTGGTTATAATAAATTCATCCAAAAGCTTCTTGTATTCTGTTGCTTTTCCCACAACAACTAACTTAATGCTAGTATCTTTAAGACTTGCAATCGCTTTTAATATGCTTAACTGATTCTTGCGCTTTTCTATCGTACCTACCGTCAAGAAAAACTGCTCAGGTAGATTATATTTATTGATTACATTTTGCTTTTTCGACTCAGATTGTTTTTCATAAAACTGCTTATCACAATCTTGATACACCATACTAATTTTAGATGGATTGGTATGAAAATAACTTATGATATCTTGTTTGGTTTGCTCGCTTACACTTACAATATGTGTAGCGTGTTCGCAGGCATTCTTAAACTTCTTCTTGTATATGTATGCATCTATATTGTTGTAATAATCTGGATACCTTAAAAAAATGAGATCATGAATACTCACAATTGATTTTATACTTGATTGTTCAATGCCATTTGGTAGTTCATTACTCAAGCCATGAAACACGTCAATCTTATATTTTTCTAATTCTTTTACAAGGCCCAAACTGCGCCAAGCTGATGCAAAGGTTTTATCAATAATACCCTCCGGACTTACAATATGAAGATTAGGTCTTGAAGCGAAATAATCCTTCAATTGACTATCAAATCCAGGGGTAAATAAATAGTATTCATGCTGAGGAAAAAAAGTCAATAATGAATCTATCACAAACCTTGAGTAATTTCCAAGACCTGTATGGTTGTTAAAAGCACGCTTTGCATCAAAACCGATTCTCATTGAATTAAATTTTCAACTCCCTATTAATATGTTGGTTAAACGGCTACATTGTATTCTCTCAAACTATCATTCAAAGAAGTTTTCAAGTCGGTTGATTCTTTTCGTTTTCCAATAATTAATGCACATGGCACTTCATAACTACCAGCAGCAAATTTCTTAGTGTATGAACCAGGTATTACAACTGAACGGGCTGGCACCACACCTCTGTACTCTTTAGGCTCAGAGCCTGTCACATCAATAATTTTTGTAGATTGGGTTATCGTTACCCCTGCACCCAGTACAGCCTCTTTTTGAATATGGGCACCTTCAACCACAATACAACGCGAACCAATAAAGCAATTGTCTTCAATAATTACAGGTGCTGCTTGAACAGGTTCTAACACACCACCAATACCAACACCTCCACTCAAATGCACATGTTTTCCTATCTGAGCACAACTACCGACAGTAGCCCAAGTATCTATCATTGTTCCTTCGTCCACATAAGCTCCAATATTTACAAAACTAGGCATCATAATCACACCTTTTGATAGATATGCACCATAGCGGGCAATAGCCCCAGGAACTGTTCTCACTCCCAAACCCGCATAGTCCTTTTTCAAATCAATCTTATCATAATATTCTAATGGACCTACTTGATAGGTATGCATTTTCTGAATAGGAAAATACATAATTACCGCCTTTTTAACCCATTCATTCACTTTCCAAGTGCCATTGGCCGAAGGCTCTGCTACACGAATCATTCCTTTGTCAAGTTCTTCCATAACAACCCTTATTAAATCTTGTGTTAATTCCTCCTTTAAAAGTTCTCTGTTATCCCAAGCCTTTTCTATTTGAGCCTGAAGCATAGCGGTTTCTTTGATAGATTCGATAGGCATAATTTTATAGTAATTTTGGCGTAAACTTAGGTAATTTTATTGTCGACCAAAAATCAATTTATTCATAGCTAAAACCATACGTTAAGCAGTCGATTAAAATAAATAGCTTATTTTTGAGAACTCTATTTATCTCAAATAAGCAGAAAAAATATGAAAACACGTGCATCGCGCAAGCCCAAACTGATAGAAAGAAATGCTGAAAAAAGCGATTTTGATGAAATAATTACCTTATCTAAGATTTGTTTCCCCAACAATGAGCCAATGACTTATGCTATGTTGGAAAGCCAATACAAACTATTTTCTGATGGCATGCAGGTGATTGAATACAATGGAAAAATAGTGGGCTCAGCTAGTGGACTTATTATCAGTTGGGATGAGTATGATGACGACCATACTTGGAAAGAAATATGTGACAATGGATACATCACCAATCATGATGAAGATGGAGATACCTTATATGGTATCGAGGTTATGGTTCACCCGGAATATCAAGGTCTCAAAATTGGTAGGCGCTTATATGAAATGCGCAAAATTTTATGTGCAGAAAAAAACCTGAAACGCATACTTATTGGCGGACGTTTGCCTAATTACAACGAGCACTCTGAGGAGTTTGGAATTAGAGCTTACATCAAGCGTGTGGTTGAGAAAAAAATAAAAGACCCTGTTGTTACCTTTCAACTATCTCAAGGATTCACCATACAAAGAATCATAAAAGATTATTTACCAGAAGACTTAGAAAGTGAAGGCTATGCATTACTTCTAGAATGGATAAACCTTGATTATATCCCTGAGACAAAGGAACGAATCGTGTTGATGAAAAAAGTTCGTATCTGTTGTATTCAATACGAACTAAGGAAAATCAACAGCTTTAAACAGTTTGCACAACAATGTGAATACTTTACGGATGTAGCATCCAATTACAAATCTGACTTTGCTTTGTTTCCAGAGCTATTCACTACTCAGTTACTATCACTTCATGAATATAAAAGCATGAGTCCCGAAGATAGTATTCGCAAGCTCGATGAATATACTGAAGACTATATAGAGTTGTTTTCCCGCCTTTCAATGGAATACAATATCAATATCATAGCAGGTACTCATCTTCAAGTGGAAGGTGAAAACCTTTATAATATTTCATACTTGTTTAAACGAGACGGAACCTATGAAAAGCAATATAAAATCCATATTACATCAAACGAAGCAAAATGGTGGGGCGTTAAACCTGGTAATGAGATAAAAGTATTTAATACGGATTGTGGTAAGATAGCCATTAATATTTGTTATGACGTTGAGTTCCCAGAAATGACTCGTATCGCTTGTAATAAAGGGGCTAAAATCATATTTGTTCCCTTTAGCACAGATGAAAAACATGGGCATCTACGTGTAAAAATATGTGCTCAAAGTAGGGCTGTAGAAAACCAGATTTTTGTAGCCACCGCAGGAACAATAGGTAATATTCCATCAGTAGATAATATGGATATTAATTATGCCCAATCGGGTATTTATACACCAAGTGATTTCGCCTTTCCACCTGATGCCATAGCAGGGGAATGCAATACCAATATCGAAACCGTTGTGATTGCCGATCTGGATTTAGCAGCTTTGGAACGTGCTAGAAACACTGGTACTGTATTAAATTGGAAGGACCGTAGGCTTGATATGTATGAAGTACTTGAAAAATAGTTTTGGCATGGTTTATGAATCTCTTGAATCATATTGATTTACATGATTTAAAATACATATTTTATGTGGTCATATTTGATACATTTGTTAAACACCTAACAACTACAAATTATGAAAACCTTCATTATAAAATCTTCAGCTATCATCCTTTTATTATTTATCAGTTCAAACTTACTTGCGCAAAAGGATGAAGAATCAGAGGTTAAGCCCAAACATTCATTGGGGCAGGTATAGGTTTTACAACAGGTTACGGCCTTTCTTACAGATTCACCCCAAGCAGACTTGGATTTCAAGTTAACTTTGCTCCTTACAAGACAGATAACGTTTCAAGGTATAGCACGGGCTTAACATTTCTATATAGATTAACTAATGGAGAAACAACTAGCTTGTATGTATATGAAGCCAATCACTATTACTCAAATTCTGAAAGCATTCCAGATGGCTTAGGTAAAACATCAAGATCGGAGGAGGCCTATTTTAATAACGGAATAGGATTTGGCGTTGAGATAATGGTGGCGAGCAAAATTGGTCTTAACCTAATGACTGGCTATGCATCATATAAAAATGGAAAAGAGCTTAATATGACGGGTGAAGCCGCTTTGTACTTTAAGTTTTAATCGATAAGTATAAAACTATTCTTCACCCACCATTAATAGGCAATACCCAAATAAAATAAACATGCAAATAAATATTGCATTCAAAAACCACTACATTCTCTCTGGCACATGTATTCCTAACATGGCAAAACCAGATTTAATAATATAAGCAGTCATATGGCAAATCTGTAAACGTAACTTCTTTTGTTCTTCATTACTTTCCTTCAAAATAGGGCATTCATGGTAGAAAGAACTAAATGATTTTGCTACTTCATACACATAATTACATATCACCCCAGGACTCATTTCTCGCCCAGCATCTTTAATAACTTCAGCATATTGAAATGCAAGAAAGATTAGTTCTTTTTCAGCTTTTTGCAATGATATTTTGCTTGTATCAACATTTGAAAAATCTATGTTAGATGCATTACGCAAAATGGATTTAATACGAGCGTGTGTGTATTGTATGAATGGTCCCGTATTCCCTTGAAAATCGATAGACTCTTCAGGATTGAACATCATTTTCTTTTTAGGATCAACCTTCAAAAGAAAATATTTTAAAGCACCCATACCTATGGTTTCGTATAAAATCTCAAGGTCTTTTTCAGCTAAACCATCTGTCTTTCCTAAAGCTTTCGTTGTTTCTTCAGCGGTCTGCAACATGCCATCAATTAAATCATCGGCATCAACCACAGTCCCCTCGCGGCTTTTCATTTTACCATGTGGTAATTCTACCATCCCATAGCTTAAGTGATATATCCCTTCAGCATAACTTTTATTTAGTTTTTTGCAGATAAGTTGTAGTACCTTAAAATGATAATCCTGCTCATTCCCTACCACGTATATACTTCGCTCGCAAGCAAAGTCTTTATATTTTAGTTCAGCTGTTCCTATGTCTTGGGTGATATAAACGGATGTGCCATCACCACGTAATAGCAATTTATGGTCAAGTCCCTCAGCCGTTAAATCAATCCAAACCGAGCCATCCTCTTTTTGATAAAAGGCACCTTTATCAAGACCCTCTTGCACTATTTCTTTACCTAAAAGATATGTATTGCTTTCATAATAAAAGGTATCAAACTTCACCCCAAGCTTTTTATAGGTAACATTAAAACCTTCGTATACCCAACCATTCATGGTTTTCCAGATGTTTACTGTTTCTTCATCGCCTGCTTCCCATTTTTGCAGCAATTGCTGAGCAACTAAGATAGAAGGGGCATTTTTCTCAGCATATTCCTCACTTTTCCCATCAGCCATTAAGGCTTTAATCTCTTCTTTATAAGTTTTGTCGAAAGCCACATAGTATTTTCCCACCAAGTGGTCGCCTTTCATGCCTGAAGATGCAGGCATTTCTCCATTGCCTTGTTGCATCCATGCTAACATGCTTTTACAAATATGAATACCCCTATCATTAACTAGATTACAAGTGTAAACCTCATGTCCGTTGGCTTTTAAAATTTCAGCAACCGAAAAACCTAATAGGTTGTTCCTTATATGACCTAAATGCAATGGTTTATTGGTGTTAGGAGAAGAATATTCAACCAATATTTTTTGATTGGTTTTTGCACCTAAACCATAACAGGTGTTTTGATAGTTACTTTGCAAGAAATCCAACCAATAAGCCACGCTTACAGCAATATTCAAAAATCCTTTGATAACATTAAATGACTGAACCTCTTTAGCATGTTCAACTAAATAATTCCCAATATCGTTTGCTGTTTGCTCTGGATTTTTCTTTGATATTTTTAAATATGCGAAAACCACAAAAGTATAATCACCTTCAAAATCAGGTTTCGTATTTTCCAATACGATTGACTGACTATCAACATCTACTTGATAAACGCTTTTAAATGCGGTTGCTATGTGGTTTTTTAAGATTTCTTGTACCATCGTCTAAATTTCCTTTAACACTTTAAGAAAAACTAGCTAGCAATAGGTTTGAATACCAAATTTCTTACAAGCTATTTCAAGTGGGCGAAGATAGTTGATTGAGAAGTTTTTTTATTATTTCCATTCTCGCTTATTTCATTTTATTATTGAAGCATGAAAATTCTTGTTACAGGTAGCAATGGACTTTTGGGCCAGAAGCTTACTGATTTATATAAAACTAAGGAAGGTATTGAACTCATTGCAACGGCCAGAGGAGTTGATAGATATCCAGAAAAGACAGGATATACTTATCAAAGCTTGGATATTAGCAATTGGGATGAGGTGAAAAGTGTTTTAAAATCTCACAAACCTGATGTAATAATAAATACAGCTGCAATGACCAACGTGGATGCTTGCGAAAGTGAGCGAGAGGCTTGTGATAAACTAAATGTGGATGCAGTAAAGTACTTGGTGAGCGAATGCAACGCCATTGGCGCTCACTTTATTCACTTGTCAACCGATTTTATTTTTGATGGAACCCATGGACCATTGATGGAAACCGAAAAACCCAATCCGCTCAGCTATTATGGCCGTTCAAAGCATATCGCTGAAATGATTGTAATGGAAAATTCTGCAAGTTGGGCCATTGCGAGAACTGTTTTAGTATATGGCATTGTGCAGGATATGAGCCGAAGCAATATTGTATTATGGGCAAAAAACAACCTTGAACAAGGCAAAAGTTTGAATGTGGTGGGTGACCAATTTCGAACGCCTACTTTGGCAGAGGATTTAGCAAAAGGATGTGCCTTGATAGCCGAGCAAAAGGCTAAGGGCATTTATAACATAAGTGGAAAAGATTACATGAGTGTATTTGATCTTGTTTATCGAGTGGCAGATTTTTGGAAATTAGATAAATCATTATTAAACATTTCAAGTAGTGAAGGTATTAAACAACCTGCCAAACGCCCTCCTATTACGGGATTTATTCTTGACAAAGCAATCAAAGAGTTAAATTATCAGCCGCATAGCTTTGAAGATGGATTAAGATTAATGGACGAACAATTAAAAACAGTCATTAAGTCGAACTAATGCTTGCTGATTAGTCCTAAAAATTTTGCACTTTTGCATCAAATAATAAAAAATGGAACAAGAACAACCTAGCTTTTGGTTTTGGTTTGCCACGGAGGCATTTTTTGCATTGATAGTTACAGCTTGTTTGTATTACTTTTTCATTAAAAACCCCAAAATAAATCCTCCAAGAAAAAAGAGAGATGAACCGCAAGATTGAAAAAATAGTTAAAACCTATTTTTATTTTAATAGTAGCGAGAGAAAATCAATTATCGCATTGATTACTCTAATCATTCTTTGTATTGCCATACCACAACTCTATTTTAAGCTATTTCCATTAAAGAAAGTTGACATTCAAATTACTGAATTAAAAGAACAAGAGCCCAACTTCTTTAATGTTAATCAAATTACAGAAACAGATGAGGAAACAACTTTATCAACAATAAATGTAATTAAGAAATTCGACCCGAACACCGCAAGCGATGAAAAATTAACCTCACTAGGTTTTAGTTCAAAAAACATCAGAACGTTAAGAAATTACCTTTCCAAAGGTGGAAGTTTTACAACACCTGAGGACCTAAAAAAGTTGTATGGTGTAGACAAGGATGTTATTGAAAAAACAATTCCTTTTGTTGAAATCAAGAATGAAAATAAACCTTATCTAAATTCACCTTTTAAACTAGATTCATTAAATAAAAACAAAAGCAAAAAAGTATTTGAGGTACTTGAAATCAATGCAGCAGATTCTGAAAGCTTGGTAAAACTCTATCGAATTGGGCCAAGTTTAGCAAGTAAAATCATTAATTATCGCAATAAACTTGGTGGCTTTTTAAGTCTAAATCAACTTACCGAAATTTGGGGATTTGATGAAGATATTTTATACGACTTACAAGGAAAAATAACGGTAAATGCAAGCAAGGCTAGGCGATTAAATCTAAACAATGTGGATTTGGAGACTCTAAAGCAGCACCCATATTATAAATTCAAATTATCACAAGCTATTGTCAATTATAGGTT
>Ga0214921_10009073_pt1 | contig 12681 bp, 14 predicted proteins | sample LL1505_MetaG_FD_177992 | JGI IMG/M metagenome (GOLD analysis project Ga0214921, IMG submission 177992) | Freshwater microbial communities from Lake Lanier, Atlanta, Georgia, United States - LL-1505 | ecosystem: Environmental > Aquatic > Freshwater > Lake | place: USA: Georgia | collected... | reverse complement strand
AGAGCTAACGACAATTGAGCAACCAGTGACCTTGATGGGTGAAATGGCTGCATGGTCAATCATGGAGAGATTACGTAAGCCTGTTGTCGATCCACCCTCACTTGTTTTGCCAACCACGCTCGTGGTTAGAAATTCAACGCGTCGCTTAAATCCCGAAGAACAAGTTCTCTGAGGTAGCCTTAACGGTATGAGTAATCACCTGGTTTCCGTTCCGCACCTTTCAGTCCTGCAAACACATCGCAGCGAAAAGTGGCGAGGTTTCCCTAAGGATGTGCTGCCGTTGCCTGTTGCTGAGATGGATTTTCCGGTGGCTGAGCCGATTCGCGCAGTACTCGCAGAGATGGTTGCAACCTCTGACCTTGGATACCTAGGTGCTATTCCAGAACTAGGACTTGGATTCAAGAAGTTTGCAAAAGAACGCTGGAACTGGGATTTAGATGAAACTCAAGTTCGTGCCGCAACTGATGTCGGCGTTGCAGTTGTAGAGATTTTGAGAATCTTTACAAATCCAGGTGATTTAATTTTGATTAACTCACCGGTGTATCACAACTTCTATAACTGGATAAATGAAACCAAACTCACCAAAGTAGATGTTCCGTTAGAGCGCACCGGAGATGAAAACGGTAATCCTTGGGAAATCAATTGGGATGGTGTTGAGAAAGCTTATGCATCGGGCATTAAAGTCCATCTCTTGTGTAGCCCACACAATCCATTGGGAAGAGTTTATTCAAAAGAAGAGCTTTCCAGATTTGTTGAGCTCGCTTCAAAACACAATGTTCTAATGATTAGTAATGAACTTCATGCGCCTTTAACTTATAAGGGAAAGATCTTTAATCCAATTTTGTCGTTGGGAGAAAAGGCACGAAGTGTGAGCATTGTTGTAACGGCAGCTTCTAAAGGTTGGAATATTGCTGGACTTAAGTGCGCAATTATTGTTACGCAGGATGCAAAACTATTTGCGCGCTTAAGTGAAATGCCTCCAGCTGTCCACTGGAGAACCTCTTTACTGGGCGCTTTTGCAACCGCTGTAGCTTTTTCTGATGGTGGCCCATGGTTAGATGATGTTGTCGCTCAATTAGATGAAAATCGGCATCTAATAAAGAACTTACTGTCTGCCAAACTTCCAAGTGTGAGATACCACTTACCTGACAATGGTTACCTAGCGTGGCTTGATGTAGAAGCATTGCAGCTAGGCGAAGATCCATCAAAGGTACTTCTTGAAAAAGGTCGAGTTGCATTTAATGCAGGACACACCTTTGGCGCGCAGACTTCTCAATACGTTCGCCTCAATTTCGCTACAAGTCCTGAAATTGTTACTGAGGCAATTGATCGCATTGCCCGAACTGTTTAAATGTCGAGTAAGAAATATGATGTCGTCATAATTGGCGGTGGTCATAACGGCTTGGTCGCTGCTACTTATTTAGCTCGCGCAGGTAAATCAGTCAGAATTCTTGAGGCCAACCCCGAAATAGGTGGAGCTACTCAAAGCGTTCGATCTTTCCCCGAATACGAGGCAAACCTCTCCCGATACTCATATCTGGTAGCACTTTTGCCCGACAAGATAGTAAGCGACTTGGGCCTTTCCTTTGAATGTATCTCTCGTGAAGTTTCTAGTTACACCCCCTATGGTGATGACAAAGGTTTGTATGTATCGCGCATCTGGGATTCAAAAACTGAAAGTTCTTTCAACGAACTAGATCCAAGCGGTAACGAAGGGCGTGCGTGGCAAACTTTCTATGCAGAAGTGGCACAGTTCGCCGAAAAAATAGCGCCAACGATGCTCGAACCCCTAAAGACTCGAAGTGAGCTCAAGTGTCAAATCGGTTTAGATGCAACATGGCAATATTTGGTGGAAGAGCCTATTGGAAAAGTTATCACTGAAAGATTTCAGAACGACGTTGTGCGTGGCGTAGTGCTGACAGATGCGCTGATTGGGACTTTCGCATCTGCCTTTGATATGCAAGCAAACATTTGTTTTTTGTATCACTTGATTGGAAATGGAACCGGAGAGTGGAAAGTTCCAAAGGGTGGAATGGGTGCATTGGTCAGCGAGCTTGTTCGCGTAGCTACGGAAAGTGGAGTAGAGATTTCGCTCAATGCCAAAGCCACTGCAGTCACATCTTCAGCTACTGGTGTAACTGTGCAGCTAGAAAATGGTGAAATCGTTACAGGTGATTACCTACTGTCAAATGCAGCCCCTCAGGTCTTGGCAAAACTGCGTGGAACAACTGCACCTAAAAACCTTGATGGATCGCAAATGAAGATTAATGTTTTGCTGAAGAGATTACCCACGTTGAAATCCGGAATTGATCCTCGATTAGCTTTTGCTGGAACTTTTCATGCCAATGAAAGCTTCTCTCAGTTCGAAACTGTTTATGAGCAGGCACAAGCAGGCATAATGCCAGCAAAGATGCCGATTGAAATGTATTGCCACACGCTCACTGACCCATCAATTCTGAGCCAGGAACTTCAGGACAAGGGTTATCAAACATTGACTTTGTTTGGCATTCATACTCCCGCATCTTTATTTGATGGTGACCATGATGCAGCTCGAACCGCTGCACTTAAGTCCGCATTGGATTCGCTTAATGATTATTTGGCAGAACCAATTGAAGATGTAATCGCAGCAATTGAAGTAAAAACCCCACTTGATATTGAAGAAGCGATCGCTCTTCCGCGCGGCAATATCTTTCACACTGATTTATCCATGCCTTTTCGGGAGGACGGAACCGCACCTTCATGGGGTGTTGAAACAGATGACCTTCGTATCTTCATTTGTGGAGCAGGTGCGCTGCGAGGCGGGGGAGTTAGCGGGATTCCTGGCCATAATGCGGCCATGGCAATCCTTTCTAACAATTAGACTGAGGTCATGAGTTTTCACCCAGAAACATCGGCGATTACAGCAGGCCGTCCTGAAGTTGCACCTGATGCTTCCTTGAATCCTCCACTTATTTTTTCTTCTACTTATCACGCAGGCGGTCCAGTTGGTTATGGGCGTTACGGTAATGAAAGTTGGACAGCTTTAGAATCTGCAATTTCAGAACTAGAAGGCGGACAAACACTTTCCTTCTCTTCTGGAATGGGAGCAATCAGCGCGGTCTTTTCAATTTTGCCAATCGGTGCACCTGTCGTTGCATCCAATCAGGGTTACAGCGGAACCATGGGATTACTTAATCAGCATCATGCATCCGGTCGACTTGAAGTTCGTTTTGTAGACATCACAAATACAGAAGAAGTAATTGGCGCGCTGAAAGGTGCGGCGCTGTTGTGGCTGGAATCTCCAACAAATCCATGTCTTGATATCGCAGATCTTCCTGCGTTGATTGCTGCGGCTAAAAAGCAAACAATCGGAGTTGGCGTTGACAACACCTTTGCAACTCCCTTAGTTCAAAAGCCACTGTCCATGGGTGCTGACATCGTTATGCATTCAGTTACAAAGTTTCTAGCTGGCCATAGCGACGTAGTTCTTGGATCGCTATCGACCACCGATGCTGCATTGTTTAAGCGTTTAGAAGAATCTCGTCGCTTCAACGGTTCGATTCCGGGACCTTTCGAAGCCTGGCTTGCACTTCGTGGAATTCGAACTTTTCCGGTTCGCTTCAGAGCTGCCGAAGCCAATGCAAAGATTTTGGTTACACGATTGCAAAGCCATGCAAAGATCACCAAAGTGCGTTACCCAGGTTTTGGTGCTGTCATTTCTTTCGAAGTTGACGGAAATGCGCAAAAAGCTGAAAAAGTTTGTGAATCATCACGTTTGATCGCTCATGCAACAAGCCTTGGTGGCGTGGAATCACTATGGGAGCGCCGTCGTCGCTGGGCATTAGAAAGTCCATCGGTACCAGAGCAGCTGATCCGACTGTCAGTAGGTTGCGAGCATGTTGATGATCTTTGGCAGGATATAGAGCAGGCACTGACCTCTTTATAGAGATTTTTTAAGCCAGAGCGAGTATTTTTATCCTATGTTGAAAGCCATTCGTCGAACCGTTGCAGCGTTGACTGTAACGGTGCTGGCCTTTCAGGCAGTAGCCTCATTTTTATCGTGGGTAGAACACCAAGACGAATCAGTAGCTGACACTTGGGTCGATGAGGATGAGTTTGAAGATGCCTGATATTGAATACATTCCAGGCACCTGCAACATTGGTAAGGGCGAAGTTCGCAAAAGGCAATTAGTCGCACTTGTTGGTTTATTTTTCTCAGTCACAACACTTCTTGCATTTAGCACGGTTGAAACTCCTACTGCAGCACGCCTCGGAATCTTCTTCCCACTAATGGTTGCATCTGTTGGATTTGTTCAATCACGCTCTAAGTTTTGCCTAGCTTACGGTTTTGCTGGAACATTTAATGTGGGCAAGATGGGTGACATTAAGCGGGTTTCTAGCAAGGAAGACAGAGCTGCGGATCGAAAGACCGCGCTTGTCATCCTAGGTAAATCATTTCTTTTAGCAGCTCTAGCGACAGCGGTGGTATTAGTACTACCCTTTTAGTATGAAGATACAAATTCATACACGCAATGCAGATTTAGCCGAAGATTTCAAAGAGATCGCAACTGAAAAACTCAATAGCATGGAGCGATTTAGTGTTGTTATTGATCGCGTCGAAGTTGAAGTTTTACACGAAGCCAACCCTCATCAAGGTAAACATAAACACAAAGTAGTTCTGACCTCACATGGTTCCGGCCCGTTAATTAGAGCAGAGGCTGCTGAGTTCAACGATTTGGCAGCTTTTGATACCGCCATCAAAGCCTTTGCTTTACAGATACGAAAGATCCACGAGAAGTCAAAGGATTATGACCGTTCTACTGTACGAAAGATGAAAACAGAGATTTAAACGATCTAGCTTTCATCTTTGCGAGTTGCGGTAAGGCTAGCTACAGCCGTCACTGTTAGCGCTGCAACGATTACAAAGAGACTGACTTCAATAGGTATGTGTGGAAGTTTGAATCCAGCGATTTCGTGAATTCCAACGCCGTGAAAAGCCTCAATAAACATTTTGAATCCGATAAAGGCCAGAATGAATGAGAGGCCCTTGGACAGATAGACCAAGCGCTGCAATAAACCTTGTAATAAGAAGTACAACTGACGCAGCCCCATCAGTGCGAAGATGTTGGCACAAACAACGATGTATGGGTCACGCGTGATGCCAAAGATTGCTGGGATGGAATCCAGAGCAAAAACAAGATCGGTAAAGCCCAGCGAAACCAGCGCGATAAAGAAAGTTGTCGCACCCTTGGAGCGCATAAAGGTTACGAATCTACCTTCTTTCCATTCCTTCTCGCCTTCGTGTTCGACAAGCAATTGATAGGCGGTATAGATAAGGAAAGCACCAAATACAAAAAAAGCTCCAGAGAATTTCTCAATAATCGCGCTACCTGCAGCAATAAAGCCGCCTCTAAGCACGAGAGCAATTATGATGCCAAGCAATAGAACAAGTTGTTGTTTTGTCTTTTCAACTTGTAATCGGCTCAAGATAATGACAAACACAAAAATGTTATCTACTGAAAGTGCATATTCAGTAAGCCAGCCAGCAAAGAACTCTTTCTGCGCATGTTCATCCGTTGTCCAATTTGGCATCAAGATTCCAAATGCAATTGCTGCAGTTACATAAATAACTGTCCAGATTCCAGCCTCGGTCATTGTTGTTTCTTTATTGCGGCGGATAATCGCAACCGCTAAATCAACAACTATTACAAGTGCAAGAATTCCAAGAGTAAATAGCCAGGTAGACGTTGATTCCATGGCCGTATTCTGTCAGTTAGTGATGTATCCAGATGGTTGAAATTGGTGGGATTGTTAACTTTCCATCTCGGGCATCAACTATTCCCGCGCTCACAATGAGCAACTTTCCAGTGATTTCCACCTCAATAGCGGTATCGGACAGATTCATATAGATAGAGACGTTGCCGCGACGAACTGCCAGCAATGAATCACTCATTGATCCATGTTCTGGTGATTCAAGCCAAGCGATAGAACCTTGATTAATCAGATGATCAGTGCGTAGCTTCAAAGCGGTGCGATAAAGATTGAGGGTGCTCTTGGGATCCATGTTCTGCTTTTCAACGGTTAATTCTTTCCACTTATCAGTTAGTGGCAACCATGGTGATCCACTTGTGAAACCAAAAGGAGCCGATTCACCGCTCCAAGGCAGTGGAACACGTGCACCATCTCGACCTTTTTGTGCACCTTTGGTTCTGAAATAAATTGGATCTTGCCGTGAACTATCTGGAATCTCACCATCAGGTAAACCTAATTCTTGTCCTGCAAAGATATAACACGAACCTGGCAACGCTAGAACAAAGAGTGCAAGTGCTCGCGCCTGAACTTCGCCGATGCGTGAAGCAACACGTGGTGAATCATGGTTACTTAACGCCCAAGTAGGAAGTGCTCCGACGCTATCCATCAAATCAATCGAACGCGTTACAACCCCGTATAGAAAATCGACCTTGAAAGGTGCATCCAATAAATCAAAGTTAAAGACTTGGTGAAGTTCATCGCTTCGAACATATCGCGTTGCATTTACTGGGGGATGTACCCAAGCTTCTGCAACTGCCATGATCTCGCGATCTTTGTACGAATCAAAAAGTTTGCGCCACTGGCGATAAATTTCATGAACACCCTGTCGATCAAAGTAAGGAACCGTTGGAAGAAGGGCATACCTAATTTCAGGATCCATAGAAACATCTAGGCGCAATGCATCGCTAATTCCCTGCGGATCCGGATGGTTAGTAAGAAGATTTTCTTTTACTAAGCCATGTGCAACATCGATACGAAAACCGTCAACACCAAGGTCAAGCCAAAAGCGCAAGGTAACTTCGTAATCACTCACAACTTCAGGGTTGTCCCAATTTAAATCTGGTTGCGATGAATCAAACAAGTGCAGGTAATACTGACCATCTTCTACTTGCGTCCATGAAGGTCCGCCAAAAAGTGAGATCCAATTGTTAGGTGGCGTTCCATCCGCGTTTGGTTCATGGAAATGAAAGCGCGCACGTTCGGGTGAACCTCGCCCAGCGTTGAGTGCTTGCTGGAACCAAATGTGTTGATCGGAAAAATGGTTAGGCACAACATCAACAATTACCTTTAAGCCCAAAGAGTGCGCAACATCCATCAGTTTTTTTGCATCTTCAAGATTTCCAAAACGAGGGTCAACATCGCGAGGATCAGCAACGTCGTACCCACCGTCTTTATTTGGAGATGTGTAAAAGGGGCTCAACCAGATTGCATCAACACCAAGTTCTTTAACATATTGCAGCTTGGAGATAATTCCAGGCAGATCACCTTCTCCATCGCCATTGCTATCAAAAAAGGACCGTGGGTAGATCTGATAGATGGTTGCTTGTTTCCACCACGGCGCGGAGTTCATGGTGAAAGGCTACGGATTGAGCATTGCCTAGACAATGTAAAAAGGATGTAACTAACCCTCGTATGTTTCTCTTTTATAACGTTTATTCATACCGTTACACTTTAAGCATGGAAATCCTTTATTCAGTCTTACTTTTCTTGATCTTGCTCGGAATTCTGTATTGCATTCGCTCGTTACGAGCCCTACACGGAAAAGTCTCAAAGAAAACTGAACAGATTTCAAGAGAGATTAGCAAGGCCGCAGTTGAAAATAAAAAGATTTCGATGACCGCCTACAGACAGACGGAAGCTTTTATTCAGTTAACTAATTTGCTGCAGTTTAAATCTGCGATCCCATCTACCCGCAGTTGGGCGGCATCACCAGATCTGTTGCTACTAATTTCCGAAACAGTCAGAAAGACCAAGCCTTCTCTTGTTGTAGAACTTGGATCAGGCGTATCCACTCTTGTTAGTGCAAAGTCTGGTGCCCGAAAAGTAATCAGTATCGACAACTCAGAAGAGTATGGTGGAAAAACGCGTGAACTTCTGAAAGAACACAAAGTGCGCGGAGTTGAAATTCGAATTGCTGCGCTTCGTCCATATGCAAATGGTTCCGAATGGTACGACGTTTCAACACTCAAGGATTTAAAGAAGATTGATTTACTTATTGTCGATGGCCCTCCGGGTTCTAAAAATCCAGACGCCAGGTACCCAGCACTAAAAGAGTTTAAAGATAAGTTGTCACCAAAGGCCATCGTGATAATTGATGATGTGAACCGTGATGGAGAACGCAAATTAGCCGAAGATTTTGCCAAGGCTCTGCCTAATCACACCTTTACTATTCTGGATCACGAAAAAGGCACAGCGATAATTTCACCTCGCTAATTAGATGCAAACAACCCGCGAAGAGGCTTTCCAAGAAGCTGCCTCAAAGATTCTAGATACTTCAACCTTTGTCCGTGCTGTTTTGTCTGGGCGCCGCAGAAATATGACAGTCCAGTTTGAACGTATCGATATTCGCCCAGTCGAGATAAAAGGAGTTCTACATCTGCAGTTGATGCAAAATGATGGACGAGCGACAACGACTAAGAATCTTTTGCCCACTGCATTAGAAGTGGATCAACTTCTAGATAGCGGATATGCAAACATCACGGTGGAAAGCACTAGCCAGGCGTATTCAATAAGAGTGACCAAGAGTGGCGATGCCCAGGTGCACACCGAAAAACGTAGTTCTGAACAAAATCTGGCGCACGATAAGAAGAAAGACAGATTGCTAGATTCAAGTGATCCCTTCTTGCGAGAAGTCGGAATCGCTGATGCCAAGGGCGTTATCAAACCTTCTCGTCAAGATAAATACAAACAAGTAGAAGAATTTTTACGGTTGTTATCTCCTGCACTAAACGCAGCAATTGAGGCGGGCCAAATCCATAAGCCAACTGCTGCACAACCACTTCGTATCACTGACCTTGGTTGTGGCCACGCGTATTTAACTTTTGCAGCGCATCAGTTCCTGATGAATTCTGGTATTCCAGTTGTTGTAACAGGCATTGATGTCCGACCCGAATCTAGAGATCGCAACAATGCAATTGCGCAAAATCTTGGCATTACAAAAACTATTTCTTTCAAGGCTGAAGAGATTTCAAAAACGACGGCAGAGACAGCAGACATTGCTATTGCTTTGCATGCCTGCGATACGGCAACAGATGATGCTATTGCTTGGGCGGTCAATGGCGGATCTAAACTTTTGTTAATCGCCCCATGTTGTCATCACGATATTCAAAAGCAGATTGATGCAGCACCTGAACCTTGGGGAGCGCTCACAAAATTTGGGTTAATGAAGGAACGCCTAGGTGATTTACTGACTGATTCATTCAGAGCACAGCTGTTAAGGCTTGTTGGATATCGAGTTGAAGTAATTGAATTTATTGGGGGAGAACACACACCGCGCAATTTGATGATCCGCGCAGTAAAGACTGATGCAAAGCCAGAGCAGTTAGATATCGATAGATACCTTGAAATTACCGCTCAGTGGGGTGTGAAGCCTGCTTTAGAGAAGAAACTTTCCACTCTTAACATCCGTTAGACTTAAGGCATGTCTAAGGTCCTCGCATCTCTTCCAGTTGGTGAAAAGGTTGGAATCGCTTTTTCTGGCGGTCTCGATACATCAGTGGCCGTTGCCTGGATGCGCAATAAGGGCGCGGTTCCTTGCACCTACACCGCAGATCTTGGTCAATACGACGAGCCAGATATTGATTCAGTTCCAGACCGCGCAAAGGAATACGGCGCAGAGATTTCACGCCTAGTTGATTGCAAAAATGCACTAGTCGAAGAAGGTCTTGCAGCGATTGCTTGCGGAGCTTTTCATATTCGCTCAGGCGGCAAGCAATACTTCAACACAACGCCATTGGGTCGCGCAGTAACCGGAACCATGTTGGTTCGTGCAATGCACCAGGATTCAGTTGAAATCTGGGGCGATGGCTCTACATATAAAGGTAATGACATCGAACGTTTTTACCGTTACGGGCTGCTTGCAAACCCAAATCTAAGAATTTACAAACCTTGGCTTGACCAAGCTTTTGTAACCGAACTTGGTGGACGCAAGGAAATGTCTGAGTGGTTGGTTGCACATGGACTTCCATACCGCGACAGCACTGAAAAGGCGTACTCAACAGATGCAAACATCTTGGGTGCAACTCACGAAGCAAAGAGCCTAGAAAATCTCGATACTTCTGTAGAACTTGTTCAACCAATCATGGGTGTTCGATTCTGGGATCCAGCGGTAAAGATCGACACTGAAGATGTAAAAATCACCTTTAATCAAGGACGTCCGGTTTCTATCAACGGTAAGTCATTTGATGATGTTGTTGATTTGATGAAGGAAGCCAATGCAATTGGCGGTCGCCATGGTTTAGGAATGGCTGATCAAATCGAGAATAGAATTATTGAAGCTAAGAGCCGTGGAATTTACGAAGCACCAGGAATGGCGCTGCTATTTATTGCATATGAGCGTTTGATCAGTGCCATCCATAACGAAGACACAATTGCTAATTACCATGCTGAAGGTCGCCGTTTAGGGCGCCTTTTGTATGAAGGTCGCTGGTTTGATCCACAAGCATTAATGCTTCGCGAATCACTAATGCGTTGGGTTGCATCTGCAGTTACTGGTGAAGTAACTATTCGTATGCGCCGCGGTGATGATTATTCAATCATCAATACAACTGGCCCAGGACTTAGTTACCACCCTGAAAAGCTTTCAATGGAGCGCACTGAAAACGCTGCATTTGGCCCAGTAGATCGCATTGGACAATTAACAATGCGCAACCTTGATATTGCCGATACTCGTGCCAAGTTAGAGCTTTACCGCTCACAGGGCCAGATCGGTGATGGCGAGTTTAAATTAATCGGCGAAATCGAATAACAAGGAGAACCATGCCAAAGAAAACCCTATTAAAAGTATTTGCGGTTTTAGCCGTTTTAGCAATTGCTTTTGCATCATTTACAACACTCAGAGGAGGCGACACAGTGTCAGAATCAGCAGCAGGATTTCCAGTCGTAACAGGTAACGCTGGTGAAAGACCAACAATTACACCTCCAACAGGTGCGGCTCCAACAACTTTGCAAACACAAGACTTAATCGTTGGAACAGGAACAGAAATTCTTCCAACATCAACTTTGACAGTTCATTACACATTGATGACATGGTCAAACGGAGCATTGATTGAATCATCATGGGATGGTGGACAGCCAGCAACATTCCCTCTATCTGGTGTAATCGCTGGATGGCAGGAAGGTTTGCCGGGTGCCAAGGTTGGTGGACGTCGTTTGCTCGTTATTCCAGCAGACAAGGGATACGGTCCAAATGGATCAGGCCCAATCGGACCCAACGAGACATTGATCTTCGTAGTAGACATCATCGCTGTTTCATAAATCATGTTTAAGAAACTAGCAGGGGAGTACTTGGGCACTGCCCTGCTAGTTTCAATAGTTGTTGGCTCCGGAATCATGGCTACAGATCTGACAAAGGATGTTGGTCTACAACTTCTCATCAACACAATTGCCACAGTCTTTGGTCTGGCAGTCTTAATACTTATATTGGCTCCGATTAGCGGTGCACATTTCAACCCTGTCGTAACTTTGATTGACTTGATTCAAGGCAAAAGTTCTTTCATTCAATTTCTGCAGTACGCAGTTGTTCAAACAGCAGGTGCAATAACAGGTGCATTCCTAGCCAATGCCATGTTTGATCAAGCGGTAATTCAAACCGCAACCAAGCTTCGTTCCGGAAACAACCTGTACTTGGCTGAAATAGTTGCAACCGCAGGTTTAATCCTTGTAATCAACTTGTTAGTAAATCAAAAGAACCTCACTGTGATCCCAGCAGCCGTTGCTGCGTGGATCGGCAGTGCTTACTTCTTTACAAGTTCTACATCTTTTACAAACCCTGCAGTCACAATTGGTAGAACCTTCAGCGACTCATTTGCCGGAATTGCTCCCGAATGTGCGCCTAAATTTATTGCAGCTCAAATTCTCGGAGCCATCATTGGCCTGGGCCTAGTGAAGGCACTGACTAATGACAAATAAACCAACCGTTCTCTTTGTCTGTGTTCATAACGCAGGCCGTTCGCAGATGGCAGCAGGCTTTATGCGCGAACTTGGACAAGGCCGAGTCGAAGTACTTTCTGCAGGAAGTGCACCTAAGGATTCAATCAATCCAATTGCAGTAGAAGCAATGGCTGAAGTTGGAATTGATATTGCAAATAACACTCCAAAGGTTTTAACGACAGAAGCAGTTCAAGAATCAGATGCAGTAATCACGATGGGCTGCGGAGATGTTTGTCCGTTTTACCCTGGAAAGCGTTATGAGGATTGGGTTTTAGATGATCCTGCAGGTCAAGGAATTGAATCAGTACGCGTTATTAGAGATGAGATTAAAGCCCGGGTTGAGGCTTTGTTGTCCGAGCTTCTTCCCGCGTAACGAGCGGGTCGTTCACCCCGATTTCATAGAAAATAAACCCAAAAGGCCTTCTTTCCTCTGGACAACTTTTCTACTGTCATGACATGACACATTCTGGCTCATCTGCATTTAGCGAAGTTAATGAAAAAGTTGCCCAAGCAGGAGAAATCCTGGGACTAAAGCCGGGAGTTATTTCCGCGCTGAGTAGTTGTGAACGAGAAGTAGTCATTTCTATTCCACTTCGTCGAGGCGACGATGTGGATGTCCTCACGGGTTATCGAGTCCAGCATTCAAGTGCCCGCGGACCACGCAAAGGCGGCATCCGTTTTCACCAAGATGTAGATCTTGATGAAGTCCGCGCTTTAGCATCTTTGATGACATGGAAAACT
>Ga0214921_10009071_pt1 | contig 12681 bp, 8 predicted proteins | sample LL1505_MetaG_FD_177992 | JGI IMG/M metagenome (GOLD analysis project Ga0214921, IMG submission 177992) | Freshwater microbial communities from Lake Lanier, Atlanta, Georgia, United States - LL-1505 | ecosystem: Environmental > Aquatic > Freshwater > Lake | place: USA: Georgia | collected 2015-05-28 | reverse complement strand
TCCACTTCTGGTTTTCGACACTGGGAATTGCATCTGTAGCGTCCTGTTATGCCATAGCCGGAATTCTTCAAGGGTTAGCCTTAAACGATCCGGGTGTACCCATGTCGACAATTGCAAGTTATCTCCGCCCCTTTCTCTCAATCGTTCTTGCAGGACAAATAGCTTGGTGGATTGGCCAACTTGCTTTTTCGACCCTCTTTTTTGCCACTCTACTTAAGCTCTTTAATTCCGTTGCGCCTGTCGCAATATTTCCACTTCCTCGCGATGAATCGGCTCCATCCCTAAACCCAGCACATCATTAAAGAATGAAATCAACGCAATCCCTCGTTCTAGTCTTTCTAGCCCTACTCTTCGCTTGGGCTGGGCAAGTAGCTCTCGGCTTTTTCCAAGTCGGAAAGCTTGAGCCTATACTCAACGAAGAGACAAATTATACCGTGCCCCCTGTTCCCTCTGGACTCGCTCAGACCGGTTCACGTGTTTTTGCCTCCCAAGGTTGCCTAGAATGTCACTCTCTCTCAGTCCGTGGGCCTACAGGATCGGCGGATCTTGCGCGTGGATGGGGGCCTCGAAGAACAGTTCCAAGGGACTACCTATTTCGCGAGCCTGCATGGATCGGAGCTTCACGGATTGGACCCGACCTATCCAATATTGGAATTCGATTGGCAGATGCGAACGAACTCATGCTGCATATATGGAATCCTCGCTTAAAGAAAGCTTCATCAACATGCCCTCCACATCCATGGCTTTTTGACCTAAAGGTTGCGGGGCCAACAATTGAAAAGGATGCCTTACCCGTACCAAGTAAGGAGTGGAAGCAGGTGCTCCCAACCTATCAGGCCAAAGCCCTTGTCGCTTATTTGCAGTCTCTTCACTCAGACTACTCATTGCCGGAGGCCCCACTGAAATGAACCCCTCCGAACTTCCCTCTTTGTCCCAGGCTCCGTCCGAACGACATGCCCCAATCCCTGGTTGGATCCTCGGCTTAGGGGTCATTCTCTCTTTCTGGGCGGGTGGATATCTGTTTTTTTACAGCGGCGGATTTCGTGGAGATGTATACGATGCGGGTCAGATTACTTGGGGTCCAGTAAGCACGGGACCCGTGGCACCCCCAGATCCGAAAGTGATTGGCAAACGTCTCTACACAGCGAATTGCGCCCAGTGCCACCAAGCAACCGGGTTGGGCCAAGCAGGAGTGTATCCTCCTTTAGCGGAGTCGGAGTGGGTTACGGGCTCAAAGAATCGCCTCATCGCAATACTCCATAAGGGAATCGCAGGCGTCATTCACGTCAAAGGGAACGTTTACAACAACAATATGCCAGCTTGGGGTGACGGAGCCCCCGTGCCGCTTAAAGATGACCAGATTGCGGCAATCCTTACCTACATTCGTAGTGACTGGGGAAATAATGCAAGTCCGATCCAAACAGATGAGGTTGCAGCAAAACGCAAGGCTTTGGCATCCATGACCAATCCTTGGACAGAGGCAGGACTTTTAGCCATTCCTGATGATTCAGCTACTCCCCCACCCACACCGCAGTCCCCCGCCACAACTCCCACCACCCCTACACCCCCCTCAAAGAAATAAGCTCCGTTCCCAATTCTACTCAGATACTGCTCCGGGAAGTTTAACTAAATATTTGGGATTTGCTCACACGGAAAAACGTGGGGATATAAGGCAATCCAGATTCGTGAAACCTACTGGGAGGCTCTAATGAGCTTTTGAAAATCAGGCTCACTTTGGAGCTGTTGAAAAATCGGCTCAATGGCAACTTTCTCACGCATTGGAAGCCCCCCAAGACGAATGGCTTCCCTTAAGTTTTTGTAGAAATCTACTCTGTTTCCAGTAGCCATGTAGAACTTAGCCATTCCAAGCTTCACTTCGGCGTCCTCAGGAACAAGCTTTTCAAGCTTCTTCCCATAGTCGATGGCCATAGGGACTCGATTCTGGATCGCGAAGTAGTTCACTACATCTCGCAGAACATCCACGTTTGTCGCAAATAGAGCAGCCCCTTGAGCCACTAGGGGATCAGCCTTGGCTAGGTTTCCGTCTTCACTGTATTTACCAAGCAACTCCTGAAAAACCTTCACATCTTTTGATTTTCCACTCCACTGAGACTCCAAAGCGTCAATCTCCTTTGCTAAAGCAATCCGTCTTTCACAATTCGTCAAAAGCAATGCCAGTAGTCCATTATTCGGATCAGCCTTAGAAGCCTTTTCGAGAATATCCCTCAACTCAGAGTCTCGCTTCTGCTTTAACAGAAGATCCGAAAAGTTATTGAGGGTCTCTGTATTGCCAGGCCATAACTCTAAGGCCTGACGATATGCCAACTCAGCTTCTTGAAGCATCTTGCGCCACTTGTAGATATTTCCACCTGTATTCCGAAGCTTTGAGAAGGATCTCTGAGCATCAATATCATCCTCAAACCGAGGATCCTTCTTGAGGTGTTCTATATACTCTCTCCAGTAGTCCATATCCCCCTCCACCAGCTCAGGGCTGAGGACAGGCACAGGATCTTTCTTAATTTCATAGCAAAGTCCGTGTGGTACTGCGTTTGGATAAGACCACTCCATCGGAAAACTTTCCTCAACAAAGAAGGCTCGTTGATCTTTATTCCTTTGCCAAATCCACTCCCCCACCAATGAGTTTAAAACCGTTGGGTCAGAATTAGGGTCAACAGCTGAAGGATCCCTCTGCCTTTTTTCGATCGCTGCCTGATAAATTGCCATAATATCCTCCTGCCGCGGCAATACCAAGGGCGCCTTTGGAAAGTGTTTGTCTCGTCCTAGCCACTTGTCGATCCATCCACGCGGCGAAGGTCGATCGGTTGAGTAGTGATTTCGGATGTACTGATTATAAAATGCATCCGCCAAGGCATTCTGCGTTATGATGTATAGATCACGCCGATCGAAGTTTGGATCTCTCTTATTCTTCTTATCCTCAAAGCTCTCCGATAAGATCATATAGGTAGGCACAAACCGACCAGGGTCGGTACCTCCGAAAACAAAACTATCCCTAGGCAGGTCCGCCAGCATATCCCTTCCATACATCCACCCAAACCAGTGTTCCCGCTGACTACAAAAGGTTAAATTCTGTCTGAAGCTAAAAGCAGAAATGACACCACCCAGAACTATTGCAGTAGCAGTTGCGAAAAATGGTTTTTTTGCCCACCGTTGAATCGCTAACCCGGACCCCAATCCCGCTAGGAGAACGAAAAAAGCATGGGAAAAGCCCAAGTAAGGCATGTAAAGCAACCAGGCCGCTTCATCAGCACCAGCCTGGTCAAACGCGGGCTGAAGAAATCCAGCCAATAGAAAGCCTAGAGCCACCACTTGAATCCAAGTTCGACTAAGACGAGGGAGGCCACCCAAAAAAGCCACGGAAGCAACTAGTGCCAGAATCGATAAAGGAGTGAAATTGGAAACAATTTTGCGCCAGTAAAGCTGGGAAAACTTTCCTAATGTTTCCCCAAAGGATGCAGTTGGTGGAGATCCGGGTGGAGGTGGAGGCGGATCAAGAAGCTCTTGGGGAGCTGCACCCATAGCCCGACCCACAGTTTTCAGAAGCTGATCTGAAAGTTTGCCTGAATACTGACTGCGGTTGACCGAGTAAAAGAACCCCTCCTTTGTACTCGTAAAACCCCAGTTCATAGGAGGGTTCGTCTCTGATGCCAAAGGCATATACGAGTAAGGCAATAGCCCCATAATCACCGCCAAAAGAACCAACAAGCCCATTCGCCAGTGAGTCAATCTTCTCTTAATGATGACCCATAAAATGAGTGCAACTCCCACACACCAAACAAATCGGACTGAGGAGTGCCACGTTGCGGGTTCACCTGAAATACTTCCAAAGCCCAAGTAAACGAGTGACGCTGCACCACAAAGATAAAGAAGGCCCTCAGCCAAAAGATCTCGGCGCACTAAAAGCATCACGACGACTGGAAGTGGTGCCAGAGCAATCATCAAATGGTGATTACTCATCCCAAGGGCAAAGAAGAAAGCAGACCATGCCAATCCGTTTGTCCACGCTGGTTCTCTCACCCAACGATAGAGAACCCATATGTAGAGCATCACAACCAAGACGTGTAATCCGTATACCTCTGCGATGACCGCCTGCGACCACATCGAAACGCTGCATGCGAGTGCCACTGCCCAAGTGATGGCCAAAATCTGAGCAATCCGTTCCCTCACCCCAACCCAGCGCAAAGAATTACAGAGGATAAGCCCGACAATTCCAACAGATAGGGCTGAACAAAAACCCGAAAAAAGATTAATTTCCCATGCTCCATTCCCAAACGGGAAGAGTTTGAAAATATGAGCCCCGACTGTCCAAAGAGGATAGCCAGTTGGATGAGGAACCCCCACATGAGCAGCTGCTGTTAAGAACTCGCCTGAATCTAAAAGACCGACATTAGGCTGAGTCGTAAAGAAGTAGATAAACTGCGCAATGAACCAGCCAACCCCAGCTGCAATCCAATCCGCACGTTCAAACGGCCATTGCCAGCGCATCTTGTTCTCTGAATTGGGCTGGCTCAAGGAAATATCCTCTGCACTGATAATTGAAGAACCCTTTTCGCAGCTTCAAGTGCTATGTGGGCAGACATTTTCGAGCTGCCTTCCCTTCTCTCCGTGAAAATGATTGGCACTTCCACAATCTTGAATCCCGCCTGCCACGCAAAGAAGTGAAGCTCGACCTGGAATCCATACCCTTGGGCAGTGAATTTCTCCCAATCCAACTCCTGCAATACACGGCGCCGGATCGCTTTGAAGCCACTGGTCGGATCAGTCAACGGTAAGCCGGTAAAGCTCCTCGCATAAAATCCACCGAATGTGCTGATCCAGAGTCGGCTTTGCGGCCAATTCAGAATTCGTATTCCATTTAAGTAGCGTGAGCCGACTGCCATATCAGCCCCTTCACTTAAAGCCTCCAAAAGTCGAGGCACATCCGCTGGATCGTGAGATAGGTCAGCATCCATTTCGACAACAGCATCATATCCCATTTTTAGAGCCCATTGAAAAGCAGCACGATAGGCGGAACCTAAACCCGCTTTTCCAGGGCGTTCCAAGATATGAACTCGTTTACCGTACATCGAATGACTTTTAACTTTGCCAGCTGTTCCATCAGGGGAACCGTCGTCAACAACCAGAACGTCAACATTCGAGGCTTTCCCCAAGACTTCGTCGAGTGCTATCTGAATCATTTCTGCCTCGTTGTAGGTAGGCAAAATCACTAAGGGCTTCGTTATCTTATCATTACGAACATGCTTATCCTTTACAACGGACAAGGCTTTTTTGCTGTTTCGTTGAATGGGCTTATCGAAATCCAGATCGTCCCCTTCCCACCACTTTTTCCAAGTTTCCTTAGAATTTGAAAAGCGCAGATAAGCAGCCCCAGCCAAAACAAATATCCAGCCCCCAAGCCCAAGTCCCAACGAAAGGGAAACCCAGATTGGAGGAACGAATGCGAAAGCAACCTCCCGAACCCCCTCGCCGACTCGAATTCCACAAAAGGCTACTGCAACCCTATGGGCCTCGCTCTTCACGCCATCAACAAATACATGCCAGTCCGGATGCCATGCTTGCGTCAATACTAGCCAGCCGGATGCCCCCTGGGGTGATACTTTCCAAAGATTTGGTCCTTCATGGCGGCACGTGGAAGAATCAAATAACCGAAAGGGAGTTCCTTCCTTGTCTCTGAATCCGGGAGTTAACTCAACCTCCCCATTCTGCGGGTTCATGATCCCCGCCAAATCCGGATCGCCCATCTCAATTCCCTGAATTTCAACAGGCAAGAAATAAAGGCGAACCAAACCCAAATCCGCCGTAGTGTATTCATATTTTGAAGGAGGAATTGAAACGTAGTTACGTGCAAGAAACCCCGGCGCCAGAGAATTTGGATTTTCAAGAATTGTGAAGAACGGATTCTCAAAGATAGTTGGATACTGTTGCTTGAAAGCGGCCTGTAACTGTTCGGATGTGTCGACATCCTTTCGATCCAAAAGAATATATCGCACCCCTTGTAAGCTTAGTGAAACTCTCATGAAATCGGCGCTTGAGCCCCCCGCATCTTGGATGGCTCGAACCCCTTTGCTCATAAAATACGCCTGAAAAGCCTCAGTGGAGATTGGCCGACCCGTCAGCTGCGGTAATTGGGTGTAAAAATAACGACCAGAAAGTGGTAGTATCGATCCAGCTTTCTGCTGGCTTTTCAGGAAGGATGCCGCCTCTAGAAAACTTTCGTAGGTTCCAACCTCAAGTCCGGGCTTAAAGAACTTGGCGTAGTACGGAGTGAAATCGAGAGCAGCAACGATGATGACAACAGAAGGGAGCCAACTCCTCGTCTTTCCAGGACAAAACCGTGTAACGGCGAGTCCCCCAACCCCTGCAAGACAAAAGGCTCCGCCGACCTGCCAGAACGACCAAGGAGCACGCACTGTTCCTGCGAGAGGAATTAGTTCAAAGAGGCGAAAACCGGCGAGAAATATATACACAACTAAAGCGATCGCTAAGGTCGGCCACTTCCACCGTCCATTGGGCCAGATTAACGCAAGAACAACGATCGGCCCCAAGGCACTGATCCAGAAAATGGGCAGAACCCAGTCCTGAATTCCCTGAGCTGATTTCAGAAACTCTAGAATTCCTCCGAATCCGCTACGTGGCCCTAAACTGAACCACTGGACGAGAAGAAAAAGAGCGATAAAGAGTTTTAGTGGACCGTCTAGATTTGAATCTGCCCCCCGCCGACGAACCTCGAGGGCTAAGGCAGTGGCAAGGACAACAATGATCCCCAGGTAAAAGCCACCCTCATCCACTGTGAAGTTACCAGGCATCCCTTGCATCAGCAGGCCCCCTCGATCAAACCAGGAGAGCGGAGCTTTGATGGAAAAGCTGGACTGCCAACCGAGCAAAGGGTCGGCGGAAAAAAGAGTCATTCGACTGGCTTCTCGAAGCCCAGGGAGCTGAGGAAAGATGCCTAGGATTAAAAATAGGCCTGCGGCAAGAAGACAACCCCTTACTAGGGGCATAGTTTTGTGGGGATATTGGAAGTGAAGCCAAATAGCTAATCCAAGAGCCACCGGAGCAAATACAGCTGTGATTTTATTAAAAGTAAGGCTCATAGCGGCTACAGAGATGGCCAAAACCACGATTCCCCTTCCCGAGCTACGAGTCGCAATTTCCAATAGTCCCCAACCGATCAGAGGCGGGTACGGCATGGAGAAAATAACAGGCATATGCTCGTTTCCAGCGAGACGGAGGGCCGCCTGTGGTCCGAGGGCGTAAAGGAAAGCAGCAATCCAGCCCGCACGCTCGTCTCCAGTAAGACGTCGGATAAAGGCTGCCATCAAAACACCAGAAAATGCGAGTGATAGGAAACCCAAAACCTTGCACCCTAGGATTGGATTGTTGAAAGCTCCCCCCAGAACCATCCAGAACATCGTTAATCCGGTTCCCGCCAAGGGCGCGGTGGGGGCTCCCCCAAGATAGTTGGGCGTCCACCAGGCAAAACCCTTGTTTAGGACTATCAAGTCCCACAGATCCTTTGCCTTCGCATAGTTCGCTAAAAGCTCTTGATTCGAGGGGCCTACCGCCATCCATCCAAATAAAAATATAATGCCTAAAACAGAGAAAAGGATTGGCTCGAGAGAAAATGTCGGCTTCCCCTTAGTACTCATATTTCCTTAACCAAACGCAAAACTTCCTGGGCTACGAATTGAATTTCATGTTTTTCATTTTCAGGATAAATCGGCAAAGCAAGAGTTTCACGTGAAAATCTTTCTGCCCAAGGGAAATCTCCCGCTCGATAACCAAGATCCTGAAAGCATTCCTGCACATGGAGAGGTCGGGGATAATAAACTTCCGTCCCAATTCCTTGGGCCTGAAGCAGCTTGCGCAGGCTATCCCTTTTCTTCTCCGAAACCCTGACAATAAACTGATTGAAGGTATGGCTAGAATGGCAGCGGAAAGGCCACAATAAATCCCATTCGACTTCTGGTTTTTGGCTTAAAGTCTCGTTGCAAATACATTGAGGCGAAGTTGGGCCAGCGGTTTTGGATCCGGAAAAAAGGCTCAGGTAAGTTTCCGCATTCTCCAAGCGTTGTTTAAGCCAGACTGATAGCTCTGGGAGTTTGGCTCGAAGGAATGCGGCCTGTAATTCATGGAGGCGAAAGTTTCCCCCAACTTGTTCATGAAAATATTTCTTCTTGGCACCATGAACACGCAACTTCCTTAGTTTTTCAGCCAGTTCCGCATCCTGAGTAACCACCATGCCTCCCTCCCCTAATGCACCTAGGTTCTTTGTTGGGAAAAACGAAAAACACCCCAATGCTCCCAGCGTTCCGGCATATTTAGACCCTACTTTGGCACCAAGGGACTGTGCGACATCTTCAACCACAGGGATGCCAGCACGATTTGCAACCTCAAGAAGAGGCTCCATATCTGCTGCCTGTCCAAAAAGATGCACGGCCATAATGGCTTTAGTCTTGGGACTGATCGCCTCTGCAACAGAGGATACGTTAAGATTATAACAGCATGGTGCATTATCTACAAAAACAGGCCTTGCTCCTAGACGACTCACAGATCCGGCAGAAGCAAAAAATGTGTAAGCAGGCACTATCACTTCGTCCCCTGGCCCCACCCCAAGTGCTTGCAAGGCCAGAAGAAGAGCATCTGAACCCGACGATACGCCAACAGCGTATTTAGCGCCTAAAAAATCACTAAATTCATTCTCGAAAGCTTCGACCTCTGGCCCTAAAACAAAGCACCCACTATCCATAACTCTTTGAAAGGCTTCTGTAAGCTTACCCTTTAGGGTCTCGTGCTGTTTTTTAAGGCTAAAGATAGGAATTTTCACAGGGCAATTTGTATTTACAAGTTCTTGGACTCTAACGGCTTTTACCCTATATATCAACTTTGTTCGCGAAAAGATGCCATTGAAAAAATCCACTTCTCGCAAAATATCAACTACCCAAAGGAGAACACTCCGAAGGAAAACTTTGGCCTTTGGATTAGGCTTGGTGACTATACTTTGGGCTACTCTTTATCTGCCTAACCTTCGCACATCGCCTCCTTGGTATGGGGACGAAATTCTGACCTTAGATATCGGCAAAGCTCTTTCTCACGGCGAGTTCGCCAACCGCGCAGTCTACTGCACTTTCAACTCGCCAACCTACAACTACCAACCGGGCTTCGCTTGGTGTGTAGGTCGGTTTTCCCGCCTGACGCAAGGCGACATCCTTGGTGGACGACTGCTGTCAACCTTGGTTGGTTTGGCCACTGCAGCAGTAGGGTTTTGGTTTTTTGCCCGGAGATTTGGTCTGGCGATCGGTTTTTTCTATTCCTTCCTGCTTTTGGGATATACACAGTCAATCATTCACTACCGCTGGATTTATCCCCACAACGTGGTCGGCCTTTCACTTGTAGCAGCGGCTGGATTTCTACTCCGTCCCGCGGATTTCCGTAAGGATTGGAAAGTGGGATGGTGTCTGGCAATAGGTGCCACCGCTCACCTTTTAGCGGCACATGCGACGCTTGTAAGTGGCCTCTGCCGTTTGCTCCGACCGAAATCCTGGATTCCTGTCGGCCTGCCTCCCTTGCTTATTTTTGGTGGCACCTTCGCGCTTCTCACTCTGAAGTTTACGGGTTGGGTGAGCGAGGATTTTCAAGCTTTGTTAGAACAGTACGCCCGTTACAACGTGGAGAACGGGGCCGGCGCAAAACTTCTCGTGAATTTGCTTAACTTTTTTATGCAGGACCCGTTTCACTTGTTGGCAGCCGGAGGATGTCTCTTGGTTTTCACCCGCCGCACCTATCCTCTAGGCATTCTCAGCCTGGGGTTGGTGGTTTTACTGACCCGCAATCGCCAGAACCTTCCCTTGTTTTATTATCAGGCGATGGCCGTACTTCCTCTCTTAGCAGCAGCCAGTGCCGTTGGCTACGGCCGTGCTTGGGGCTACCTTGTCCGGCGCTCCTCACTCCTTAGAAAATATCGCCGGGGACTGCGCTGGCTTCTCCCCACAGGAGCGTTCGCGATAGCAATTATACAGATCCCTATAGTCCTCGACGGAAGATTACCAGTTAGAATCACCCCATGGGTGGTCAGTTCCTCTTCCGATTACGAATCTGCAGCCCGTTGGTTGAATCAGAACACCCGCCCACAAGACCTGGTCATAACCTACTGGAATCTGGGTTGGCTTCTGCATGCGAAAACTGCGGACATTCTCACGGCGGCTGCTTGGGCAGGCTATACCGCGGGAGATTACTTCCCCACGCCACCAGACCACGCCCGTTTTCGTTATCCTGCCGATCTTAAACAGGCAAAGTTTTTCGCGATTACAGAGCTGGACGAACGCTGGGCTTTTGCTCAAGGACAAGTCATGACTTTTTTACAAGGTTCAGGCGTACAGACCTGGCCCCTTATTTTTCAAACAGGTTGCATTAAGGTTCTGGCCAACCCTGACTGGAGGACGGATTAACGTGCCTCCCCTTCTGGTCTGGGGCCGACAGGGACTGCTGGCCCAGGCGATTCGGCGAACTTGGACCAACGATGGAACGATTTTGTTTTGGGGTAGGCACGATTTACCTGAAACTAGAGAACAGCAACACCGCAAGATTTGTCGCCTAGCCCCTTCCGCTATCGTCAATGCCTCTGGTTTTACAAACCTAAGTCGGGCCGAAGCGGCACCCCACTTGATGCGAGAACTTCATGTGGAAACACCTGCTTTTTTAGCAGCTATTAGTCGCAACCTTGGAATTCCTTTCATTACCACAAGCTCCGACTATGTCTTCTCAGGCAATGGACGGGTCGCATGGACCGAAACCGACCCGACGGAGCCGATCAATGCATATGGTCGAAGCAAGCTCGAGGGGGAACGAACCATACTCGCTTCCAACCCGAACGCGAAAATCATCCGTACTGCAGGGCTGTTCGGTCGGGCTCCAGCAGGTAGCAAGATCTCTTTTCCTGAGAGAATCCTGCAACAAGCCCTATTGGGGCGTGTTCCCGAAGTTCGCTCGGATCTGACAACCTCCATTTGTCATGTGGACGATCTAGCCTCCGACATGCGGAAGATTCTGAGTAGTTCTTCGAAAGGCATTTTTCATGTAGCCCATGACGGAGGCGCAACTTGGCTGCAGATTGCATGTTATGCTCTCAAATCAGCAGGGTTATCATCACATATTAAACCGATCCAGACCTCCGACTTCCCACGCCCGACATGTTCTACGCTGGCCACCAACCGACCGGAAGTTTTGTATGGCCGTTCTAGAGGAAAAACTTGGCAGGAAGGCCTAGGGGGGTTTATGAGAGGCTTCTGCGATGCTTAATAAAGACTACTCCAAAATGGTGTCGACCTGCCGCGTCTGCGGACATGACAGGTTTCATCCGTACTTAGACCTAGGCCAGATTCCCTTGGTCAATCGCTACGTGGAGCGCGGCGATGACAGCCCCGAGCCACGTTTCCCACTTCGTATCCAGAAATGCGTCCGGTGTCACCTGAGCATGCTTGATTTGGTTGTGGATCCGAAGGTTCTTTACGATAACTACGCTTACCAGAGCTCTATCTCGAAGACCTTCCAGGAACACTGCGGTCGACTAGCCGATCAAGCGGTAAAACTTTACCCCGAACGTTCCCTGCGGGTCTGGGAGATTGCTTCTAATGACGGGTGTATGGGACTAGAATTTCAACGACGTGGCGCTAAAGTCCTAGGAATCGAGCCGGCGGCTAATCTTGCTGCCCTCGCCCGCAGTCGTGGCGTGGATTCCGTGGCAGAATTCTGGAGTGAAAAGGTAGCCCGAGGACTCCGGACGAATCATTCCACCCCAGATCTGATCGTGGCCACCAACGTATTTGCGCATGTGGACAACCTACACGACTTCCTAGCGGGTGTCCGGGCGGTTCTACCTCAGCACGGACGCCTAATCTTGGAGGTCCCCTATCTGGTAAGTTTTATCCAGAAAACCGAATTCGACACAGCCTACCACGAACATCTCTCTTATTTTCTCATCCACCCAATTCGGGAAGTCGCCCGAAGAGCTGGCCTCCAACTTATCGACGTTGATTTGCTAGAGATCCACGGGGGTTCGATCCGCGCGCATATCGGCCATGGAAATCCGGATCCAAAAGTCAAAAAACTTCTACTTGAGGAGGAGCGGTTGGGTTTTTATGACGACAAGATCTATAACGAATTTTCAAAACACGTTCAACAAATCCGGGAGGAGTTGGTATCCTTTTTGACAGGCCTGAGACAAAGGGGCAGAACCATCTCCGCTTTTGGAGCCTCGGCCAAGGGAAACGTCCTTTTGAACTACTGCAACCTCTCCACCGAGACGTTCGAATACGTTGCGGATGACACCCTAGCCAAACAAGGAAAACTCTATCCCGGGCTTCGATTGCCAATCGTTTCTCGAGATACTCTCATTCGATCACCGACGGACTATTTGGTTGTTTTGGCTTGGAACTTCTACGAGGAGATTAAGACATCGCTGGCCGGATACATGGCGGGCGGTGGACGATTAATCTGCCCCCTCCCCACCCTGAGAATTAACTAAAGTACGGCCTCCGGCCTCTCATCCCATGGAAAGCCCTCGATGTCACAGTCCCACTGCAACCTTCCCTCGTCATGAGGTGAATAAGTCTCGCTTGTGAGATATAGCATCTTAGAATCCCCCCCCCCCCCCCCCCGGTCCCC
>Ga0214921_10009070_pt1 | contig 12682 bp, 8 predicted proteins | sample LL1505_MetaG_FD_177992 | JGI IMG/M metagenome (GOLD analysis project Ga0214921, IMG submission 177992) | Freshwater microbial communities from Lake Lanier, Atlanta, Georgia, United States - LL-1505 | ecosystem: Environmental > Aquatic > Freshwater > Lake | place: USA: Georgia | collected 2015-05-28 | reverse complement strand
AATGAATATTAATCAATTACAAAAATTTTTATATGTATATTGTACACCATTTCCAAATACATTGTATTACCAGGCATCAAATCATGGTAATATGGCATTTGCTGGAATAGGATTAGGTTTAATAAGATGTCAAATATATTTTTGGATTACTAGTATTATTTCAATTCTTAGTTTATTTCTAATATTTAATTATAATATTAATTATAATCTAATTAATGCTCTATATTGTTTAATTATTATAAATATGTTCATATTATATCGTGTATTTACAAAAACCAATTATTTAATTCAATTTTTGGTGTATATATAATGGATTAAATTTTTAGTCCCCCCTGTAAAAAGTTGAATTTATTTTTTTTATGATGGATTATTAATAATATACCTATTAATAATAATGGAACTCGAAGATCTTTGTAAGGTAGGTAGGTCAAGTGCCACCGACCCAAACATTCATAAAATTATCTTAATTGTAAAGGATCTTAATGATCTTTACGAATCACAACTTATTACTAATAGAGATCAAATGAAGAAGGAAATTGAACGCCTTGGTCGTAAGCACAAATATATTGTATCATTTTATAAGGTTTTGAATGTTTATAGATCTATGGCTTCAACTGGAGAATTGATATATAGACCTCATTTTGATAAACTTCTTATAACAAAGATAGGTAAGGGTTCCGATGGTGTAATGGTAATTACTGTTTGGACATCACCAGAACCAACATATACTGATCCCAAGACAGGTAAATTAGTTAGGCAAACATTTAGTTGTGCATTTAATTGTAAGTATTGTCCTAATGAACCAGGACAAGCTCGTAGTTATTTACTAAATGAACCAGGTGTTCTTCGGGCAAATGCCAATAAGTTTATTTCAACTGATCAATTTTGGGATAGAGCAAAGTCCTTGTTACAAATGGGTCATCCGTTGGATAAGATTGAACTAATCGTTTCAGGCGGAACATTTAGTTCATACCCCAAGGAGTATTTGACTGAATTTTTTCGTGATCAATTCTATTCTGCAAATGTAGCATATGATAAGGTATGTGGTAGAGAGATTAGACCTCCTCTATCTTTGGAGGAAGAACAAGATATTAATCAAAATCAAGCAATAGTTAAGATTATTGGTATTACAATCGAGACACGTCCAGATCAAATTCATAAGAAGGAACTCGAGTATTTTCGCTTTCTAGGTATCACTCGTGTGCAAATTGGTGTTCAGCACATTAATGATGAGATTCTTAGAAAAGTTGATCGCAGATGTCCTAATAAGAAGACTATCAAGGCTATTAAGTTGTTAAAGGATGCTGGTTTTAAGGTTGATATTCATCTTATGCCAGATCTTCCTGCACCAGATCATATGACTAATTTGGATATGATTCATGAGGACAAGAAGATGTTTGATATTGTAATAGAACATCCAGATTATCAGGCAGATCAATGGAAGATTTACCCATGTACTACAGTTCCATGGACAGAAATTGAGAAGTGGCACAATGATGGATCATATAAGCCTTATGCTGAACTTACTGATTCTGATGGATGTAATCCCTTGGTTGAATTACTTATTAATGTAAAGTCTAGGGTAAAGCCATGGGTTCGTCTCAATCGAGTAATTCGTGATATTCCAAATTCATATATTATTGGTGGAAATTCAAATACATCAATGCGTAGTGATCTAGTGTCTATTATGGAAAAGAGAAATTTAAAGTGTAATTGTATTAGATGTAGACAAGTGAAGTCACCTGAAATAAATCCAGCTGATTTTACTATCAAAATTAGACAATATGAAGCATCCGGTGGAACTGAATATTTCATTAGTTGGGAGAACGAATCTGATACACTATTAGGATTTCTAAGACTTCGTATTAATTCTACTGAAGCCAATGATATTTTCCCTGAATTAATTAACTGTGCTATGATTAGAGAATTACATATTTATGGACAAGTTATCAATCATCATTTGGATAATAATGGTGATGGCGTACAACATATTGGCCTGGGCAAGGGATTAATTGCTAAGGCAGTTGAACTAACAAAATTACATGGCCTAAATAGAATATCTGTCATATCTGGCGTGGGAGTACGAAATTATTACATTAAGCAAGGTTTTATACCAGTTGATACCTATATTGACTCAGAAAATAATATTCAGAGGGCCAAGGGAAAATTTCTAATTCGTGAACTTAACTCAGATAATGATTTAGTAAATACAAAATTATTACAAATTGTTGATGAAACTTCATCAAAATTAAATGGTCCAATCATAGGATCTGGACTAGCAATTGGATTAACTGGTATTCTAATTTATTTGTTTGTACGTAAGTATTAATAGTTTGGAAGTTTAATTATTATTTTTTGATTTAATATACCATACTACCAATGTAATCGCAAATATTATTGCAAAAATTAATGTCATCCAACCAAAAACCTTTTCTATAGTATTACATGATGAGAAATGTTCATTGGTATCAGATCCAAAATGTTCATAAGTATCATTATCAATTTTGCCAATGAATCCTTCTATTTTTTTATTTTCTTTTGAAATTTGATTTAACATTTTTTTTATTTTTTTATTAGAATCATCGGATAATGTTCTGCCTTTTGTATGTTTATCAAATGGTCTTACTAAATTATTAGATGATTTAGATGATTTAGATGATTTAGATGATTTGGATGATTTGGATGAATTGGATAAATTAGATGATTTATTTTTTTCAGTAATAAATCTTCCAGTACGTTTCATATTTGTTATTTTTTTAACAATTTTATAAGCAACATGTGGTGGAATATTTTTTTTTAATTTATTTGAATTTAATATTTTTTTTTTTGTATCAGGTGATAAACTTATTTTTGTTATAATTTTTTTTATAGTTTTATTTGACATTGGAGAATTTGTTTTTATTTTTCTAATTATTTTTTTTACGGTTTTATTAGATATTCTTGTTTTATATAATTTAGATAATTTAGATAGTTCAGTTGATTTAGCTGAATTTACTGAATTTACTGAATTTACTGAATTTACTGAATTTGCTGAATTTGCTGAATTTTTTTTTATTTTTTTAATTAATCTTTTAATAGTTTTTATAGATAATGGTTTGCCTGAATTGTTATTAAGTATAATTTTATGTTTTGTTGTAGGTGATAAATTAATTTTATTAATTATTCCATGAGTTGTTTTAATTGATAATGGTGAATTTGCCGTTTTTTGATTTTTAATTTTAATGATTAATTTTTTTTTAGATGAATTTGCTGATTTAGATGAATTTGCTGATTTAGATGAGATTTTAATTTTTAATTTATTAATGGTATTTTGAGATAATGGTCTTGCTGAATTAGTATTATTAATTATTTTATTTTTTATAGAATCTGATAATTTTAGTTTTATAATTTTTTTTGCGGTTTTTACAGATAATGGTAATTTATTATTTATTTTTATTATAATTTTTTGTTTTGTTTTTGATGATAATTTTGTTGAATTTGGTTTTTTTAACACAACATACATTGTGCGCTTGTCCGAATGCCATTTACCAGTAAATACCCAACCATGGTATTTAGGATTATTTAAAATAAAGTTATTTGCTTTTGTAGCTGCTTGCTTGTAAGTATATATTGGACCTACAAATACTTTTTCAGTTTGTGAATTAGCTGAATTTGCTGAATTTACTGAATTTGATGATTTAATTGAAATCGTTTTTAATTGTCTACCTAATGGTGCAATACCTGATGGTATTTTAATCTTTATACTTGAATTAATTGAATTAGTTGAGCTTACTGATCTAGCTGGACTAACTGATCTAGCTGGACTAACTGATCTAGCTGGACTAATTGATCTAGTTGAACTAAATGATCTAGCTAATTTAGTTGATTTTTTATTATATATATTATTTACTAATACATCTACTGTATTATTTATAGTATGTGTAGTAATCTTATTATCTAATTGTAAATTATCCAATGATGATCTTAAACATTTTATTAATTTTGATTTTAATTTATTTTGATTTTCTTTGACAGAACATTTATCCAAACCATTGAGAATTTTGCAACATAGATGTTCAATAGTTCCTTCTTCAAATTTACAACATTTTGAAATATCTAATTTTGATTTCATTGTATGAAGACCTAGTTTAAAATAAACTCTACCAAAAGTAACCAAAGAGCTAATATACTTAAGTTGAAAAGCAGATACATACATATTATCAAAATATATTAATTGGGAATTATCATTTTCAATACCACAATGTACACAAGTTCCATCATCTGGATCATTTTTTGACAAAGGTCTTTCTTTATTACCATACCATTCACTAAATATAACATTAGAAGACTTAATTTGTTTATTAGTAGTATTAAGATGATGTTTTTTATCAATTGGTGCTTCTAGAAATCTAATTTTTTGAATAGTTGTATTAAATACTAATTCAAATCCAACTAACGCATTTCCAGTTGATGCTTTCCATTGTGTATTAAAGCTAGTATCAGTTGAATAAATTTCATAAGATAATTTATTTTTCAAAATATCATAAATACCAATTTTACTAAATGGTTCAAAAGGATTAGATTTATCATTACGAACATTAAAATAAAGTTCAGTTATAAATTCAGGTGCAAACATTTTATTTTTGATTAAATAATCAATATTTGATACATATCTTGTATTTGACTTTTCTAGACCATTTAAATATTCAACATAAATTTTAGAATTTACAAGATCAGATAATGAATATTTAGAAATATCAATAAATGTTCGGCCATTTGAATTACTATAATATTGTTTTGATTTATTCATTTTTATTTATATTTTAAGCGTATATAAAAAATTATAACCAATAATATGTTTTCCTAATTATAATTTTTTATATACGCTTAAAATATAAATAAAAATGAATAAATCAAAACAATCACAACATAATGATTTATCAACTATAAATTCATCAAAATTTACAATATCAAAAATTACAATATCAAAAGTAATAGATGGTACTAAAATTAAATTAAATATTAATTCAACTTATTATATTAATATAATGGATGAATTAATTAAAGAAATCAATAAGATAATAAATAATCCGATTGATAGTATTAAAGTAAAAGAATCTGCAGAAAACCTAAAAGAATTATTATCAAATAATACACTTATAATCATTGATCATTGTCTTAAATTAAAATATCCAAAATCAAATACTTATGATATTATAAATTGGTCTAGATTAAAATATTTATACAAAGATAATTCAACTGATGTTGAAATAATTAAATTAATAAATGCTATTAACTTTCTGAGAAGGATATCTATTGATTTTCTAAAAAAATCAATCATTTATAATTTTATAAATGAATGTTATACCGAAGCAGGATCTACAAATCCAACATCTGATTTGGATTTTTCTTATATTAATATATTAAATCTAATACAATCTGTTTATATGATGGATATTTTTTATAAAATATTTTATGAATTATTTGGAGGATCATCTGCTGATGTTTTTGATGTAAATTATTATATTTGTAGTTCAATATTACAACAATCATGTTATAATACAAATAAAATCTCTACATCTATTACTACACCTATTTCAAAAGATTTAAAAAATATAATTGAATCATTGACAACAATTAATTATGGCATTAATGATTCAATTATAGATGATATAGCTAAATTATTTGAAATGTGTGATATTATTGATTGTAAAATAAGTTCAAAATCTAGTACAAGTACAAAAACTGGTTGTACTAATAAATTAAACCAGATATTTGTGTATAAAGAAATTTATAATGTAAAAGGTGAAAAAAAAAGTCTATATGTCTTAGATTTTCCACAAAATAAAACACTTGATAAAAATTATCAAAAAATATATGATTCATATCTAAAAATGACTCAATATATGTGTCTTGTTTTATTAAATAATTGTATAAGAAAAGAATTAATGCATAATAAATTAGCATCAACTAACAAATTAATACCAACTGACAAAAATGAATTATACGATTTTAATGTTAAATGTTCATTCTTATATTATAAAATTTTGCAATTCATTTCAAGTGATTCCGAAAAATATTGTGAACCTACTATTAAATTTAAAACTATTTTTATGTTAAAAACTATAATGTCTTTGATGTCTGTATCAGCTAATGAATCTTATGTATATGATTTAACTGTTGCAAAGATAGTTTATGGTGATAAATTAGAAGATGCTTCGAATTTAGAAAAATTTATATGTTTCATGGATCATTTTAGATTTATATTAGAACAATATTCAAATTATTTAAAAAATAATCTAAATTCAATACAAACTCAAATATCTAAATATAAATTATTTGATTCAATTTGCAAATATTATGTTAGAATTATGGATTTAGGTGACGAATATATGAAAGTAATAAATGAAATTATTGATATATCTGATTTAGAAGATTATAATAAAAATCAACGTGCAACAGGTACAATAATTGATTTTGCTACACTTAATGAAAATATAAAAAATAAAACATCTACTATATTTGTTGATCTTGATACTAAAACTAAAACCAGACCACGTAGAAATGCAATTATAGAATTACCCCCTATGTTTAATCCAGTTGTTAATAAAGTATATGAAAAATTCAAAGATAATGAGGTTGATTCTATGATAAAACCATTATTGGATTTTTTTGAAAGAAAACTCCAAAATATATTAGAAGATCAAACTATTAATGGTGAAAAATTAGATATCATGCGAATATGCGAGGAATTTTATATAAAATTAAATAATAAGATGTATGCTAAATAATATGTATAAAAATAATATGTATAAAAAATAATATAATAAAATAGTTTTCTTCTAGTTCCATAATATATGGGAAATTTAATAAGTCAAAATAAAAAATCTAATAGATATGGGTCTTCTCGTAGAATCTATTTGCGACCTCAATTTGATAAAATTAAAATTATTAGAAATATTGATTTTTTTACTCAAGATATAACTCAAAATATAACTGAACACTTAATAAAGCCAACACTTGTACAAAATCTATCTGAACCAACTGCGATTGGTAAATTTAATCAAAAACCAAATACACCATTTAAAGATAAACAAAAAAACTTACCAACTCCTAAAATTAAATCACAACATCTAAATATATCTGCAATAGAATTAAATAAATTAAAAAGTGATATAAATACACTAAGACAACTTTTACGAATTGAAACTGATCAAAAAATAGCATTAATAGAATTGATTAAGAAACAACAATTAGATATGTTAGACAACATTAAATATTATCAGATTTTAAATGTTAATTTGCAAAATCAAATTAATATACTTAAATCTGAATCTGAATCTAAAAAAAAGATAAAAGATTTAACTAAACAATTACAAATTATTCAAACAAAATTAAATATTAAATTAGATAATATCCGTAATTATACCTACAATAATATGTTAAATCTTAAACAATTAGAACTCTTACGAAATAAAGAACGTATATTGGTATTGGAAAATAAACAACTATCTTATATTATACAGAAAATTAGTAATAAATCTATTTCTGATATTAATGGTCCAATTCTATGTCAGGATAAAAATGGTAAACTATTTTATGTATCAGATTTTAAATGTCCATCTAATATGATTGATGTTATTAAAAAAAAATCTAAAGTAGAAAAATTTACTAAATCTTTGGTAAAAGTAAAAAAATTAGAAAAAAGAAATAAAAAATTGCAACATAAAATAAAACATTCCACACATATAAATAATATAATTTTATGTCAAGATTGTTGTAATTCTCATATAAATAAAAAATATAAAATATGTGATAAATGTATAGTCTCTAAGCATTATAAAAATAAATTTTATAACATTATTCGCATTTTTAATGATAGTTTAGATTATAATTTAGATACTGATACCACTAATAATGAATCATTTATTTCTAATCACTTTATGATTAAACCAAATAAGAATAGAATAATATTTTATTTAATATTATTAGGATTTGCTTATCTATTTTTTAGATATAGATTTAAATAAATAAATGTTTAATCATCATAATAAAATCTTATAAATATATTTATAAGATTTTATTTATCTAATGATAATAATATAATAAAAATGTCTAGATATAGTCAAAGTACATATTCTGATTCTGATTCAAACTCTAATACTTCAAGAGATTCAAATAGTTTAAATCAAAGTATGAGTGAAAGATTTGGTCATACAACCAAAGATAAACAATGTGATGGTAATCGCTTCAATATTAATTTATTATTTGTTGGAGTTTTTTTCTTATTTTTATTGACAACAATTAAAAGTGAAATTATTCCTAAAAATTTATTTAGTAAGGAAAAATTAATGGATAGTCTCAATAAAATTATCCCTGAAGCAAAACAAAATTAAATTTTTTCTTATATAAATAAGTTCTACAATATCTATTATATTTCAGAACCTTTTCTTTTTGATATTTTTTTAGAATTAGTTTTTTTAGAATTAGTTTTTTTAGAATTAGCTCTTTTAGAATTAGTTTTTTTAGAATTAGCTCTTTTAGAATTAGTTTTTTTAGAATTAGCTCTTTTAGAATTAGCTCTTTTAGAATTAGTTTTTTTAGAATTAGCTCTTTTAGAATTAGTTTTATTAAATCCGCCTTGTTGCGAGACATTAATATTTGTAAATTTTTTAACTCTATCATTTAATTTTAATCTATCATTACCTAATAAACCAATATAATCTATAATACATTCGTCAATTATTTTATTAATATTATTAGCAGGATTATTAAGCTCATCTAATGACCACTTAAAGAGTTTTAATAATATATTTATTTTATCATTCACTGAAATTCCAATATATTCTAAAGCTATGATTTTATCCTTTGTAGTTTTAAACATATCAAACAAATCATTTTCATTTAATTTTAATATATCATCTATTAATATATTAAGTTTTTTTAAGTTTTTTGGTTCAATTTGATCTTCCCAATTAATAGGATATATAGCCCCACCTGATAAATGTTGTTCTTTTAGAGGTGGTTCTTTTAGAGGTGGTTCTTTTAGAGGTGGTTCTTTTAGAGGTGGTTCTTTTAGAGGTGATCCTTTTAATATTTTATGATACGCATAAAGGTTTTTTAAACTCTTTTCACTAAGAAGTAGTAATTTCTTAGTCTTTATATTTGTCTCTAATACAGATACATAATTTGAAAATATTAAATTGTAAAAATCTTTATCTATCATTTTTTCATAATAATCAATTTCTTTATTTTCAATGCAAACTAATTCCTGAGTAAATATTTTTCTTTTTGCTTCATATTTTAAGTTTTTTATTGATTGTTTTATATCAGATTCTATAGATTCATATACATCTTTTGTGATAGTAAATAATGTACATATTTCGTCAAAATTACAAATTGATTTTAATTTTAATATATCTCCTATTATAAAATTCATCAAATGTTCTAAATCATTTTTGTCTTTTTCCATATTTTAATATATTATTTGCCTTACATAATTTTTGTAATTACTAATAATAAAATTGATTTATTTAAGGCTATAAACAATATATCAGAGTATTTATATATAAAAGATCATTTTTATGAATAAAACAAAATCAAAACAACCTAATAAACCAACACAATATAAACAAAAAATTGGAATATTTATTTTTAGGCGTGATCTAAGACTCCAAGATAATTTGGGCTTACAACGTTTACAATCAGAAGTTGATATAATCATACCTATATTTATATTGGATAGATATCAGATAAAAAAATCATCTCATAATAAATATTATTTTTCCAATAATGCTGTACAATTTATGTGTGAAAGTTTATATGATTTAAATCAGAATTTAATTAAATTAGATTCTAATCTTAGGATTTATTATGGTAATCCAAATAAAATTATTAATAAACTGATTAAATGGACTATTTCACATTTTGATTCTGAACCATCTAATATCTTCCTATCATTCAATACTGATTTCTCAAAGTATGCAATCAAGAGAGATAAATTAATCAAAGACATTTGTATTAAACAAAAGATTAATTTTTTTACCTCAGATATAGATTATACGCTAGTTCCATTTGCCCAGCTCATTAAATCAGATGGTAATGGATTTAAACAATTTGGTGCATTTTATAAAAATGCAACAAAACATATAATAAATAAACCAATTAGATCTAATTATAAATCTTACTTGAATTATAAAATTATAACAAAATCTGAATATGATATTGATAGATTAGATGCATTCTATACAATAAATGAAAATTTAGCACAAAATGGTGGAAGAAATAATGCATATAAAAGAATAAGAAAATTAGATAAATTTAAATCTTATAATGATCTTAGAAATCGATTAGATTATCAAACAACTAATCTTTCAGCATACTTAAATTTTGGTTGTATTAGTTGTAGAGAGGCATATCATTTAACTAAGGCAGCAGTAGGAAAATCATCTGAAATTTTAAAACAACTATATTGGAGAGACTTTTATTTACAGGCACTTAAATACTTACCAGATGGAAATGAATTTCATCATATGGATCCAAGATATAATAAAATCAGATGGTGTAACCCTGCAACTGCTGAAAAATATTGGAAAATATTATTAGATTCTAAAACTGGATTTTTAATAATTGATGCTGCTATCTGTGAATTAAAAACTACTGGTTTTATGCATGGTAGAGCTAGAATGATTGTCGGTGTGTTTTGGACCAAATACCTCTTGATTGATATTTTTGATCCAAAATATGGTTCACAAGTTGGATATTCTAAATATTTAGTGGATGCTATTGGACCATCACAAAATAAAATGAATCATCAATGGATAACTGAATTTGATTATCCAGGGAAAAAATATGCACCGTCATCAGCACCAATTGCTGGAAGACCTATGGATCCTTCTAATCGAATGATAACAAAATTTGATCCTGAATGTGTATATATAAAAAAATGGCTACCACATCTAGCAAATATTCCTAACAAGGAATTAATTAAATGGTCTGAACCAATCGCTTCAAAATATAATAATATTCATCCTTCTCCAATATTTGATTACAAAACTAAGTATGCTGAATGGATAAATGCTTGTACTATTTGAATTTGAATTTGAATTTAAATTTAATTTTAGTTAGCAATAAAAATAAATATTTTATCATATAATTATTTTTATGAATATATAAACTTGTTTACTCTTAAAATTTATATTATATTATTTAATATATAAGATAAAATTAAATGTCATTTATACAAAATAATATTAATAAAATAATACAAACAGTCTTAACATTTATCGGTACTCCTGGACAAATTGCTGCTCGTGCTATTTATAAAAAAGGTTCTTTGGATAAACCATATTTATTGGCCTTTGCTATGCCACCATTCTCTATTATTCCATCTATCGCTATTTGGATGGGATGGATTGCAGATGGTGATGTAGATAAACCATTTGATACCATTAGTTTAATAGCAGTTGGTATACTTTTTTTTGTTCCACTTATCTTATTTAGATTATTAAATCACTCTAATTTTTTATATAGTCCAACAAGAAATTATATCGGACCATTAATACAATTAATTATTATTGGAATAATTTATTTTGTTTATTCTCAAAGATTTAATACTTTATGTCCAACTAATTTATCAAATAAATCTAATACAACTAATTCAAGTAGATCTAATTCAAATAGATCTAAATCAAGCAAAACAAAAAAATCAGTTCGAGAAAGATTTTCATCTATGACTAATTTTAATAAAATTTTTAAAAAAGATGATAAAAATCCAGGTAGATACATAACTAGATCATGTGATGTAAAATGTCATAAAAAAACATGTAAACAAGCTGGTGGTAAATGGGTTGGTAATAATTATGAATTTACTTGTCAATTTCCAAATAATTTTAATACTGCAAAAATAATTACTGCTTCAACTAATACTACTAAAACTGACGCTACTAAAACTGACGCTACTTCAACTAATACTGCTTCAACTAATACTACTAAAACTGATGCTACTTCAACTAATACTACTAAAACTGATGCTACTTCAACTAATGCTACTAAAACTAATACTGCTAAAAAGAATGCAGCTAAAACAAAAAATTTTAAACTTAATCATTCTGCACTTATACATGCAATTTTAATAGCACCATTAATGTTATTAATAGCTAGATTAATAATGAAAATAATTTCTTTTAGTATTACATCATTTTCTGTTGAATCTTTTTCTAATACTTTTAATTTAAGTATATTTAATGGTATATTAGAAAATGATTCAAATATTGATAATATTGATATGATTATATTATATTTAAGTAATGCTATTGGTTTTTTTATAATATATTTATCATTAAATATGTATGCTTCTACCAAAAAAAATATGAATATAATGTGTAAAGAAAAAATAAATATACCTATTATTTGTATTGGTATTGCATTAAATATATTAATTCCAATGTTAATTAAACCAAATTTTTTAGATGATAAAAATGAAGACTAATAAAGTATCTGATTATCTGTTTTAGTTGCAGATTTTTTTGTTTTCTTCTTTGCTAATTCTATTAATACAATATCTTCTGTTAATACAATATCTTCTTTTACAACATTAGATGCACTTGCCGATTTAGTTGTTTTCTTTTTTGCGGGTTCTGCCATAATAGATTCTGTTAATACGGTATTAGATGCGCTTGCCGATTTAGTTGTTTTCTTTTTT
>Ga0214921_10009068_pt1 | contig 12684 bp, 12 predicted proteins | sample LL1505_MetaG_FD_177992 | JGI IMG/M metagenome (GOLD analysis project Ga0214921, IMG submission 177992) | Freshwater microbial communities from Lake Lanier, Atlanta, Georgia, United States - LL-1505 | ecosystem: Environmental > Aquatic > Freshwater > Lake | place: USA: Georgia | collected... | reverse complement strand
ATTTTTAAGTCTGTCTTCTGCTCTATTATTGACTGAAATATCTTTGTTTTAAGACACTCTAACTTTAGAGATAATTCTAATGACAAAATTTTCTTCTTTAAATTATCTATTACACCATCAGACTCTGCTTCGGTCTCTACTTCTATCTCTGGCTCTTCACAAATTTTATTCTTATATACCCTTTTTGCTCTTGATCGCTGTCTTGTATCAGCCATTTTCTTTTAAAATTTTTATTACATTAAATTCATTTTTAAAATTATAATTGTAAAATTATAATTATTTTAGACAATATTTAGAAAATAAAATAGTTTTTGAATGAAAAAGAAAGGGAAATTCTTATCTATCAAGTCTTCTTGCGGAACTGTTCCAAACCAAACAGCTACAAAAAATGGAAAATAACATACAGAATCCTTTATATCTTTTTCATAGTCGCTAAAAGAGTAATTATTTATACCATTTTCAATTAATTTTCTATAATAGTAATTTTTGAAGATTGGAAAATATATTTTAATATTATCAAGATCAAAACTTTCAATTAGAAAAAAAATAACATCTTGAATTCCTTTTCCTATAGCAATATATTGCCAATCTAAAAAAACCGGTTTATAATTATTATTTAAATCATAAAATATATTTGGAGACTTAACATCACCGTGAATTATTGTCAAGTTATTGTTAGATAGTCTTTCTTGTATATTTGGAAAATCTAATATAATTTTTTGCGCTATATTAATTTGATCTTGTGTTAGTATATATCTCCAGTTTTCTACAAAAGAATCCCATTTTTCACTCAAAAAATTATACCAAACTGGATTAAATAGTCGGTCATTATGTAGTTTTAATTCTGGAAACACCTTTTTAATATCTTTATTCCAAAACTTTGAGTGTAATTTAGATAACTCTGATATTACCTGTAACGATACATCAATATTTTCTATATTTAGGTTTAGATTTAATCTATAGTTTCCAGTTTCATTTAGATTTTCCATTAATATTCCAATAGTATTCATTTTATCATCTCTAACTAAACCATAATAATGAGGAAACTTTATATTTAGATATCTAGACACATTTTCATAAAAATAATTTTCCCTTTCATATAAACCAAGAATCTTAGCCATTTTAGATAACATTGTTATATTTTTATTTTCTAACTTTAGAACACATTTCAAGTTATCAATAGATAATGATATAACATCAGAAATAAAACCACCTTTTAACTTTTTATCATCTAAAATTATATTACTATCTTGAAATATACTATTTGAGTTTTTAATAAGAGTCTCTAATGAATAACCAGTAATATTATTATATTTTGTCAAAATATTATAACTCAAATTACAATAGTCTTTAATAATATAATTCGCTCCACATGATATTAATTCTTTTTCTGAATATGTTGTTGTAATTCCAACTATACATAAAGGATCTGTTTGTCTAGCACTTAATAAACCTGATTTAGAGTCTTCAAAAATAATTACTTTTTTATTACTTATATTATATTTTGTTATAGTTTCTAAATAAGGATCTGGATAAGGTTTTGATCTTTTACATTCATTACCTATACTTAAATAATCTATATAAATATCTAGATTACATTTTTTTATTATACTTTCAGCAACTCTTCTATTACAATTTGTAACTATTGAGCAACAATAACCAGCTTTTTTTATTGATTTTAGAAATTCAAATACTCCGTCAATTATAACTATACTATCAATATCTTGTATAAACAAATCATCTTTTAACGTAGAAATATATGTTAAATCTGCTGTTGGAATTAAAGTATTAACTACCTTTTCATCATTATTTCCTTGTATATATTTAAAAAACATCTCTGTTGTTAAATGAATATTATATTTTAATAAAATTTGTTTCCAAACATTAACATATATGTCATCTGTATTAACAAGAGTTCCATCAAGATCAAATAAAAATATAAAACAACCATCAATAAAATTTTTTAGCTCTACAGGAGTCCCTACTGAAAATACACATTTTTCATCAAGTTCATATCCTATAACAGGACTTTCTTTGACAAGTTGAGATATCGCACAAGAAGTATATGGCTCTCCATTAAAATTAATATTATTTTTTAATACATATTCACATAGTCTTTGTAACTGATAAATATCATTAAATACATAACAACCAGTATTTGCGTTACAAGATATTTTTATCTTCTCTTGTATATTTATAATATAATTAGTCTCAGGATTTATTTCTATATAAGAATATATAGGATTTTTATGATCCTTTTTAGTATAAAAAACCATATTATCAGGACGGTTTCTAACAATTCCCAATATATCCTGTGTATAAAATGTATCACAATCAAGAAGAACACATTTTTTATGATGTTCTAATTGAAAAATTGAGTTTAATGAGTAAGAAATAGTTTCAACAGCACCAGATGTTTGATAATTTATGGGAATACAAATAACTTTTGGATATTTTTCTCTTATAATTGCACTAAAATTATATTTATCAAGATCATTTCTATAGCATATAAAAATTTTATCTTCATTTGAAATAATTAAGTTATCTAAAACCCAAAAAATCATTTCTTTATTAATTAATTTAATTAAAGGTTTAGATTCTACATAACCTTCTTTATAAAATCGTTCCCCTTTTCCCCCTAATGGAATAATTATATTCATTTTTATGTTAAAATATAATTATTTAAATTAACTTAAATATATATTTATTTTTATAAAATGATACGTGATAAATGTTCAATTTGCAACTCCAATATGAATAATATATTTAGTCTAAATAATATGCCAGTTAAAATGTCTTGTATATCGTTACCTATTATAGACCATAATAATTTATCAATCTCAAAATGCATAAATTGTAAAACTATACAGCTTGATCAATTAATACCACTTAATGTATTATATTCAGATTCTCATAACTATACTTCAATTGGTAAAACTTGGGGAGGTTATTTTAATTTATTTTTAAATAAAATAGAGACTATAATAAAAAATAAAAATATTTTAGAAATAGGAGACCCTTCAGGAAAAATAGCAAATATTGCTCAAAATTATAATAAATGGTATATAGTAGAACCAAATAAAAATAAAAATATTATCTTTAATAAAAATATTGAATTTATTGAAGGTTATTTTGATGATAATTTTCAAACAAAAGAAAAAATAGATGTTATTATACATTCTCACCTATTTGAACATATTTATCAACCAAATCTTTTTTTAAAAAAGTGTAATAATTTATTAGATATTAATGGAGAAATGTTTTTTGGGGTTCCAAATATGCAATATATTGCCGAACAATATCTATGTCCATTTTTAGGTATCTTCTTTGAACATACAATATTCCTAAATAAAGAAAACATTACATATCTTTTACAAGAAAATATGTTTGAAATACTAGAAATTATAGATTATGAAAATCATAGCACTCTATATCATGTTAAAAAAATTACACATAAATTACCTAATAAAATTAATTTTAATTTTGACCACTATACACACCTTTTTTTTAACTCATTAGAAAAATATAAATATTTTATTCAAAATTGCAATCAAAAATTATCAACTTTATTATCTAAAAATGTTTATATTTTTGGCGCTTCATATAATACTCAATATCTATTAGCTCTTGGTCTTGATCAAAAAAATATACACGGTATAATAGATAATTGTATAGAAAAACAAGGTAAATATCTATATGGAACAGAATTAAAAATTTATAACCCAAATATACTAATAGAAAAAAATTGTGTTGTTATTTTAAAAAATGGATGTTATGTAAATGAAATAACTACTCAAATATTATCTTTAAACTCAAATACATTAATTTTAACTTAAAATATTATTAGTTTTATAATAATATTTTATGATTTATTTCTATACAACATAATTTTTTAGATATTTTAAAAACAGTTTTAAATTAGTAGTTACTTCTAAATATTTAAAGATTTACTATAATTAATAAAAAATAATGATAAACTCTCTACACGATTTAGCTGACGCTATTAATCAAAATAACTCATCACATTTCTTCAACAACATTAATATCGTTAGACAATACTCAGGAAACGACTGGAAAACATACATCAATCATAACATTAATAACACTCCTTTCCCATCTTATTTTAAAAAAAAAGTTGATATCCCTTACGACTCCTTTGAATTTTACATCATCTCTTGGGGTCCTAACAGCAAAACATTCATTCATGACCACGCCAGCAACGGTTGTATTCTAAAAATACTTGACGGCTCATTAATTGAAAATATATACTCTTGTATTGACGACGAATCCTCTCTAACTAGCACTAAAATCATACAAGACAACATGACAGGTTTTATGTCAAATGACATTGGGTTTCACTCCATTCAAAACAAATCTAACAACATTTCCGTATCACTACACATTTATTCTCCTCCTAATCATAAAACTAGATATAACAAAATCCACATATAATAATTATATAACTATTTAAAAAATGTTAATTATTAAATAAAATATGAACACCGATAATAATTTGATCATCTTTAAAGCAATTGCTAACTTTACACAAGCACTTGCCGATGAGTTTGGAAAGAAGCAACACTCTCTCGCTCTATACTCCAGGCTTATTAATAAAACCACTCTCGCTCACGACACTCCAATTAAAAAACACATCGCTGTATTCACAGAATTCTGCATCAACAACAGAGAAGCTATATTAAACAAAAACCCCTCTCTTATCTCCAAAGAAGACATTACCTACTCAGAACGAGTTTTTATTAATATGAAACATATATTTAACATGGCCGATGCCGATACCAAAACTGTCATTTGGCAACATCTACTCACTATCTCCGCTCTTGTTGATTCTTCTAGCAACGCTAAAGAAATTTTACGCTCACAAACATCTTCTCAACCAGATGCCGACTTTCTTGAAAAAATAGTTGATAAAATACAATCAACTATCAAACCCGACACCACTCCTCTAGAAGCAATGTCCTCTATCATGAGCTCTGGGGTTATCACCGACCTTATGTCCGGTCTTAACAGCGGAATGGCTGACGGATCTCTCAACATTCCAAAACTCCTAGCTTCCGTTCAATCAATGGTTAAGAAACTCGCTGCTAAAAATGGAAACTCTAAAGAAACCAAAGAAGCTGTTAATATGATTAATAATCTCATTGGAATGCTAGGAAAAAGCACTGACGGCGGATCAATGCCTGATATATCTTCTATGATGTCTATGGTCATGGGTATGGCTGGTGGCGCTGGAGGAGCGGCTGGTGGCGCAGCTGGAACTCCAGATATTTCTTCCATGATGAATATGTTTATGGGAATGGCCGGAGGCGCCGCTGGAGGAGCAGCAGGTTCTGGCACCCCAGATCTCGCTTCTATGATGTCTGGTCTTATGAACGCTTCTGGAGAACAAGGATCTATAATGAATAACCAAACTTCCACTATCTCTGAAATAACAGACACTGAAAAAATTAACGAGGTTAAAGAAGACGTAGATTAATTAAAAATTATTATTTTATAATATCTTTTTTATTATAAAAATGAGCTCTTGTATTATTAAAAACACCAAAGATAAAAAACAAATGATTCGTTCCCAATACGACATCAAATATAATCAAACTTTCTCTACATTAAACAATCTCCCTACCGCCCCTACCCATAACACAAACCCCTATATAGATCACTACGACAACTTTAGAACTCTATCTTCCAGAGTTCCTCAAAGACATCTAGGCATGACACCTACTTTTACTCAACCACACCCTCTCTCCCAAACTAACTCAAATAAAAACTCCATTTATTACAAATTTACTAACATTATTTAGAATATAGTTTTAAAGAAACAATTATTTTAATCTAAATATTGATCTAAAATATGAATAAAACCATTTCTTTACAAGATAAAATACTATGCAACATAGACGAACACTCCTCTAAAAGACTCCTTGTATCTTTCTATAATAAAGTCGCTGGTTATACTATCAACATTCAAAAATCCATTAAATTAGCTTCTGCTGAATTCAAAAACCCAAAAGCAGAAACAATTGAATCACTATTCTATGGTATTAATTCAGATAATATTGGCGATCGCCACGCAATACTTGAATTATATAAAGACAAAAAAATCATTCAATTAACCAACTATAAAGCCCACCAAGACTACGTCAATGATGACAACGGGATTCCTAAAAATATAACCAGATCATTTTTACCTATATTAAAATCTCTTGGTTACTCTTCTCTTATATTTATTGTTAATTTACCATCCCACATCACCTACTATGAAAATATCGGCATGCAACTCATAAATAACACAAAATTTATAGTTAATATAATTGACGCTATAGCCACCATTAATAAAAAAAATGTTCTTAAAAGCAAAACTAATAGGTCTAAACTTAAAGACACCATCATAGACCAATGGCTTTCTTCCAACGATAAAAACTCTTCCATACTTGTTGGTAACATTGACACCATTAGAAAAAAATTAGATGATGAAAACATAGGTTCTGCCACAATTTTTTCATAAATAAAATTGAATTTTTATTTTTATTTTTCATATAACAAAATAAAAATAATGTCTAACTCTCCAGACATACCTTTAACACAAAATACCAGTATTATTCCACATCAGCCTCCTCCACCACACGTCTACACAACCCTACAATGCGCAGGTATTGGAATCTCATTACTATTCGCTATAGCCACCGCCCCAACATGGATCATAGCTAGCAGAAATGCTTTTAAAAATACCAAAATATTACAAAGAAAAAATAGATATTTCTCATAGCTTAAAATAAAATTGATTTTTATTTCCACATTTATATGAAAAACAACAATTATGTCTATCTCTTTAGATTTTACCGAAGGACAACATATATTCCTCAACACCTCCAATAAGAAAAACGAAGTATTAAACGGCTCAAGTCCTTATGAAAAATATATCATATGTATGAACGATCAACTCACCTGTGAAACCCATACTTTACGCAAAAAAATTGATGAACTAAATTCAAAAATTGACACTATTGAAGACGAAAATGAAAAATACGATATCTCTAAAAGATACACTAAAGGTCTCCTACATAATCTCGTTGAACTTGAAAAACTACACAACAATTCTAAAAATATATATAAAAACTTGTTTAACTTATCTAAAAACTCACATCAATATAAATTCATCACCGATATAATCTTTCTAATATACACTTATCTAATATTTTACTCCGGCTTTAGCATACTACTTGTCATCATACTTCAAATTATCATATGCTCTAGCTTCTTTTTCATACAAGATAAACACAAAATTAAAAGCCTAGAGACTCAACTCACTGACTTAGACTTAAAAATTACTAAAATCAAAAACTCTCAAGACTTTATTGGAGACTACATTGATAACATCTAAATATTTTTAGACATATTAACACTTAAAAATAAAAATGATTTAAAAAATAAAAATTTATTTTTAAAATATATATAATGGCTAACATAACACAAGACCAGATAGATACTGATATTTGTAAGTTTATGATAAATAGTTCTAAAAATAGTGCTATTTTGGGTGTGTCGCAAGACCAACATTTTAATGACGCAGAAGATTTGTTAAAGCTTGTAACAAACCTTAAAAATATTTTTGATAAATTGAGAAAAGTTGCTTTTGATGATATAAAAACCAAAAATATTACAAATAGAGAAGATCAACTCAAAATTATTAAACAGTCCTTAAACACTAAAGAATTTACAGCAGCTAGTAAAGAAATTTTCAAATTTTCTAATAATTTCTTAAATCAGGTTAGAGATGATAATTTTAGTCTAGTCAAAAAAATTATACAAATGTATAATACTAAAACCAACTTAACTTATAATACCATACAAAATATTATAGGTCATTTAGAGTTGTATTTAACCGACAAGATTGATCCTATACAAGGTGAAAAAAATGAAAGAGAATTTGAATTAAATATGTGGATAAACCGACACTTGATGCTTTTGTTAAACAATAAAAAACCAAAATATTTATAAACTTTGATTACCACTAATTATTTATAAAAATTCATTTATAAATAATATATAAAAATTCTATTATATTACTTATAAATAAAATGTATAAACTTAAAGCCCAACAACAATATATCAACGACATTCCCGTTAGTATATTCTTCTCTGTATTAATCATAATTATATTCCTTCTCTACACCACTACCCTTGTAAAAACCATACCCTGTGGTAACTCTCTCCTAGAAAACTTTTACTCAAACTTTATTCACACTGATCCCTACCACATTATGTCTAATCTATACGCCATTTACGCTGTCTCTAGAGTTGAAAGAAAACTAGGCACTAAAAAATTCATATATCTCACAATCTTTATACTTATGATTAACACTATACTTGAAACTCTTGCTAAATCATTAAAACCTTCTCTTCCTTGTAGCATCGGCTTCTCTGGTGTATTATTCGGCATTATGACTTACGAAATTGTTTCCGAAAAAGACCTTGATCTATATATTCTATCATCAATAGTAGTCATGCTCGCAGGCCCTAGTATGAAAAACACCAATGTTTCTCTATTATCTCACGCCATAGGAGCTTTCACCGGAATAATCGGCGGCCTTCTATACATTAACTTATTCTAATTTAGAAAATTTTAAGGTTTTTTCATTAAAATTTTCTAAATCTACGATTTTAATACAAAACATTAAAATCTTACTTACACGCTTCCACACTACTCTTTACCACATCTATAAACATCTCTATATCCGCTCCTTCCGGTAAAATAAATCGCTCTCTATTCGCCTGCTCTCTATAATCTTTCAACTTACGAAATACAAAACTCTCCACCAATCCCATACTCTCTAGATCTCCACATCCTTGATAATACACCACCTCATGCTCATCCGTCTTATTATACGTTGATAACCTATTTGTCAAATTCTCCGCCTTTCCTAATATATACCTCCTATCCGTCTTCAACGACGGTGTTGTTAGTATATATATTACATACGGAACATCATATTGTATCCTTGCCTGTTTCTTTACATACTTCTTTGTCATATTATCTATCTTCTTTTTGTGATCTATATTTTCTTTCTGTAAATTTTTTAAATTCTCTTCTTGTAATACTTTTATTTCCTCTTTTAATTGCTTTGTTTCTTCTTGAAACACCTTTATTTGCTCTGACATATTTTTTAAAGTTTCATCTTTAATCTCCAATTTATGTTTTAATTCTTTATTTTCTTCTTCAATCTTATTATTTTCTTGTTGTAATTTAGTTGTTACTGGATCTGTTAAATGTCCTGTTAAATGAACTTCGTATCCATCTTTTCTTATAAATACTTTAGAACAATATTGACATGTATAACTTGTCTCTGGGTTTTTTTCTTGAATTTTTAAACAATATTTAGTTTTTGTTTGATGAGTGTATAAACTATTCTTATTTTTGAATGTTTTCTTACAATATTCGCACTGCATTTTTTTGGTTTTATTTATAATAAAACATTCTGAAAAAATCATTTTTAATATTCATACAAATAATTTCCGGAAGGCGGAAAAGAATTTTATATTTTTAAAGAATTATTTTTTTGAAAATTTTAGAATTAATTGGATTATTCCATGAGAATAATTTAATTAATTCTAAAAAAATGAAAAAAAAAATTCACCCAATTTTTTTTGCGAACACACACAAATTGGGATTTTTTTTTTTGATTATTTTTTTACCAATAAACATCACAAAATACCCCAAAATTAAAAAATGAAAATTAGTAAAGATTACTAAAGAAAATAATCAAGATAATTTATTTTCTTTAGTAAATTTTACGAATTAAACATTTAAAGATTTCTTTTTTATAATAAAAGAATGGAATGCGAATTTTGTAATAAAATATTTACAACAAAAAGTAATTTAAAAGTTCATCAGTCAAAAACAAAATCATGCCTTATTATTCAAAATAAAAACCCAGAAAAGATATATAATTGTTTATATTGTGATAAAATATTTACTATAAAAGATACACTTGACAGACATATAGCATCACATTTGTCAGATCCAATATTTATAAAATTACAAAAATTAGAAGAAGAAAAAAAACATCTGGAAGAAGAAAAAAAACATCTAGAAGAGTCATTGAAAAATGCTCTAGAACAGGTAAAGATGTATCAAGAACAGAATGAAAAATTGTTGATGAAGGCAATATCAACACCAAAGGTAAAGAATACATATAATACAGTAAATATAGAGAATTTTACAGCGATGACAGACGAACATTTTGAAAAGAATGCTAAATTTTTGACGATGGAGCATATAAAGAATGGAGCACATGGATATGCTACTTTTATAGTAAAATATCCATGTAAGGATAGTATAGTTGTCGCAGATAGAGCAAGGAGGACAATTAAGTATAAAGATGAGAATAACGAGTTATGTATAGATGTTGAAGCAAGGAACTTATTAACCAAGATCTCAAAGGCTATAGATCCAATTAATCGCGAATTATTATTAAAAGCAGGAGAAGAGTTAGACGCAAATAAGAATATGGACCTTGAATATAAATTAAGTTTGAAGAGTAAGTTTTTGGAGTATTGTAATGGGATAAGGTTTATGGGTGGAGCCCCAACAGAATTTAGTAGGAAGTTGGCACATGAGCTAATGATATTAATTCCAAAGAGAGTAAGTGGAGTAATAGAAGATAATAAACAAGAAGATACAAATGACGAACAAAATTTATTAGAAGAAATTGCTGATAACGAATTACTATCGGATGTGGAATCGGAGATAATATATTATAGCGATTCGTAAAATATATTAATAGAAAATGTTATTTAAAGATAAGGAAATTCTTATATGGAAAGCGTCATTAGTTAAGTGGCATAACTTCAGATTTCCATTCTGACATCTCGGTTTCGATTACCGAATGACGCATTAAATCCAATATCATAAAAAATGATATTAGATAAAAATAACAGGTAATTTTTTGTATGTTTATTTATAAATAATTATTTAAAGATAAGGGTATTATAATATGGAAAGGCCTTGTAGCTCAGTGGCAGATGCGGAGAGCTGTTAACTCTCAAGTCGTTGGTTCAATCCCAACCAAGGTCGTAAAAATCCTCATACAAAATGTATGAAGATTAAAAATAAAATGATTTAAAATTTGATATATTTGAAAATATAGGACAAAAAATGGCAAGATGTAAAGATTGTATGAAAAGGGCTTCTTTTGGAAATATAGGTGAAAACCCTAGATTTTGTGCTACACATAAACTAGAAGGAATGATAAACGTAACAAAAAAAATATGCGTTATATCAGGATGTAAAAACCAAGCTCAAGGATCAACAGATAAATGTAAAAAACATGGAGGAAGTAAGAGATGTATCGTGAATGGTTGTGAATCTAGCGCAGCAGATTATATAACAAGTAAATGTAAAAAACATGGTGGAGGTAAGATATGTAGTGAACCAGGATGTAAAAGTGGAGTGCAAGGTATAACAGGTAAATGTAAAAAACACGGTGGAGGCAAGATATGTAGCGAACAAGGATGTAAATCAAAAGTTATATCCAATAATAAATGTTGGGAACATTATAATAAAAAATGTATTGAAGAAGGATGTGAAACACCAGCACGATATGGATATGATAAATGTAAAAAACATGGTGGAGATAAGAGGTGTATTGTAAATGGATGCAGTTCTAGTTCTATAGATAGAACTGGTAAATGTGGAAAACATGGTGGAGGTATTCGCTGTCCTAATTGTATTGATTGGATTGATTCAAGGTGTGGTCAAAAGAAATATGATGGATATTGCGCTACTTGTTTTAAGAGATTATTTCCAGAAGATAAAAGATCTAAAGTAGTATATAGTCACACAAAAGAAATAATTGTTAGAAATGCTATTAATGATAAGTTTGAAGGTTTTATTCACGATAGACCATTATATACAGGCGATTGTGATTGCACCCATAGAAGACGTATAGATCATAGAAAATTGATAGGTAATACAATTTTAGCTATTGAAACAGATGAGTTTGGTCACAGTCGTTATGATGAAACGGATGAAATAATTAGGTATGATGACGTATATATGATTCATAGTGGAAAATGGATATTTATTAGATTTAATCCAGATGGTGATAAAAGAGTAGATATGGAAGATAAATTAGAAAATCTTATTGATACAATAGCGGAACAAATAGGTAGAATTGAAAATGAAGAAAATCAGGAACTTTTAGAAATAATAAAATTGTATTAATTTTTGTAGAGCGAAGAGCTGTTAACTCTTAAGTAGCTGGATCAATACCAGCCAAGGTCGTAAAAATCCTCATACAAAATGTATGAAGATTAAAAATATGTATGTTTTCTAATATATGTTATATATTAGAATGTTTAATCGCTGTCTTCGGAGTCGGTATCAACGGGCTTCTTCTTTCTGGCACCATCGGACTTGACCTTTACCGATTTAGAGACTTTTGGAGCGGGTTTAGCAGCTGCCTTGACAACTTTCTTCTCCCACTTTTCTAGGGACTTTCCTAGTTTTGTTTTAAAGTCACTGGTGAGCTTATCAACGATAGCTGATAACTCGTCTTTTATGTCGTTATCCATTTTTTATTATAAAAAACTTAAGCTTTAAATTAATTTATAACGTTTTCTATAATTTTAAAAGAAGTGTCTAAATATATACTAAAAGTATCACCG
>Ga0214921_10009067_pt1 | contig 12686 bp, 24 predicted proteins | sample LL1505_MetaG_FD_177992 | JGI IMG/M metagenome (GOLD analysis project Ga0214921, IMG submission 177992) | Freshwater microbial communities from Lake Lanier, Atlanta, Georgia, United States - LL-1505 | ecosystem: Environmental > Aquatic > Freshwater > Lake | place: USA: Georgia | collected... | reverse complement strand
TGCCTCTCGTGGGTTCTCGGTAGAGTTCGGTTCATTTGGATTGAAAGCCTTGGATACATGTTTCCTTACATCAAAACAATTAGAAGCAGCGCGTGTAGCTTTAAATCGTTTCATGAAACGTGAAGGCCAAGTTTGGATTCGCGTGTTCCCAGATAAACCAATGACTCGTAAACCTGCAGAGGTACGTATGGGTAAAGGTAAGGGAGCACCTGAGTTTTGGGTTGCAGTTTGCAAGCCTGGTACCATCATCTTCGAAGCTGATGGAGTGCCACAAGCAACTGCTCAAGAAGCAATGAGATTAGCTTCTCAAAAATTACCAGTAATTACAAAATTTGTTGTTAGACCTGATTACGCAGAATAATTATGACAAACGCAGAAATATTAGAATTGTCGGATAAGGAATTAACCGGAAGAATTAAAGAAGAAAGACTTGGTTTAACTAAAACTAAGTTGGGACATGCCGTGTCTCCACTTGACAATCCAAAACAAATTAAAGAAAATAGAAGGCTTATTGCTCGCTTGCTTACTGAAAAACGCAGAAGAGAATTGGTTAACGTTCAGTAATATAAATTGAAAATGGAAACACAAGCAATTGAAAGAAACTCACGTAAAGTGATATTAGGTAAAGTGGTAAGCAATAAAATGCAAAAAACCATTGTTGTATCAGTTGAACGTAAAGTGATGCATCCTAAATACGGGAAGTTTATTAAAATGACTTCTAAATTTAAAGCTCATGACGAGAAAAATGAGTGTAATATCAACGATATCGTAAAGGTAATGGAAACACGCCCTTTGAGTAAAGATAAACGTTGGAGATTAATCGAAATTGTAGAAAAAGCTAAGTAAAAGAAATGATACAACAGGAATCAAGATTAAAAGTAGCCGATAATAGCGGAGCACGCGAGGTATTATGTATCCGTGTACTTGGTGGAACAGGCAGAAGATACGCTTCTGTTGGCGATAAAATAGTAGTTACTGTGAAATCTGCAGCTCCATCAGGCACTGTAAAAAAAGGTTCAGTATCTAAAGCTGTTATTGTTAGAACTAAAAAAGAGGTTCGTAGACAAGATGGATCATACATTCGTTTTGATGAAAACGCATGTGTATTATTAAATGCTCAAGATGAGCCCCGTGCAACGCGTATATTTGGCCCTGTTGCTCGTGAATTAAGAGAAAAACAATTTATGAAAATTGTATCATTAGCACCAGAGGTATTATAAGTTATGGAAAGAAAAATTAACCAACAACAAAAGCTTCACATTAAAAAAGGCGACATGGTATTAGTGTTAGCTGGTGATGATAAAGGCAAAAAAGGCCGTATTGTTGAAGTTTTAAAGGCTGACGGTAGAGCTTTAGTAGAAGGCGTTAACATTGTTAGCCGCCACACAAAACCTAATGCGCAAAATCAGCAAGGTGGAATTATTAAAAAAGAAGCCCCTGTTCATATATCAAACTTAAAAGTTGTAGATAAAGCAGGAAACGCCACCCGAATTGGACGCAAAGTTGCTGACAATGGAAAATTGGCTAGATATTCAAAGAAAACAGGTGAATTTATTGACTAAGAATTATGAGTACTTACAAACCAAGATTAAAAGATACATATAAAACGGCAGTTTTACCAGCACTTCAAGAGAAGTTTGCTTATAAAAGTGTTATGCAAATACCTAAGATTGAAAAAATATGTATTAATCAAGGTGTTGGCGCAGCTGTTGCCGACAAAAAAATTGCAGATGTAGCTGTAAATGAGTTAACAACTATCACAGGACAAAAAGCTGTGAGTACGAAATCTCGTAAAGCGATCTCTAATTTCAAATTGAGAGAAAATTTACCCATTGGTGCTCGCGTAACCTTACGTGGTGATAAAATGTATGAATTTTTAGATAGATTGATTTCAGTTGCATTGCCCCGTGTTCGTGATTTCCAAGGTTTAAATACCAAAGGATTTGATGGTCGTGGTAATTATACCATGGGTGTTACTGAGCAAATCATTTTCCCAGAGATGGTAATTGATAAAGTAAGTCGTATCAATGGTATGGATATCACTTTTGTAACATCAGCTAAAACAGATGAAGAGTGTCATGCACTTCTTAAAGAATTTGGATTACCGTTTAAGAAATAATTAACTGAGAACAATATAAATGGCAAAAGAATCAGTAAAAGCGCGTCAATTAAAGAGAGAAAAACTTGCTGCTAAGTATGCTGCAAAACGCGAGGCTCTAAAAAAAGCAGGTGATGCTATCGGATTACAGAAATTACCTCGTAATGCATCTCCAGTGCGTTTAAAAAACCGTTGTAAGCTAACAGGCAGACCGAAAGGTTATATGAGCGATTTTGGAATCTGCCGTAACCAGTTCCGTGAACTTGCTTCAATGGGTAAAATACCAGGCGTGACTAAGTCATCTTGGTAAGAATAAAAAAAACAATTTGTGGGTAATACGAATATTGCTATATTCGCAGCCCTTAAGAAATAAAATAGTATTAACAACTTAATCAGAAAGAGTTCTCTTGGCTAACTACTGATAAGTATAAAATCAATAAAATGACAGATCCAGTATCAGATTATCTAACAAGGTTGCGTAATGCTATCAAAGCAAACCACCGCATCGTTGAAATTCCTGCATCAAAACTTAAGAAAGAAATTACAAGAGTTTTGTTTGAAAAAGGTTACATCTTAAACTACAAATTCGAAGATGTAGTAAATCACCAAGGCACTATCAAAATTGCTTTAAAATACCATCCGGTAACTAAAACTCCAGCTATTAAGAAATTAGACAGGATTAGTCGTCCAGGTTTAAGAAGATACACAGGTGTTGAAACAATGCCGCGTGTTATCAATGGCTTGGGAATTGCTGTTATTACTACCTCTAAAGGTGTAATGACTGATAAAGAAGCACGTAAATTAAATGTAGGTGGCGAAGTTTTATGTTACATTTATTAATATATAGGAGAGATTAGAAAATGTCACGTATAGGAAAAGCACCCATAAAATTACCAGCAGGCGTTGAACTAAAAGTTAGCAGTGCTAATTTAGTTACTGTAAAAGGCCCCAAAGGCGAATTACATCAAGCGGTTGACGCAGATATTAAAGTAGCGATTGAAGATGGAAACATTATAGTAAGTCGTCCTACTGAGCAAAAGCGTCACAAAGCAATGCATGGTTTATACAGAGCTTTAATAAATAACATGGTTACAGGAGTTACAACCGGTTACACCAAGCGCCAAGAATTAGTTGGTGTGGGTTATAAAGCTGCAAATGAAGGAAATGTATTAGACTTAATTCTTGGATACTCACATCATATTTATTTTGAAGTACCTAAAGAAATTACAGTTAAAACTGAGCAAGAAAAAGGTAAAAATCCGATTATTACCTTAGAAAGTGCAGATAAACAATTAATAGGACAAGTTGCTGCTAAAATTCGCGCATTACGTGCTCCTGAGCCATATAAAGGTAAAGGTATCAAGTTTGTTGGCGAAGCTCTTAGAAGAAAAGCAGGTAAAACAGCATCTAAATAAGGAGAAATTAGAAACATGGCAGTTAGAAAAGAAGCTCGTAGAGCAAAACTTCGCAAAAAAATACGTAGCAAAATATCAGGAACAGCTACTAAACCACGTTTGTCTGTATTTCGCAGCAACAAGGCAATATATGCACAGGTTATTGATGATTCAAATGGAACAACTATTGTTTCTGCATCCTCAGCAACACTAAAAGATAAAGTTACCAAAGTAGAAGCATCAACTATCGTTGGTAAAACTATAGCTGAAAAAGCAATTAGCGCTGGTATTACCGAAGTGGTATTTGATAGAGGTGGATATTTGTATCACGGTAGGATCAAAAGTTTGGCCGATGGTGCTCGCGAAGGAGGGTTAAAATTTTAATAAATTATATGTTTTACACAACTTGTAAATCATAACGACAAATAAAAAAGATATGTCAACAGCAAACGCAAAAACAGTAAAATCAAGCGATATAGAACTAAAAGAAAGAGTTGTATCCATCAATCGTGTTGCGAAAGTAACAAAAGGTGGACGTACTTTTAGTTTTTCAGCACTTGTAGTTGTGGGAGATGGAAATGGTGTGGTTGGTTACGGATTAGGAAAAGCAAATGAGGTAACAGATGCGATCAGCAAAGGTGTAGATGATGCAAAAAAGAATTTATTTAAAGTTCCTATATTGAAAGGTACTGTACCTCATGATCAATTAGGAAAATATGGTGGAGGAAGAGTTTTCTTAAAACCAGCTGCTCACGGAACAGGTGTTATTGCCGGTGGTGCGATGCGTGCGGTTTTAGAAAGTGCTGGTGTGACAGACGTTTTAGCAAAATCTAAAGGCTCGTCAAACCCACATAATGTGGTAAAAGCAACGATTGATGCACTAGTAAATATGCGTGATGCTTACACCATAGCGCAACAAAGAGGATTAAGTTTAAAAAGAGTATTTAACGGAGACTAATCAGATGGCTATAGTAAAAATAACACAGGTAAAAAGTACCATCGATAGAACGGAAGTTCAGAAGAGAACAGTTAGGGCGTTAGGATTTACCAAAATGCACCAAACTTTAGAAAAAGAAGCTACTCCTCAAATTATGGGGATGATTAGACAAGTATCACATTTGTTAAAAATCGAAAATATTTAATAGAAATGCAGTTACATACATTAAAGCCTGCATCAGGCTCTACACATAAAGAAGGTAAACGCGTTGGACGTGGTGAGGGTAGTGGTAAAGGCGGTACTGCCGCAAAAGGTCACAAAGGAGCTCAATCTCGTTCTGGTTACAGTTCGAAAAGAGGTTTTGAAGGCGGCCAAATGCCATTGTACAGACGTGTGCCTAAGTTTGGTTTCAAACCTTTCAATAGGGTTGAATACATTGGAATCAACCTAGATAGATTACAAACATTAGCTGAATCAAAAGGTTTAACTACCATTACTATCGAGACTTTGGTTTCAAATGGTATGGTTGGTAAAAAAGATTTAGTAAAAATATTAGGTAGAGGTGAAATCAAGTCATCACTAAATGTGAGTGCTCACGCATTCTCAGAATCTGCTCAAAAAGCAATTGAAGCAGTAGGTGGTTCAGCTGTTAAAATATAACAAATGAAGAAATTTATAGAAACCGTAAAGCATATTTATCAGATAGATGAATTAAGGTATAAATTAGTTATCACCTTTTGGATGCTATTTATTTACAGACTTGGCTCATATGTAACCCTTCCGGGTGTTGATGCCAATATGTTACAAGGTTCAGCTCGCCAAGCTGCGGGTGGAATCTTTGGATTGATTAACATGTTTGCAGGTGGAGCATTTGGACGTGGATCCATATTCGCCTTAGGTATAATGCCGTACATTTCTGCTTCAATTGTTGTTCAGTTATTAACCTTAGCTGTTCCTTCATTCCAAAAAATGCAAAAAGAAGGTGAAGATGGAAGAAGAAAAATCAATCAAATTACTCGTTATTTGACAATTGTTATCACTGCTGTTCAATCAATTGGTTTCTTGGTTAATTTAAAATCAGAAAATCCTCAAGCAATTATATCCATCACTCACCCTCAAGAAATTTCTGATTTCTTCTTTATGTTATCCTCTGTTGTTGTTCTAACTGCTAGTACTATGTTTGTGCTTTGGTTAGGTGAAAGAATAACAGATAAAGGTATTGGTAATGGTGTGTCTTTGATTATCATGATTGGTATCATTGCTCGATTACCATTTGCATTAAAAGAGGAATTTAATTTCAAATTAACTGAGTCAGGTGGAGGATTGGTAATATTCTTAGTAGAATTAGCCGCCTTGTTTGGTGTCATTATGATGGTTATTTTGCTAGTTCAAGGTACTAGGAGAATTCCAGTTCAATATGCAAAGAGAATTGTTGGTAACCGTCAATATGGAGGAGTAAGACAATATATTCCACTAAAAGTGAATGCTGCAGGTGTAATGCCTATTATCTTCGCTCAAGCTTTAATGTTTATACCTTCAACAGTTGCTCAATTTTTCCCTAATTATGAAAGCATGCAAGGTGTTGTAGCAGCATTTATCAACCCACTTTCATTAACTTACAATATCACATTTGCTTTATTAATTATTATTTTCACCTATTTCTATACAGCGATTTCAGTTAATTCTGTGCAAATAGCTGATGACATGAAAAGAAATAGTGGTTTTATTCCGGGTATAAAGCCGGGAAAATCTACTGCAGATTTTATTGATAACGTAATGTCTAGAATTACTTTACCAGGTGCAATCTTTTTAGCTGTTGTTGCCATATTACCATCATTTGCGGGTGCCTTGAATATTAATAGTCAGTTTGCTCAATTTTATGGTGGAACATCGTTATTAATCTTGGTTGGGGTAGTGCTTGATACCTTGCAGCAAGTAGAAAGTCATTTGTTGATGAGGCATTATGATGGACTAATGAAATCAGGCAGAATTAAAGGTCGTACTAACACTAGCGCAGGTGCTGCATAAAATTGCACCTTGCTTTTTGTGAAAATGCGGTTATTTTTGCAACCCTTTTAACAAATATGTCAAAACAATCTTTAATAAAACAGGACGGAGTAATATTAGAAGCATTATCAAATGCCATGTTCAGGGTACAACTTGAAAATGGTCATGAGATAATTGCTCATATCTCAGGAAAAATGAGAATGAACTATATCAAAATATTGCCAGGTGATAAAATTTCAGTAGAAATGTCGCCATACGATTTATCAAAAGGAAGAATTATTTACAGATATAAGTAATAAGAAAGATGAAAATTAGAGCATCGGTAAAAAAGCGCAGTGAAGACTGCATTATCGTTAAGCGTAAAGGAAAAGTTTACGTAATTAACAAAAAGAACCCAAAGTTTAAACAACGTCAAGGATAATTAAAGAATTATGGCTCGTATATCAGGTGTAGATTTACCCAAAAATAAAAGAGGAGAGATAGGATTAACCTATATCTTTGGCATAGGTCGTTCTAAGGCAGTTAAAATTCTAGCTGACTGTGGAATAGACGTAGCAAAAAAAGTTCAAGATTGGAACGATGAGGAGTTGAATGCAATTCGTAAGCACATTACAGATAATGTAACTGTTGAGGGAGAATTACGTTCAGAAAAGCAATTAAACATTAAGCGTTTACTTGACATCGGCTGCTATCGTGGATTGCGTCACAGAAAAGGTCTTCCTGTTCGTGGTCAGCGCACTCGCACAAACTCACGTACTAGAAAAGGTAAGCGTAAAACAGTTGCAGGTAAAAAGAAAGTTACTAAATAATAAATAAAGAACAATAGTAATGGCAGGTTCAAAAAAGACAACAAAGAAACGTAATGTAGTGATTGAAGCACACGGTCAAGTGCACATCAAAGCATCGTTTAATAATATAATTATCTCTATAACAAATGCAACTGGACAAGTTATCTCTTGGGGTTCTGCTGGTAAGATGGGTTTTAGAGGTTCAAAGAAAAATACCCCATATGCAGCGCAAACCGCAGCAACAGATGCTGCTAAAGTAGCTGTTGATGCTGGTCTTAAAAAGGTTGATGTATTTGTTAAGGGCCCCGGTTCAGGAAGAGAAAGTGCAATCCGTACGCTTGCTGCAGCTGGTTTAGAAGTACTATCAATAAAAGATATTACTCCTCTTCCTCACAATGGATGTCGTCCTCCAAAAAGCAGAAGGGTATAATTACTTATTTATATTTTTTGATAATAGAAGAATAATAACAAAATGGCAAGATACATAGGTCCTAAAACCAAAATAGCAAGAAGATTCAAAGATCCTATCTTTGGTCCGGATAAGTCTTATGAAAAAAGACAAACACCTCCAGGTCAGCATGGTATGTCCCGTAAGAGATCAAAACCCACAGAATATGCTATACAGTTAGGTGAAAAGCAAAAAGCTAAATATACTTATGGTGTATTGGAGCGTCAGTTTTACAAAACTTTTGAAGAAGCTGCACGTAAAAAAGGTGTTACAGGCGAAAACTTAATGAAGTTCTTGGAAGCTCGTCTAGATAATACCGTTTTTCGTTTAGGAATTGCTAAAACTCGCAGCGCTGCCCGTCAATTGGTTAGTCACAGACATATTACCGTTAATGGTAAAGTAGTAAATATTTCATCATATGCTTTGAAACCAGGAGATGTTGTTGGTGTTCGTGAGAAATCAAAAACATTAGAAACTATTACAGATTCATTAGCATTAAGTAATAATAAAAAATTCAATTGGGTTAATTGGGATGGTCATACTATGACGGGTACTTTTGTTTCTTTCCCTGAGAGAGATCAAATTCCTGAAAATATCAAGGAACAACTAATTGTCGAATTGTATTCTAAATAACATTTAATCAAAAACAACACATGTCAATACTTGCTTTTCAGAAACCTGATAAAGTTATCATGCATAAAGAAACTGATTTTTTTGGTCAGTTTGAGTTTCGTCCTTTAGAAAAAGGTTATGGTGTTACTATTGGTAATGCGCTTAGAAGAATCTTATTATCTTCGTTAGAAGGTTATGCAATTACTACACTTAAAATTGCTGGTGTTGAGCACGAATTCTCAACCATTAAAGGTGTAATTGAAGATGTTACTGAAATCGTTTTAAACCTTAAACAAGTTCGTTTCAAACGTATTGTTGATGGAGTTGAAAACGAAAAGATATATATTAATATCAAAGGCCAAGAGCAATTTTTAGCAGGTGATATCGCAAAGCATACCAATGCATTCAAAATATTGAATCCTGAAATGGTGATTTGCAATATGGAATCTTCAGTACATATAGAAATAGAATTGACTGTAGACAAGGGAAGAGGATATGTTCCTGCGGAAGAGAATAAACCCAAAGATTCTGTCTTAGGTTTAATTCCTATTGACTCTATTTTTACTCCAATAAAAAATGTAAAGTTCTCTGTTGAAGATTTCCGTGTTGAGCAAAAAACTGATTACGAAAAGCTTAATCTTGAGATTATTACAGATGGATCAATTCATCCAGAAGACGCATTAAAAGAAGCTGCTAAAATTCTTATACAGCACTTCATGTTGTTTAGTGATGAGTTGATTACTCTAGATACACAGGTTAAAGAAGTTCATCCTGAGATAGATGAGAATCTAATGCAGATGAAGAAAATTCTTAAGACTCCATTGTCTGATTTGGATTTATCTGTAAGAGCATACAATTGCTTAAAAGCAGCCGACATTAAAACATTAGGCGAACTAGTTAGCTTTGATATCGCAGACTTATTGAAATTCCGTAATTTTGGTAAGAAATCATTAAGTGAGTTAGAGGAATTGGTACGTGACAAAAATTTAACTTTTGGTATTGACGTTGCTAAATATAAATTGAACGAAGACTAGATAAATAGGTTTGAACGTTGATAGTTGTTGGTTGATAGAAAACAACTCCATCAACAAACAGCAAATAACTATAAACGAATAAAAATGAGACACGGAAATAAAGTAAATAAATTAGGCAGAACTGCCACCCACCGTAAGGCAATGATGGCTAATATGGCTTCATCGTTGATATTACATAAGCGTATCATGACCACGGCCGCTAAAGCTAAAGAATTACGCAAATTTGTTGAACCTCTTATCACCAAAGCAAAAGAAGACATTACACATAATCGCAGAACTGTATTCGCTTATTTGAAACAAGGTCCTGCAGTTAAAGAATTGTTCGGCACTGTAATGACCAAAGTTGGTGACAGACCAGGTGGATATACGCGTGTATTAAAAACCATGAACCGCAAAGGTGATAATGCTGAAATGGCCATTATTGAGTTAGTTGATTTTAATGAAGCCATGTTAGCTGCTAAAGCTACAAAAGGTACAGCTAAGAAAACACGTAGAGGTCGTACTAAAGCAGCTGATAAAGTTGTTGAAGTTATTGAGACTGCCGAAGCCACAGATACTGCTGAAGCACCTTCTGCTGAATAATAATATTGTAACAAACATAAAAAGCTCGGACTTGTTCGGGCTTTTTTTATGCCTTATTGCTTGCATTCCTATTTCTAACTTTTTATTTCATTTTTTAATCCGTTTTTTTGTAGTTCAGTATGAATAAACAAATTGTTGTTAGTGGCATAAGACCTACAGGTAATTTGCATTTGGGGAATTACCTGGGTGCAGTGAAGAATTTTATTAAAATGCAGCATGACTATCAGTGCTTCTTTTTTATTGCTGATTACCATTCGCTAACCACACACCCAAACCCCGCAGATTTGCATAATAATGCCCAACAAGTGATGGCAGAATATTTGGCTTGTGGTTTGGATCCAGAAGTCTGTACACTTTATGTTCAAAGTCACCTACCTGAGATATTAGAATTGTATTTGCTACTAAACATGCACGCTTACAAAGGAGAGTTGGAAAGGGTTAGTTCTTTTAAAGATAAGGCAAGAACCCAACCTGATAATATCAATGCAGGTTTGCTTACCTATCCAGTTTTGATGGCAGCAGATATCATTATACATAAAGCTGTAAAGGTGCCCGTAGGCAAAGACCAAGAGCAGCATTTAGAAATGACACGTACTTTTGGTAATAGATTTAATCGGATTTACAAAAGCGAAATTTTCCCTGAACCTTATGCATTTAATTATGGAACAGAATTGGTTAAAATACCAGGTCTTTTAGGAGGTGGGAAAATGAGTAAGAGTGATGGAGATGGAAATGTTATCAATTTAATTGATACCCCTGAGATTATCAGAAAGAAGTTTTCAAAGGCGGTAACTGATACAGGTCCAACAGAACTCAATTCAATACCTACCCAAGCGGTTCAAAATTTGTTTGATTTGATGAAGACTGTTTCTAGTGAAGATACTTTGAAACACTATACTGACACTTATGCTTCTTGTAGCATTAGATATGGTGATTTAAAGAAGCAATTAGCAGAAGACATGATTTTATACCTATCTCCTATTAGAGAGCGCATCGAAGACATTAAGAGCAATAAAGAAGAACTTAATAGAATAGCCAGATTAGGTGCTGAAAAAGCAAGAGAAAGTGCTAGTAGAACCATGAAGGAAGTAAGGACAGCTGTTGGATTTAAATCAATTATATAGCATGAAGATTATTGAGTTTACTTTAGATGCTAAAGAAGCAATCTTAAAATATAAAGATTCCCTGCAAATTCCAGCAGACCATTTTCTAAGGGTGGGAATAAAGCAGAAAAATTCACAGGATAAAGGATTATTGATTGGGTTTGACACCAAGGCAGATGCAGATAAACTCATCGAAAATGATGGTATTGAGCTTATTTACCATCCGGGTCAAGCCTTGTTTTTTGCTGGTATGATAGTAGATTATAGGGAAAGAGAAGGCAAGAAAGGATTTGTTTTAGTTGAAAATAAGAAGATTATTTAATCTCTAGGGAGATTAATTTCATCATTTCTTCTCTTGTTTTAGAATCTTGAAACTTACCGCTAAACTCACTTGTAATAGTGCTACTAGTAACATCCTGAACACCACGCATGGCTACACACATATGGTCAGCTTCTATAATAACTGCCACATCGTTTGTATGCAATGTATCTTTAAGCATGTTTACAATTTGAATGGTCATTCTTTCTTGTACCTGCGGTCGTTGGGCAAAGTATCTCACAATTCGGTTTAGTTTTGATAATCCTACAACTTTATCATTTGGAATGTATGCAACATGAGCTTTACCAATAATGGGAACAAAATGATGTTCGCAAACACTATGAAAAGATATATTCTTTTCGATGAGCATATTTTTGTAATTGTATTTGTTGTCAAATAACTTTACCGAAGGGGCATTATCTGGATTCAGACCTTTGAACATCTCGGTTACATACATTTTGGCTACCCTGTTAGGAGTGCCACTTAGGCTGTCGTCATTTAGGTCTAAACCCAAAATAAGCATTATATCTTTGAAATGCTTTTCAATTAGTTCAATTTTTATTTCATCATCCAATTCGAAAGCATCCTCGCGGAGTGGTGTTTCCATTGAAAAACTCTCATGGTTATTTTCCATGTCTGCTGTGTTGAGTTTTTTAATTTCCGTTGTATTCAACGAAGTTACGTTCTGTTTCATATAAGGTTATTTTAATATTATATTTCTTTTCTATTCTTTTTCTAATAAGGTTCCAAATGGTTATTGCGATATTCTCGGCTGTTGGGTTTAAATTTTTGAATTCGAGTGTGTCTAGATTTAGATTTTTGTGGTCAAATCTATCTTCGACTTCTTCCTCAAGAATTTGTTTTAAAACTTTCAAATCAAATAAATAACCACTTACAGGATCAATTTCCCCTGTGATACTCACAATTAGTTTATAGTTGTGTCCGTGGTAATTATCATTATTACATAATCCAAAGAATACCTTGTTTTGTTCCGCTGACCATTCATTTACGTGCAATCTATGTGCAGCATTGAAGTGACATTCTCTTGATACAGTTAATTCCATCAATTGATAAATTCTAATTTTTCAAAGATGTCGAAACATCTTAATCTTTCAAACTTGTTATTGCTTTTTCTTTCTATAACAACTTGAAGCAAGTTTAATTGTTTTATGTATTGTTGTAATTGTTAAACAAAATTTTATAATTACGTAACAAAATTGAATGTAATAATCTCAAATTTGCTGTGTAACTATCTGTAAAATATCTAAATCTAAATTTTTTTAATTGATTTATAGGAATTTATGTTTTGTTTAAGATTTTGTTTGAAATATTAAACAAAAATACTTGCAAGAATGAAATAAGTA
>Ga0214921_10009066_pt1 | contig 12689 bp, 10 predicted proteins | sample LL1505_MetaG_FD_177992 | JGI IMG/M metagenome (GOLD analysis project Ga0214921, IMG submission 177992) | Freshwater microbial communities from Lake Lanier, Atlanta, Georgia, United States - LL-1505 | ecosystem: Environmental > Aquatic > Freshwater > Lake | place: USA: Georgia | collected... | reverse complement strand
CAAATAGTACTAAGTCAAAATCAACTAATTGAGTGATGTTGACTTAGTGCCATTGCTTGAAACCTCCCAAAAAAAGGAGGGAAATGAGGTGGGTCGAGTTTTGCAACAGTCTCAAGTGGTTTTGTCAAATACTCATTCATACCAGCATTTAAACATTTTTCTCGTTCACCTTCAATAGCATCTGCAGTGAGTGCCACAATCGGGATTTGTAAATCCATGCTTCTAATTTCACTAGTTGCACCATAACCATCCAAAATTGACATTTGTAAATCCATAAATATCAAATCTGGATGGTGATTTTGATACATTTCTACTGCCATTTGGCCATTTACAGCTTCTAAAAGCTGCACATTGGGGAACATTTTAGTTAACACAATTTTAATCAATTTCATATTCACTGGCACATCTTCTGCCACCAAAATTTTAGAGTTGATTGTTTGATTATCAAAAACTTCTAAATCAATTTTAGGAGCAAAACTATCCATTACTTCTCCTTCAATTTTTTCAAATTTCACTTCAAAATAAAACAAACTCCCCTGCCCCACTTCGCTCTTAAATTCTATCTGCGACCCCATTTTCATAGCTAGCATATTTGAAATTACCAAACCAAGTCCAGTTCCCCCAAATTTTCTGCTGGTGCTAACATCTGCTTGAGAAAATGCTTTGAATAGTTTGGCAGCTTGTTCATCAGAAATTCCAATACCGGTATCCTTAATTTCTATTTTATAAGTAGCAGAGTTATTCTCTTCAAATGTTTTAGAAACAGACAAAGTCACCCTACCCTCCAATGTAAATTTAATGGCATTGCTTAATAAATTTGCCAAAATTTGTTTCAGCCTTACTCCATCGGCATTTACTGTTTCATTGCCCACATTTTGCAAATCAAGGTCAAAAACTAAATTTTTAGCCAAGGCGGCTGGTTTTAAAATATCTACCACTTGTTTGCAAAGCAGGGAAAGATTGGTAGGCACCAATTCTAAATCAAGTTTTCCAGCTTCAATTTTGGAGAAATCAAGAATGTCATTGATAATTCTAAGCAATAACTGGGCAGACGAATGCACAGTTTGCACATGTTGTTGCTGTTCGTTACTCAAATTGGTTTGTGACAAAATATCCGTAAAACCTAAAATGCCATTTAAAGGAGTACGAATTTCATGGCTCATATTGGCCAAAAACTGCGATTTTGCTTTATTGGCAGCATCTGCTTGTTGGGTAGAAATTTTTAAATTTTCTTCAGCTTCTTTAATTTTAGTGATATCTAGGTGAGTACCAACAAATAGTGTAGGTTGCCCAAAACTATTTCTTTAAATAATTGAACCTTGGTCTAAAATCCAAACCCAATTACCATTTTTGTGTTTCATTCTGTGCTCATTTCTAAACACATCTACTTCATTATTAACGTGTTTGGCAATATCTGCATAAACTTTATCCAAATCGTCAGGATGCACTCTAGATGCCCATTCTTCAAAATTATTGCTTATTTCATCTTCAGAGTAACCAATCAATTTTTTCCACGATTCAGAAAACCAAACTTCATTGGTTTCGGGGTTCCAGTTCCAAATGCCAATATTGGCATATTCCACCACCAAATCTAGATTTCTAATATTTTTAGAAAGTGCTTCTTCGGTTCTTTTTCGTTTGTCAATATCTTGGGTTATACCAAATATTTTCACTACTTGCCCATTTTCTACCACAGGATTTGCAATGGAATTTACCCATTTTGCATTTCCATTTCGTGTAATAATCTCAAATTCAAGGTCAAAAGGTTGTGCATTTTCAATGCAAGTTGTATAGGAAGCAATAATTTTATCTCTATTTTCTCCTTCTTTAAAATAATAAACCGAGCCTTCAATAGTGGGTGCAAAGCCAGCAGGCTCTTCATGAATTTCTCTGGTAATATCAGACCAAGTTACAATTCCTTGCACCAAATCCACTTCCCAAGCACCAATTCTAGCAGCTTTGCTTGATTGTTCAAGTAAATTTTTGGTTTTAATTAATTCAAGTTCATTTTCTTTCTTTTCAGTAATTAAATTTCTGATGGCAAAAAATTCAATTATCTCACCATTTATATTAAAAATGGGATTTATTACAGTGTCCACCCAGTAAAAAGTGCCATCTTTTGCTTTATTCAGTACCTCATTTCGCCAAGATTTGCCAGATTTCACGGTATCCCACATCTCTTTCCAAAATTCTTTAGGGTGAAAACCTGAATTTACAATGTTGTGATTTGCACCCACCAATTCATCTTTTGAATACTGAGAAATTTCGCAAAACTTGTCATTTACCCTTAAAATTGAGCCATAATAATCAGTAATTGAAACAATTGAGCTGAAATCTAAGGCATTATTGATAGAATTGATGTAAATATTTTGTTTAATTACCTGTTCTTGTTGGGTATTTAATTCTTCTAAATTTTGTCTTAATTCCTCTTGAGTATTTTCAAAATCTTGATTAATTTTTAATAAATGATTGTTTTTAGTTTCTATTTCTTCTACTAAATGTTCATTATAATTATTTAATCTTTTAAGTTCTTCTTCTTGAATTATGTATTCGTTTACACTTTCTCTCAGTTCTTCTTCAGTTGCCTGAAGCTCCTCTATCACCTCATTCATCTTTAAATTACTCTGCTCCAACTCGTTCATTATGTATTGATTACGAATTACAATTGGTTGAAACAAATATTTAACAAATAAAACAACAATTAAAACAAGAATAAAAGTCAACGACCATAAAATGGTAAGAAGTTTAGTGATTTTGTGATCTGAATCAGTTTCAAGATTTTTTAAAACCTTGTTCATCCTTAATAAAAAAGAATCATCATTCTGCACAACAAGCTGATAATTAAGTTTTTCAGAACTTTCTATTTGCTTTTTAATAAAATTGATATTGTCAGAAAGACTATCTAAAAGTAATTTGTTTTCTGGTAGAATTTTGTAACTTTTTAATTCCAGATTGTGCTCCTGTTTTGTTAAATTTTGATGTACATTAAAAAATAACTTAAAAGATTCTTTACAAATAGTTTTATACTCATCTGCAAGTTCTTTATTATCAACAGTTTTGCTTAATATTAAATATTTAGAAATTTTTTGATTAAGCATTCTTTGCCTGCCCGCAATATTGATGAGATGTGAGTCGCCAGCATGGCGAATAATGAGATTACTTAAAACAGCAGCACCAATAGAAAAAATTAAAACAATGGTAATTAAAGCTATTTGATAAGTGCTTAAAATATTAGTTTTTGTATTGTTTGTTTCCAAAAGCAAAGCAAGAATTTAAATAATATTACTCATTAACGAATAAAAGAAAAAATTTGCCATAAAAATCAATAAAATATAACTAAAACGAACTATTTCATCATTTTATCATACAAAGTAAGGCTTGAAGGGTCAAGTTGGCGAGCCACATCATACACTTTTTGTTTCTCTTCTTGGGTTGCTTCAGTAAAAATACTAATCAATTCGCTGTCTTTGGTTTTGAAAAAAGTTCTGATTAAAATAGCACCTGGCTTAAATTCTGAGGCTTTTTTTACTTTATTTAAACAATCTATCATAGAAGCTCTGGCTGCAGTGGGGTCTTTTAAAAAATTATCAAGACCAGTTCTGTGATAGGAATACAATCCTTCTCTTATCGACTGCATTTGAGAACTATTGATATTTTCCATGAGCCAATATTTGTTATTTTGGCTTTCAACAGATTTCCAACCTGTGTTTCCAGATTGTTGGGCATTATTCACTACATTTTGTGCTTTTTCAAAAAAAGGAGATCCCCCATTTTTTGAAAATGAATCATAATCAAAACCTAAACTTATGTAAGCATAAAATGCTAGTAATGAAGAAATATTGTTACTAAAACTGTTATCGTTATAATTATTTAATTGCAAACCAGGAGGATAAGAAAAATCAAAATCAGCATCGATATAGTTTAAAACCAAGGTCTCGTAACTGGTGCCATAAACTGGTCTTGAAACTTGTAATTGTGCGTTTGCTTTGTATGAATACTGCTCTGGCACTTCTGTAATATTGATTACTAAATAACACTTAATCTTCTCATTTTCATTGAATTTATCATTGGTCCAAATACGAGAATTGAGAAAAGAACTTATTTCTTGCTGCATGGTATTTGCCACATCTTTTACATTCACAGCTCCATTTGCCGCAGCTTTCATTTGTTCTGTAGTTACCTGTACCGTAAATTTCAATTCTTGTGCATAAGAATTACCACAAAAGCATAAAATTATTAGACCTAAAAGATATTTCATACAAAAATTAGTTAAAGTGATTACTTATAAAATCCAATATTTTATTTGCAATTTCATTTTTACTCATTAACGGAACTTCTTCAATTCCAGCTTTATATACCAAAGTTACCTTATTAGTATCACCTCCAAAACCTGCCCCAGTTTCGTTTTGAGAATTGAGCACTACTAAATCGAGATTTTTTGCAAGCAGTTTCTTTTGGGCATTTTCCAATTCGTTATTGGTTTCTAATGCAAAACCAATCATAAGTTGATTTTCTTTTTTGGAGGCCGCTAAAGTTTTGGCAATATCAGGATTTTGTATCAAATTCAAAGCTAACTCATTGCTTGAATCTTGCTTTTTTATTTTAATATCCGAAATTTCTTTGGCTCTATAATCGGCAACTGCTGCTGTAAAAACTACAATATCAGCCTCATTTACATAAAGTTGCGTTTGCTGAAGCATTTCAACTGCAGATTCTACTTTATGTATTTTTAATTTTGAATTAGATAATAGAATCTGAACAGGCCCACTTACCAAAATCACCTCTGCTCCTCTTTCTAAAAAAGCATTGGCAATGGCATAACCCATTTTTCCTGTGGAATGATTTGATATATATCTCACAGGGTCAATTGCTTCTCTAGTTGGACCAGCCGTGATTAAAACCTTTTTCCCCTCAAAATCAGCAATTTGGTTAAAAAAATCAAGTACATTTTGCAAAATTTCTTCTGGCTCAGCCATTCTGCCATCTCCTACTAATCCACTTGCTAGTTCTCCTTGGTTAGTTTTCAATATTTTATATCCAAAACTTTTCAGTTGGGCTAAATTATTTAGCAAAGTAGGATGCACCACCATGTCAGCATCCATAGCAGGAGCAATCATTACACCACAACGAGCTGAATAAATAACAGTTAGCAACAGATTATCAGAAATTCCATTGGCAAGTTTTGCAATAGAATTGGCTGTTGCAGGAGCAATTATGATAAGGTCGGCCCAAAGGGCAAGTTGCACATGATTGTTCCACTCTCCAGTTTCTTTTACCCAAAAAGTACTTAAAACGGGTCTTTTACTGAGTGTGGCTAAGGTGAGGGGTGTAACAAAAGAAGAGGCAGATTCAGTGATAATTACCTGAACATCTGCCCCTTGTTTTATCAATTCTCGGAGCAAAAAAGCAGATTTATAGGCCGCAATGCTACCTGTAATTCCTAAAATTATTTTTTTACCCCTTAAGGTCATTATATTCCTTCTGGATATCTGAAATTCAATTTATTCTCTACAAATTCATCAAGAGCTAAAGCAGTAGGCTTTGGCATTCTTTCGTAGTATTTAGAAATCTCAATTTGCTCTTTGTTTTCAAATATTTCTTCTAAATTATCAACAGTAGAAGCAAATTCAGACAATTTTGAATTTAATTCTTCTTTTAATTTTACTGATAATTGACGTGCTCTACGTGCAGTAACTACAACAGATTCATAAGCATTACCTGTAGGTTCTGCAAATTTTACCATATCACGAGTAATAATAGAAGCTTGTGCCATTTTTATTTAATTTTAAGATTTAGACTTATGTTTTTGAATATAATTTTGGCTTTCTGAATACAATTCTTCGGCCTCCTTCAAATATTTACTTGATGGATATTGGTCCACAAACACATGATAAAAATCAATGGCTTGGGTATATCGTTCTACTCTTTTTGTTTCAATACTTATTTCACTCAATTGAAATTGGGCTTTTAGTTTTAAAAAAGTAAATTCTTCATTGTGCACCGAACCAGGAAATTCTTTTTTAAAATTTTCTAAAGCCACTACAGCTGCCTTATAATCACCAACTTTATAAAATAATTTGGCTTGTTCGTAAGCTTTCTTTTCAAGTTTACCTCTTAATAAATCCACTATTTGATTCAGCTCATCCGCATATTGAGAACGTGGATATTTTCTGAAAAAATCTTGAATAGAATTTAAAGCATCGTACGTATTGGTTTGATCCAATGAATATTCTGGCACATCTGCGTACAAAGCTTTTACGTGCATATAAAGTGCTTCTTCTACTTGTGCACTTCTAGGAAAAGTTTCTGCAAAACGCTTAAAATAGTAAGCCGCCAACACATATTGTTTCATGTAAAACTGACAATATGAGTAACTTAGGTTTACTTTTTCAGCCTCGGCACTACCTTTCATCAATGGAATTAATTCCTCAAATAAGATGCCCGCACGTTGGTAATCTTTTTTCTCATAATACATTACACCACCTTGATAGCGAGCTTGTATGTTATCACTTTTTTGCAACTTGTTGAATTTGCTGCAAGCACTTGCAAACAAAAAAGTGATAAGAAGAATATGTAAATTTAGTTTTTGCATCATTTAATTTGCAAAGATAAGCACTTTGTATGGTTTATCAAAAATATATTTTATACTGAACGTAATTTAAAAGCAGAGATTGTGAAAATTGAAAAAAAATGTTTCATTTTTAGGTGCATTCACTAATTTTGTAGCGAAAACATCATTCTTTTAAAAATATGTATTTATTTAAAAATCAAATTTTTGCCTTGGCTTCTGTGGCTTTATTGGGAGCTGGATGTGCCAAAACTGTGCAACCTACAAAACCAACTGAAAGTTATATTCAAAAAGAATTTAAACCTGAAACATCTACTATAGCTATTCCGGTAGATATTGAAATAGAACAACTTACCAGATTAGTAAATAAAAATGTAGCAGGTTTGTTGTATGAAGACAACGATTTGAACAATAATAATGGCGATAATTTGATGTTGAAAGTATCCAAGCATAGTGATATTAAAATTACTGCACAAGGGGAAGTGATTACTTACAGAGTTCCTTTGAAAATTTGGTTAAAAGGCGGTTTTAAAACAGAAAGTTTTGGCATGTCTATTTCTCATTATGAAGAAACGGAATTTGCCATTGCTTTGGTTTTTTCAACTAAAGTGGCGCTGAATCAAAATTATGGCATCAACACTTCCACCTCAATTACTGATCATGAATGGATACAAAAACCCACTTTAAAATGGGGACCATTTGAAATACCTGTAAATTCTGTGGTGGATATTTTAATTAAAACGCAAGGTGAAAAAGTGGGCCCAATGATTGACCAACAAGCAAAGGCTGCGGTAAATTTGAAAAAATATGTAAATGATGCATGGGTAAGTTTACAAAAACCAATTTTAGTATCGCCAGAATATAAAACCTATCTGAAAATTACGCCTAGCGAATTATTTATGACGCCATTGAATGCCAATAATGGCAAATTTAATGCAACAATTGGCATAAAAGCTACTACTGAGGCACTTATAAGCGATGTAGCTCCTGATGCAAGTAATACTGCTTTGCCTAATTTAAAATTAATGAAATCTACAGCTAATCAATTTGATATTGTGTTGGCAGCTGATTTGCCTTATTCTCAAGCCAAAGAACTTGCAAAACCTAATTTATTAAATAAAACATTCACCTTTAGTGATGGCAAAAAGAATGTAACCGTAGTAGGTTTTGATATGTATGGCAGTGATAATAAAGTAATTGTAAAAGTGGATATGATAGGAAGTTTAAAAGGTACAATTTATTTATCGGGGGTACCTAAATATGACGCTGCTACCCAAAGTATCTATTTTGATGAAATGGATTATGAAATGAGCACTAAAAATGCCTTGGCAAAATCGGCCAATTGGTTGGCTCATGATAAATTTGTAAAAATAATGCAACCCTATTTTAAATATTCAATTGCTGACCAACTAAAAGATAGCAAACAAATGATTCAAAAATCATTGACTAACAATAAAATAGCTCAAGGAATTGTATTAAATGGTAAACTAGCAGATTTACAACCTAGAGAAATTATCCTTACTAATTCTTCCCTTAAAGCAATTGTGGATATTAAAGGAAACATCAATGTAAAAGTGGAAGGACTGGATTAGGGAACAGGTGAGAAGTGAGAAGTGAGAAGTGAGAAGTGAAAGGTGAGAAGTGAACAGGTGAAAGGTGAAAGGTGAGAAGTGAGAAGTGAGAAGTGAAAGGTGAAAGGTGAAACAAGATAATTGATACGTTAGTAGTGATATTTTAATAAATAAAATTATCAAACAAAAGCATTTTTTTTATGTTGTAGTTATATGAAAACTACACTTATCATAGGTGCTTCGTCGGGAGTTGGGAAAGCACTTGCAAATAAATTAATTGCTAAAAATGAACAAGTTATAGCCATTTCTCGCAACCAACCTGATGCTGGCTTTACTCATTTTTTTCAACATGATATTTTATCTGAAACCGATTTGCCAAAAATTGAAGGTGCGATTGATGGATTGGTTTATTGCCCAGGTTCTATTAACTTAAAACCTTTTAGGGGATTAAAAAAACAAGATTTTTTAAACGATTTTGAATTAAATGTTTTAGGTGCAATTAAAGCCATACAAGCATACTCGCCTAATTTACAGCTAAGTACACAAGCATCCATAGTTTTGTATAGCACAGTAGCAGTGCAAACTGGCATGGCTTTTCATGCCTCTGTTTCAATGGCAAAAGGTGCAATTGAAGGCCTAACCAAAGCTTTGGCAGCAGAATTTGCTCCCAAAATTAGGGTAAATTGTATTGCTCCTTCGTTGACAAACACGCCTTTAGCTGAAAAATTATTAAACACTCCTGAAAAAATTGAAGCTAGCAATAATCGTCATCCATTGAAAAAAATTGGTTCTGCAGAAGATATTGCCAATGCTACCGCATTTTTACTATCAAATGAATCGAGCTGGGTAACTGGGCAGATTTTACATATTGATGGTGGGATGTCGAGTATTAGGTGACAGGGGACAAGTGACAGAGGATAAGTGACAGGGGATAAGGGATAAGTGACAGGTGAGAAAAGAGTAGTGAGAAGGGAGAAGGGAAAAGTGAAAGGTGAGAGGTGAGTTTTGGATTCATATTTTACTAAATTTGTAAAATATCAAGCTTCAAATCCAATGTTTAAAAGAGTTTACTTAGAAATTTCAAATATCTGTAATGTGCAGTGTTCTTTTTGCCCTGTGGTGGAAAAGGACAAAAAAATTATGGATGTAACTGAATTTGAGAACATTTTAAAACAAGTAGCTCCTCTCACAGAAATTGTTTGTTTGCATTTGATGGGCGAACCGCTTGCTCATCCTCAATTTGTGAAAATATTAGAAATTTGTGAAAGATATAAAGCGCAAATTGATTTAACCACCAATGGTTTACTAATCAATAAACACAAAGAAAACATTATCAATACTGCTTGTGTGAGGCAAATAAACTTCTCATTACAAGCTTTTAAAGACAATTTCCCGGAGAAAGATATTAGCCAATATTTGCAACCCATTTTTGAATTTGCAAACCAAGCTCATGAAAAGCGACCAGCCATGTACACCAATTTTAGGCTTTGGAACCAAGAAAGTGAAGCTGCTGATAATGAAGATATTTTCTTTAAAATTGAAGAATATTTTAAAATAGAAATTAATAGAAATATAGAATTAGGTGCCATAAAATCAAAAAATATCTGGAACCGACTTTACCTTCATTTTGATTCTAGATTTGAATGGCCATCCTTTCTATTACCTCATCAAGGTACAAAAGGCAGGTGTCATGGCACTGTAAATCATATTGGTATCCATGCCGATGGTTCGGTAGTACCTTGCTGTTTAGATAAAGATGCCAACATTAATTTAGGAAATGCAAAAGAACAATCGTTAATAGAAATACTTACTGGTGAGAGATTTACAAAAATGAAAAATGGTTTTTTAAATGGTGTGCTGGTAGAAGATTTTTGTCAACATTGTAGTTTTATCAATAGGTTTAAAAAGTAAAGATTGATTTCAAATATACTTTATATCAAGATTGATAATAATAAGTAACTAATATGTTTTGGCAGAACAATTAACCCATGCGAATGCACCTATTGCCAAACTGTTTATCCCGACTTATCGGGACCTTGTAGGCTTTTGACCGATTTATTTTTTCAAAGAACTATTTGGCTAATGATTAAAAACGGTTTACAAAACCTATGATAAGGATTCGGTTTTGCAAAAACCGAATAGCCCTAACGTTTTAATTATTAGCTATTTGGAACATCAAGAACAGCCGAACATCAAGAACAGCGGATGGACCATTACCCATTACCTCCCCATTGCTTTGCAAGTACCTACTACACTCATAATCTTAAATTTGTCTCCTTCTTTAGTAACTGTGACATGTAAAATAACTTTATCTTTAACTGGACCATCTGGTATATCGGAAAAAGTAGACATATACGATACAATATATCTATTTTTCTTTTCTGGATCTTTTTCAACCTTTAGATTTTCATTTGTATCGCCATTTAAATCATATGTTAATATATCTGCCCCTGAATTTAGAGATGCTTCATTAGCTTCATTTATCAGTTCTGAAGTACAGTATATTTGCTTTAAAGAATCCAACTTTTGAGATTTTATTTTAAATGACATATTAGACGTTTCCCAAATTTTAAAATGATTACTATAAAAAGTATTCAACATATTCTCAACTTCTTTTTCAGAAGCCTTATTTTGATTTACTCTGACTTCATTTTTGGGCAATATCTTTTCTACATTTTGTTTTTCAACTCCTTCATTGTGTTTTAGCCCACAGCTATTCAAAGCTATACCAATCAATAATAATTTTACAGTTTTCATATTAGTTTATAAATTTTATAGAGCAGGTCCATTTCCGCAGTCGCTCGGCTCCTGCCGAGTGATTGTTATCATTAAGGCATCTTGCCGTTGTTACAACAAAACTAATATTTTTATGTAATTATTTAGGCTTTTACTACTCAAAATCTATTTTTTGGATGTGCATCATAAATTGCTCTAAAGGGGTTTTTAATACAAAAAATCGGCAAGATTCCGAATTCATAGTTGCACTAGGCAGGAGCAGAGGTACTGCGGGTATTAAAAAAGACGAAGTTCAAGCTTAAAAAAATGGGGCTGTCAATTAAACACTGACAGCCCCATTTTATTCATTATCAAATCCTTAATCAACTAAAACAAACTCACTCCTGTCATTTCTGCTGGTTGTGCAATTCCCATCAATTTTAAAATAGTAGGTGCTAAATCGCCCAATTTACCATTGTTTAAATGTGGCGCAAAGCTACTATCTACTAAAATACAAGGCACTAAGCTTGTTGTATGCGCTGTATTTGGCGAGCCATCTTCATTTATCATAAAATCACTATTGCCATGGTCTGCAATTATGATGGAAGTATAACCGTTTGCCAATGCAGCTTCAACCACCGCCTGAGCACATTTATCCACTGTTTCACAAGCTTTTACAGCAGCCTCAAACACTCCAGTATGCCCCACCATATCAGGATTAGCAAAATTCAAGACAGTGAAATCTGGCCAATTGGCTTCTAACTCAGGCACAATTTTGTCTTTAATGTCATTGGCACTCATTTCTGGTTGCAAATCATAAGTTGCCACTTTTGGCGAAGGGCACAACAACCTTTTCTCACCATCAAATTCTTTTTCTCTGCCTCCAGAAAAGAAAAAAGTAACGTGCGGATATTTTTCTGTTTCAGCTATTCTTATTTGTTTTTTACCCGCATGAGCCAACACTTCGCCAAGGGTATTGTTCAAATTATCTTTATCAAAAATCACTTTTACATTTTCAAATGTATTGTCATAATTGGTAAGGGTAACATAATAAAGTGAAAGTTTTTTCATTTCTTGCTCAGGAAAATCTTTCTGAGTAAGGGCAATGGTAATTTCACGTCCTCTATCGGTACGGAAATTGAAACACAACACCACATCTCCTTCTTCAATTTGAGCCAAAGGAGCTCCAGCTTCATTGGTAATTACCACCGGTTTCAAAAACTCATCGGTGATATTGTTTTCATAACTTTCTTTTATGGCTTCAATGGCAGAAGTTGCTTTTACTCCCTCCCCTTTTACCATTACATCATAAGCCAATTCTACTCTTTCCCAACGGTTATCTCTGTCCATTGCATAGTAACGTCCTACTAATGAAGCAATTTTACCAGTAGTTTTGGTTAAATGCTCTTCCAATTCTGTAACATACTGTAAACCACCTTTTGGGTCAGTATCTCTACCATCGGTAAAAACATGCACAAAAACATTGTCAACACCTTGCTCAGCAGCAATACTTGTAAGTCCTTTTACATGATTGATATGCGAATGCACACCTCCATCAGAAACCAAACCTATTAAGTGTACTTTTTTATTGTTTTTCTTAGCATATTCAAAAGCTTCTTTCAAAGCAGGTTCATTGCCAAGTGTTTTGTCTTCAACGGCTAAATTAATTTTTACCAAATCCTGATAAACCACTCTTCCAGCACCAATATTCATGTGCCCAACCTCAGAATTTCCCATTTGACCAGCAGGTAAACCAACTGCCAAACCAGAAGCTTCTAATTTTGAATGTGGATATTTTGTATATAAAGAGTCAATAAAAGGCGTATTGGCAGCAT
>Ga0214921_10009065_pt1 | contig 12690 bp, 8 predicted proteins | sample LL1505_MetaG_FD_177992 | JGI IMG/M metagenome (GOLD analysis project Ga0214921, IMG submission 177992) | Freshwater microbial communities from Lake Lanier, Atlanta, Georgia, United States - LL-1505 | ecosystem: Environmental > Aquatic > Freshwater > Lake | place: USA: Georgia | collected 2015-05-28 | reverse complement strand
CTTGGTACGCCCATGCCTCGGTTGGCACCTTACATGTTCGTCCTATTTTAGATATGCGTCGAGATGGCGCAACAAAGATGCGTACTATTGCGCAAGAAGCCTCTGAGTTGGTACGTAAATACAAAGGTGCTTTCAGTGGCGAGCATGGTGATGGTCTGTGCCGTGGCGAGTGGATCTCTTGGCAATTTGGACCCAAGATTACCGAAGCCTTGGCGCAGATCAAACAGCAATTTGATCCGAGCAATCTCTTTAATCCAGGGAAGATTGTCAACCCACCCAAGATGGATGACGCAAGCTACTTTCGCTATCCACCGAGCTATACCGTCGTTCCAGTGCGCCCGAAGCTCGATTGGTCCGCTTGGAACGTTCAAAATAATCCAGTGACCGAGGCGATTAGTGCAGCAGGCTCTGGGGGTGATCCAGCAGAAGGCTTAGCCAAAGCCGTTGAGATGTGTAATAACAATGGGCATTGCCGTAAATTTGATGCGGATGTCATGTGCCCGAGCTATCGCATTACCCGCAATGAAAAAGATCTCACCCGTGGCCGAGCCAATACCTTGCGCTTAGCTCTATCTGGTCAATTGGTCATGAGCGGCAATGATGTGCCGCCAGCCCACCTGCCGCTTGCCACTCAAGCAGTGAAAGATGTGATGGACCTGTGCGTGAGTTGCAAAGGCTGTAAACGCGAGTGCCCCACGGGTGTGGATATGGCCAAGATGAAGATTGAGTTCTTGGCGCAATATAAAGAGCGCTTTGGTCATACCCTGCGCGATCGCTTGGTCGCTCACCTGCCACGCTATGCACCGATTATTAGTAAAGTGCCAGGTCTACCGTTTTTACTCAACCTTCGTAATCACATTCCACTCATTGCCAAGGTGCAAGAGTGGGTCAGTGGAATTAGTGCCAAACGCTCACTGCCAATATGGAAGAGTAAGCATTTTTGGAATCAAAGCGCGCTGCCGTTTGCCACTCCTGAGCAATTGGCCAAATCGGATAAGCGCGTCGTGCTATTTGCCGATACCTTTAATAGCTATTTTGAGAATGAGAACCTGCAAGCAGCTCTCTCACTCTTACAACAATCGGGCTATGCCATTCATGTAGCGCAACCCAATCAGGATGATCATCAGCAAAATCCGTTTTGCTGCGGTCGCACTTATTTAGCAGCGGGTATGGTTCATGAAGCGAAAGAACGCGTGACCGCCTTAGTCAATCACTTGGCACCCTATGCCCAAGCTGGGATTGCGGTTGTGGGACTTGAGCCCTCCTGCTTATTTACCTTGCGCGATGAAGCCTTGCAAATGGGTCTGGGACCCAAAGCAGAACTCGTGAGCCAGCAGGCTCAGTTACTCGAAGAGTTTTTAGCCAAAGAGCACAAAGCGAATCGCTTCACTCCACAGTTCAAAGAATCAACTAAACCCATTTTGCTCCATGGCCATTGCCATCAAAAAGCTTTTGCTGCAGTAAGTCCCGCTCTAGAGTTACTGAGACTAATTCCTAACGCTAACCCACAACTGATTGAATCCTCTTGCTGTGGCATGGCGGGTAGCTTTGGCTATGAGGTTGAGCACATTGAAGCCTCCAAAGAAATGGCTGAGCTTAGCCTCTTGCCAACCATCCGCAAGCATCCCGATGCATGGGTAGTTGCTGATGGCACAAGTTGCCGCCATCAAATTGCGGATGGGGTCGGTAAAAATGCTAAACATATCGTTAAGATTTTAGAAGCCCACCTAGAGATATAGCCCACCCTTCATTTTTCTGTGAAGATGGATCTGCGGGTTCATTTAGTTTCCTAATGTGCAAAAAGTTCAATATTAAAAGTTAAGATTTAGGGTGAAGTGCCTAGGAATAAAAATCTACTATCATCTTTGAATGGTAAGAAAAAAGATTTTGATTGAGGGCTGGCGAGGAATTAATCACTCCTATGCCATGGTGAACCAAAATCAAATATTGGAACTAATTCAAAGTGATCATGATCTACATCACTACGATCTTCCCTTTTATCGAGCACAGTGGAACTCATTAAACAATAGCTCAGGCTTTGATACTGATAATCAGTCAAAGATCTTTTCTCTGAAGACGGGAGAACCCTCACAAGCCTATGACATTGTGTATCGGATTAGCTTTCCATATCGCCTCCACCAATCCAACAGTGAAAAGCTCTTTGTTTTTGGAACTGCCGAGTTCCAAAATATTGATGGGTATATCCATGAAGATAAATTAGATCAAGGAATTAAAAATCCCAGGTTAAAAATTATTACCCCATCCAATTGGTCAAAAATTGGTTTTTTAAGAGCTGGTTTTGACGAATCTCAAGTTTGTGTAATCCCGCATGGCATTAATCCACAGGTATACAAACCAATTTCCCCCGAACGTCGCAAGCAGTTTAGAGAAGCCCTAAAACTATCCGATGATGACTTTTTGCTTCTCTCTCTTGGAGCTATGACTCAAAATAAAGGGATAGATCTCTTAATGCTGGCCTACTCCATTCTGAAAGAAAAGTATCCCCATTTGAGGCTAGTTTTAAAGGATTCCAGTAATTTGTATGGATTACGAGCTGCGGATGTCTTTCGCAATCACTACACAAATTCCAATACGGTTTCAGAGAATTTATTTCGATCCATTATCTCCATATCGGATAATTTAAATCAAGGTCAGTTAAACGGCCTATACGGCGCAGCAGATTGTTATGTCTCCCCCTATAGAGCCGAGGGCTTTAATCTAACCCCCTTAGAGGCTGCAGCCAGTGGGACGCCCATCATCATTACCAAAGGTGGCTCGACCGATGATTACTTTCATGAATCATTTGCCCTACAAATAGACGGCTCTAAAATTTGCGATGGCAATAAAACTTTTATAGAACCATCACTAGACAGCCTAGTTGACCAGATTACCGGCCTCATTGAAAAAAGGGCCAATAAACTTAATCAAAACATCGCCCAAGAGTTCATTGAAAATAATTTCACCTGGAATAAAGTTGTAAATAAGTTACTCAATCTCTTCTAAGAAAAGATTTGAGGGATTTAATGCACTACCAATCCAAGCACGCTATACAATCATCCATAGTTTGAGCAATTCAGGTAAAGCTCTCACTATTTTCTAGGTTACGCACTACTGATTAAGAATAATTTTGATGGATGAAAAAGAAAAGCGACAATTACTTCTTTTAGCCGATCATTACTTTCAAAGTAATAATTACCCTTTTGCCGAACATATTCTCGAAAAGGTAATTCAATCCGAGCCAAACAACTCAAAAGCAAATGAGTTACTCGCCTATATATTTGGTAATCGGGGTGATGAAAAACAGTCCTTTTCATTGCTGCAATTAGCTTGCCATCAGAGTGATTGTTCTCCTGAAGCCCTTTACTATTTTGGATTAGCCAATTTAAAAAGGCAGTTCTATCGAGAAGCGATTGATCTTCTCAAAAAATCGATTACTAAAGCCGGAGAATATTTTGAGGCGCTTCACGATCTTGCCACTGCCTATGGCCAGCTTGGCGAAGCTGAAAATGCTCTCCTTTACTTTGAAAAATGTCTAAAGTTAAACACCAATTCTTTTGAGCTGTTCTTTAATACTGGACGCACTTTAGAGGATTTGAATCAAAATAAAGAGGCTTTAGTGCAATATGAACGTGCTCTTGGTCTAAATCCAAACTTTTCTCAAGCTTGGTTTAATAAAGGCTGCCTGCTCATTAAGTTAAAGCGCTTTGATGATGCATTATTGAGTTTTGAGCAAGTATTACGGCTCCAGCCTGAGAATGCTGAGGCGTGGTTTACCAAAGGTTTTGTTGTTTATGAACTCAAGCGCTATGAAGAGGCCATTACGCATTATGATCGAGCGCTCGTTTTAAATCCCAATTTAGCTGAGGCATGGTCTAACAAAGGCTTAACCCTGCATGAACTCAAGCGCTATGAAGAAGCCATTACGCACTATGATCGAGCGCTCGTTTTAAGTCCCAATTTAGCTGAGGCATGGTCTAACAAAGGCTTAACCCTGCATGAACTCAAGCGCTATGAAGAAGCTATTGCCCACCATGATCAAGCCCTTATTCTAAAAAAAGACTACCCCAAAGCATGGCTCAATAAGGGTCTAAGCTTAAATCAAATGAAGCGCCATGATGAAGCGCTTTTTCACTTCAATACAGCAATTGATTTGCAGCCTGATTATGCTGAGGCCTGGGCTAATAAAGGCACAGTCTTTTATGAGCTCGGCGACCATTTAAATGCCATAAAACATATTGATCAAGCCCTACATCTAAAGTCAGACGTTCTATGGCTGCAAGGCGATTTGCTACACATTAAGATGAGGATAGCCAATTGGCATGACTTTCATACCGCATTAGACGACCTAATCATCCGAATTCAATCCGATCAAAAAGTAATTCAGCCATTCACCCTACTATCGTTAACTGATAGTGCTGCCCTACATCAGCAATGCTCGGTGATTTACTCTCGGGATAGATATCCAATAAATTTATCGTTGGGTCCAATTACCAAAAATCCCTATAAAGACAAAATTCGCATTGCTTACTTTTCGCCCGATTTTAAAAACCATGCCGTTAGCTATTTAACTGCGGAAGTTTTTGAAAAGCATGATAGAAATCACTATGAGGTCATTGGGATTTCGCTCCAAAAGGCCCCGGCGAATGATGATCTTAGCCAGCGCCTAAGAATTGCATTTGATCAATTTATTGATGCCGAGCATATGGCCGATATTGAAATAGCTAGGCTAGTCAGATCGATGGAAATTGATATCGCTATTGACTTATCAGGTCATACTCAACATGCTAGAACTGGAGCTTTTTCCTATCGCCTAGCGCCTATCCAAGTGAATTGGCTTGGCTATCCCGGCACCTTAGGAGCGGATTTCATTGACTACATCTTGGCTGACCAAACTATCATCCCACCCTCTCATCAAGTCTTTTACACCGAAAAAGTGGCATATCTACCCCATACTTATATGGTGGATGATTCTAATAGGATCCCTGCAAAGAAAAAATTTACCAAATCAGAACTTGGCTTACCAGACGAGGGCTTTGTTTTTTGTTGCTTTAATAATGACTATAAATTGAATGAGCAAGTTATTACTTCCTGGAGCAATATTTTGCGTGAGTCTCCCAAGGCGATTTTGTGGATTTCCGAGAATAACCCACAATTTCAAATGAATTTAGCTGCAGAGCTAAATCATCGAGGAATTAATACCGATAGAATTGTTTTTGCTAAACGACTTGACTCCATGGCCGATCACTTAGCCAGATATGCTCTTGCTGATCTATTTTTGGATACATTTCCCTACAACGCTCACACAACAGCTATCGACTGCCTAAAGGCAGGCACCCCCCTCCTTACCCTATTAGGCGAGTCCTTTGCCGGTCGCGTGGCTGCAAGCCTATTAAACGCAATTGGCTTACCCGAATTAATCGTTACCTCCATAGCAGAATATGAATCTCTGGCTATTAAACTGGCTAACGACCCCGAAAAGCTTTTGGCCATTCGCCAAAAATTAGCTGCAAATCGTTTCTCGATGCCACTTTTTAATACCCCTTTATTTACTCGTCATTTAGAATCCGCGTATCGGCAGATGTATGAGCGCTACCAGACTGGGCTAGAGCCAGACCATCTATTTGTTACGGCAGGGTAATGAAATGAATTATTCTTCACAGGCTTTACTCAACGATGCAATTAAAGCCTTCCAGAATGGCAATTTTGACAGGGCTGATTCGATCCTAAAGCAGATCATTCGCACAGACTCAAAAAATTTACCCGCTCTTCAAATACTTGGATTAATACAAGCATCAAAGGGAAACTATCAAGAGGCGATTCATTTTCTGAGTAAGACAGTAAAAATTGATCCTAATAATGCTTCCATTCACTACAACCTTGCTAAGGCTTTAATGGATAGCGGTGATTACCACAAGTCAATCCCCCACCATCAAAAAGCTGCTGATCTGACTCCTCACAATCCTTCGATCTGGTTAAATTATGGCAAGGCAACGACATGCATTGGGGAGCATGAGTTAGCTTTAACTTTTTTTAATAAGGCTTTTCAGCTCAATCCACATCATGCGGAGACTCTTTCTAATAAAAGTAGTGTGCTCTTTGAGTTAAAGCGCTACGCAGAAGCGCTCGAATCTGTTCAACAAGCTTTAGAGCTCAATCCACAGCTTGCAGAAGCTTGGCTATTAAAAGGGATTGTCTTAAAAGAGCTAAAACGTTATGAAGAGTCGCTAACGGATTTTGATAAGGCTTTTCAGCTCAATCCAAGTTATGAGAAGACTCTATTGAATAAAAGTAGTACGCTCTTTGAGTTAAATCGCTACGCAGAAGCGCTCGAATGTGCACAACAGGCTGTAGAGCTCAATCTACAGCTTGCAGAATCCTGGCTATTAAAAGGGATTGTCTTAAAAGAGCTAAAACGTTATGAAGAGGCGCTAACGGATTTTGATAAAGCCCTTATCCTCAAAGAGAACTATGCAGAAGCTCATTTCAACAAAGGCCATGCTCTGCAGGAACTCAATCGTCTCTCAGAGGCTATTACTCAATACCATCAAGCCATCAAATTTAAAGAGGGCTATGCAGAAGCGTATTCAAATCTTGGCAGCGCTTTATATGAACTCAAACAGTTTAAGGAAGCACTGGGGTATTTTGATAAAGCCCTTTCATTATTACCAGACGATGCTGAAACCTATTTCAACAAAGCCTGCGCACTATATTCCCTTAAACAATACTCTGAGGCCCTTGCTGCCTACGATAAAGCCATCGAATTAAAACCCGATCATTATGATTCTCTATGGAATAAAAGTATTTACTTACTGTTGCATGGTGATTTTGATCATGGATGGAAATTGTATGAAGCGCGTTGGAAAAGAAGAGGTGCAGATCCCATTCCCCATCAAACCATCCCAGAGCTTCGACACTTAAATCAAGTCAGCGATAAGAAAATATTGGTTTGGCATGAACAAGGTTTTGGTGATGTTATTCAGTTCTCCCGTTATGTGCCAATGTTAATTGCTCTTGGCGCGAACATCACCTTTCAGGTTCAAAAACCCCTTGTCAATCTTTTTAAAGGTCAGTTTTCCTGTGTATTGACTTCTGATCTTTCTGAAAAAGAGATTTTTGATTTTCAGGTACCCCTGTTAAGCCTGCCAAAACTGTTTAATACAACTCTAGACTCGATTCCTTCAATTCCTGATATTCAGATAAGTACTGAAAAAATTAATGAATGGAAGGCACGACTCCATTTATCCCAAACAAAAATTAATGTGGGCCTTGCTGTTTCAGGCAATCCAAAGCTGAAGTCTTTCCTAGACAATTTAATACCGCTGAGTACGTTTACACCGCTTTTAAATAAATGTAAATTTTTCTTAATTCAAAAGGGTATGGTTGAAAGTGATTTTCAGTTTTTACAACATCACCATGAGTTTACTTACTTAGGTGCAGACATTGAGGATTTTTCTGATACCGCTGCCATTATGAATGCTATGGAGATCGTGATTAGTGTGGATACAGCGATTATTCACCTTGCGGGCTCATTACGAAAGCAATCGTTTCTATTGCTGCAAGAGTATCCCGAATGGCGCTGGCTAATGGATCGAAGTGATTCCCCCTGGTATCCCTCATTACAGATCCTAAGACAAAAAACCCTTGGTGACTGGGAAGGAGTAATCAATTGCCTCCAGTCCAAGATCGGAATTCCCAATTGATGCGACGTACCTCAATATCTGTAGTTACCTGAACCTATTTAAATACCCCGATAGTGACCATCAATAAAGTTCCCGTCAATAATGCAGGCACCAGCCTACGATTTGGATTAGAAATCATTACGCCGATTGCCAAAATGCATACCAAAACCCGAAGATACAGTGGCACCGTCGATAAAAGGCCAACTGGCAAAAAGATAAGACGAATAGTCAATGCAGCTACCATTGCGTAGGTCACAGCCGATAGCCACCGGAAAAACTCACTATCTTGATTAACTTGCCCTGAGAGTTTTACGCCCAGCGCTCTACAAAGGTAGGTTCCTACAGAAGCAGCCAAAAGAGCAAGCCACGCTGCCCATCCTTGTTCTACAGCAAAAGCTACTTGCACATTTTGATAAAGGTTATCCAAAATACTCATGCTGATCCTGCTTGATCATAGCGCCGAAGCCATTTACGATCGATCCAATAGGCTAGCGTGCCACCAATAAGTCCGGCGGTAAGTAAGCTCGTATCGCGATCAATCAAGTAAAAAATTGGGCCGGCAATGCTGCCTAATAAAATGGCTAGGCGGTATCCATTTACCCTGATCTCGGCAAAGGTCAGTAAGAAAAAAAGTGGATTAATAAAAATCAAGCCTAAAGTAATGGGCATGGGCACACTGCCCGCAATCAAAAAACCAATAAAGGTTCCGGGTACGGAAATTAACCAACATAAAACTCCCAAGCCAGTGAAATAACTGAGCCGATGGCGAGGTTCAATCGTTTGAAACTCTTTTAAAGAAACTGCCCATGCAGTCATCGCAAGTAAATGTACCTTGGCATACAGTTTTTTATTACGGTCCCGCTCGTGTAATAGCGGAAAGAGAGTCGCGGTCATCGTCACAAAGCGGGTTGCTGTCAATGATGTCGCTAAGGCAATTGTCAACGAGGAAGCGCCTAGCAAAATCATCTCTAGCATCACAATTTGCCCAGGAAGGGCAAACATCAAAAAGCTTGTGGCCGTTGTAAACCAAATATCAAAGCCATTGGTACGCCCCATTGCCCCAAAACCGACCATACCAGCGAAGAGCACCATGGCTGGGGCCCCTCGGCCATCGCGTATCCCACTCCAAAAAGCATCCTTACGATCGTAAAAGCGTGGCTTTACCATCTCAGTCGTTTCTGCAGAGGGATCTGAATATAAATGGGGAGTGCTCATAGAGGATGTATTTATTTTAAAGGAATGCTGGCCCTAAAAAATGATGACCAATCCAGTGACTAGCTTACTTACCTAGACGCTTTCTGAGTCATTTACCTGTTCATTGCTTTGATTAAGAGCCCAAGTGATGTGTTCTGCGACTAGGGTATCAGCGATGCGCAATCCATTACGTAAGTGATTTTGAATATGCTCTTTACTCTGCGCATCCAAAGGAGAAGCCAGGGCATTGCCTAGAGCAATAGCCAGATTGCGGCGCCAACGTGAGTAGCCTATACGTCGAATTGCACTGCCTTCATGACGCTGATTAAATTGTGCCTCACTCCATGACCATAGCTCTAAAAGAGTGGCGCCACCCAGACGATGGCGTTCAGCAAAATCTGGGACCGTAGTGCGCTGGGCATATTTATTCCATGGGCATACCAATTGACAATCATCGCAACCATACACACGATTTCCAATTGCTTTACGAAACTCCACAGGTATTGACCCTGGGTGCTCAATCGTTAAGTAAGAGATACACCGTCTTGCATCCAATGCATACGGGGCAGTAATGGCCTGGGTTGGGCAGATGTCTATACAAGCCTGACATGAGCCACAATGAGCCTCTACAGGCTCATCAAGCGGTAGAGGTAGATTAATCAAAATCTCCCCTAGAAAAAAGAAGGAGCCAAATTCACGATGAAGCAGCAAGGTGTGCTTACCTCGCCAACCGAGGCCGGCCTTTTTAGCAAGCTCCACTTCCATAATCGGGGCAGAGTCTGTAAACACTCGGTATTGCAAATCATCTGATTCAGATTGGAGATGAGCAATCTTTTCCTCAAGTTCGGCGGCTAAGGTTTGTAACTTTGCTCTTAAGATCTTGTGATAATCCCTTCCTCGGGCATAAAGAGAAATCACTGCTTCCTGAGGGTTTTCAAGACGGGCCAACTCTTGAGAGAACTGCTCTTCATTGGTTTGCGCAGAGTGTTGAGGTAAATATGGCATGGTCACACAGATCGACCGAATAGCTCCTGTTTGCAATTGATTAGGGCTAGCGCGCAAACTAGCATGGCGCTCCATATAGCCCATCTCACCATGACGACCTTCTGCTAACCAACTTGTAAGCTTAGGAACTGCCTCACTCACATCGGTATCGCTAATCCGTAATTGGCCAAAGCCCAACTCATGGGCTCGGCTATCCAGCCAACTTCGAATGCCTTCCAGCTGGTTGTGCAATTCGGATGAAAATACCTGAGAATGCATATAAGTTGAGGGAAATGTCCTGTCTAAAGTTTCTTCATTTAATCTTCACTACAAAAGGCTTTATGTGAGTACTGTGCCTACCAGCCATCTAACCAAGCAAACTAATCAACAAGATCCCTACCAAGTTTATTGTAGCGATGAAGGGGCTACTGCCACTTTGGTTCAATCGTTGGCTAGGGCGCTCTCACAATCCATACTTTCTCAGTTAAGTCAAAATCGGGCAGCGGCCCATCTTCATATTAGCTTGCAAGGTGATTTAGGATCTGGCAAGACCACGGCAGTGCGTTATCTCTTAAAGGAACTGGGCTATACCGGCAAGGTAAAGAGTCCTACCTATAGTTTATGTGAGCCCCATATTTTGCAGATCAATCAACACCCTATCCAACTCTATCATTTTGATTTCTATCGCATGCAATCACCCTCAGAGTGGATTGAGGCAGGCTTACAAGAACACTTCGCTAATCATGAGCCCACGATTTGCATCGTCGAGTGGCCCGAGAAAGCAGGCAATACTCTACCGTTAATGGATCTTCGTGTTGTGATTAAAGCAAGTGATTCACTCGATCATCACAAAGAGTATGAGCGTCTGGTTACATTTCAGGCTAATACCTCTATTGGTCTAGAGCTCCTGAATAATCTAGTCTCCAAGCCTATAACCTTAAATTAGTTCTAGAGTCTTCCTCAATGTCCATGGATCCAAAACGCCGCTTAGTCCTAGAACACGGTCTGAAGTCTATGGGGTCTTTGGGGGTACTTGTTTTATTACTGACCGAGAGCGAGTTAGTAGGCGCCAACACCGCAGCCAAGTTAATTGGTGTGCGCATTTGGCCTTCGGAAGATTACACCCGCATTACCCTCGAATCGGACCAAGCCTTGCCGATTAGCCATCAGCTCTTAAGTGGGCCCGATCGCTTGGTGGTGGATATCGAAGGTCTGCAGCTCAACCCCACTCTAAAAGACCTGGTAGCCAAGGTCAAACCCAATGATCCCTATGTGTCCCAAATCCGGGTGGGGCAGTTTCAACCGACAGTGGTACGTTTAGTCTTTGATCTCAAGGAAGCCGTCAAACCCCAGCTCTTTACCCTAGACCCCGTTGCTGAATACCAATACCGCTTGGTCTTTGATCTTTACCCAAGTAATCCCCCCGACCCTCTCATGCAACTCGTTAAGGAGAGCGCTAAGAAAGAGAAATTGCTGCTCGAGGCCCAAGGGAAAAAAGAGGATGATCCGATTGCTGCTTTTGCGAGGTCAGACGCTCAACTTGGGATGAAATCCGCTAAAGAGGCTAAGCCCTCTGCCCCACCAGCGATTGCGGGCAAATCAACTGGGTTATCAGGAGAGTCCGCTCAGCCGCGCATCCCCTTTAAGCGCCTTGTGACCATTGCCTTAGATCCCGGTCATGGCGGTGAAGATCCGGGAGCGATTGGCTCTCGAGGCTCTTATGAGAAAAACATCGTGCTTTCGATTGCCAAACGCCTTAAGAACAAGATTGATCAAGAGGACTCAATGCGTCCCTTCCTGACCCGGGAAGGTGATTATTTTGTTCCACTGCACCGAAGGGTCTCCAAGGCCCGTCAAGTTGAAGCAGACCTTTTTATCTCCATTCATGCCGATGCCTTTATTCAACCTCATGCTCGGGGGGCGTCCGTCTTTGCGCTCTCCCAACAGGGGGCTACAAGCTCTGCGGCACGTTGGATGGCAAATAAAGAGAACTCCTCAGATCTCATTGGGGGCATCAATATCAAGGTCAAGGATAAGCAGGTCGCCCACCTACTACTTGATCTGTCAACCACCGCCCAAATCAATGACTCACTGAGGGTGGGCAACTCGGTGCTACGTAACATTGGTAATTTTGCCCCCCTCCACAAGAATAAGGTTGAGCAGGCTGGCTTTGCGGTTCTCAAAGCCCCGGATATACCTTCTATCTTAATAGAAACAGCCTTTATCAGCAACCCCCAAGAAGAAAAAAGGCTCAATGACGAGGGTTACCAAGAGCGCATTGCTGAGGCCATCCTAGCGGGCATTAAGGACTATTTTTCCAAGAACCCGCCAGTAGCACGACGGGGTTAGACAGGCACTATTGATCGGGGACCAGCTGGGCGCAATTCATAGAAAAACACCCCCCAAGGGCCTGCTCTAGGCCTTCGCCGGACTTCGGGAGGAACACTTGAACATCTTGCTATAATTTCATGTTTGCTGAATGAGAAATTACAAAATAATCTATTCATCCAGCAAATAATCCAAACTCCTCGTTGGAAACCCGTATTAGATTGCCATGAAAATGGGACGGTAGCTCAGTCGGTAGAGCAGCGGACTTTTAATCCGTTGGTCGCGAGTTCGAATCTCGCCCGTCCTACCAAAAATCTGTTTTAGAAATGAACTGACCTGATTTTTAGGTCCACTCCCAAAGAGAGGATTTTTGATAATCTGAACTGCTGTCAATTTAGGTCCACTACTTGAGAGAGTTTTTCCATAGTAAATCATTGCAGCAACATGGGTTGATTTAGGATTATTTGAGGTACCTTGGTTTGAGGTGCTGGCGGTCTGTAACCTA